>Ga0210377_10000783_pt1 | contig 30268 bp, 33 predicted proteins | sample PLM4_65_b1redo_FD_155480 | JGI IMG/M metagenome (GOLD analysis project Ga0210377, IMG submission 155480) | Groundwater sediment microbial communities from an aquifer in East River, Colorado, USA - PLM4_65_b1 redo | ecosystem: Environmental > Terrestrial > Soil > Riparian zone | place: USA: East...
CCGTAAGCCGCCGTGGCTTCCGAGCCATAGCCGTTCACCAGGCCGAGCAGGACGAGTTCTGCGAGCGCCATGATCACCATCTGGACGCCGGTAGGCACGCCGATGCGCAGGACGAGGCCGAGGATCTTGCCATCGAGCCTCAGATGCTGAAACAGCGCCGCGTTGGGCGCGAGGGGATGCTTCTTCCCGCGCAGGTAGAAGCCCAGCCACGCCATCGAGACGACGAGCGAGATAAGCGAGGCCACGGCGGCGCCCGCCACGCCCATCTTCGGCAGCCCGCCCCAGCCCGCGATGAGGGCAGGGGTGGCGATCAGGCCGAGCAGGGTCGACAGCACCAGGGTCCGCAGCGGCGTCACGGTGTCGCCGACGCCGCGCAGGATGGAGGTCATCAGCAGGAAGACGAAGAAGGCCGGCATCGAGATCATCATGACGCGCGCATAGCTGGTCGCTTCGGCGCGGATGTTTTCCGGCGTTCCGAGGCCCGCCATCAGCGGTTCGGCGAAGGCGCCGCCCAGCACGGCGATTACGGTCCCCGCGATGAGCGTCAGCGTCAGCGCAGATCCGGCGATGGCGCGCACGCGGTCCATGTCGCCGCGGCCGAAGGCCTGGCCGATCAGCACGGTGGTTCCGGTGCTGAGCCCTATGACGAAGGCGATGAAGAAGAACAGGATGGGGAAGAACACCGTCGCCGCCGCCAGCGCATCCACGCCGATCATGTGGCCGACGAAGATGTTGTTCAGCGTTCCCGACAGCGATTGCAGGATGTTGGCCAGCATCATCGGGGCGAGAAAGACGAGGAAGCTCCGCCACAGCGGGACGGCCTTCTTTTCTGGCGGCGCCATCACGGGCGGCGCGGGCGTTGCGGATGCGTCCATGGGGCGGAAGTCCTTGAAGGTCCCAGAGCGTGGCGTAGAGGCTAACTGTGTCAGGCTAACTGTGTGGCGGCGGCGCCGAAGGCAGGGGCGGCAAGGCGGCGTGCATGATCGCGCACGTCGGCCGGCCAGTCTTCGGTGAGTTCGGTGAAGCGGCTTGCGTTCCCGGCGAAAAGTGCGCGGTTCGCGTCTTCATAGAGCGGCAGGTTGCCGGCGATGGCCGTCATGAAACGGAAAGCGGCTTCCTGGCCGTTGCGGCGGATATCGCGGGCGCCGCGGACACGCCGCGCCTCCTCGACCAGCTTGCGCAGGGCGACCGAGGCGCCGCCGGGCTGTGCGTTGAGCCATTCCCAGTGGCGCGGCAGGAGTGTCACTTCGCGCGCAATGACGCCAAGCCGCGGGCGGCCGGGACCGCGCGCCGACGGCAGGCCGCTGTCGTCGCTGTCGGTTTTCGGGGCGCGGGGCTCGATGTCTTTCTCCCCGCCGCGCGGATCGAGATCGACGACGTGGCCGGAGGCGAAGTCGAACACCAGCAGGATGCCGTGGCCGCGCCGGCTTGCCCTGCGCCTCACGGCCATGGCCACGTGCGCAAGCGAACCGGCGGCGAGGCGCTTGGCGCCCTCGAAGGCGATGCAGGCGGGAGGGGCGGCGGTCACGGTCAGGCGCCTCAATTGCGAAGCGGCGGTATTACCCGGATAAAATTTAGGTGTCAATTATGCCCGGGTAAAAATATATGAGCGCCGGCCCGGCGATGAGAGTCCCATTGCTCCGGCCGGCGTCTGCAAGGCGGGGCGCGCGGGGTAGGGGCGGGCAAGGTCAGCGTCAGGCAGCGAACGCCCCGGTCCGAGGGGAACCGGGGCGCTGCAGGCGCCGGCGATGGCGGAAGCTCTAGCGCGAACCGCTTGCCGCGCTGGAAGCCGCCGCCGGGCGCATCAGATCCCGCGCCGCGCCGAACTCGCCAAGATCGATGCCGCCATCATGGTTGGCGTCGACCTTGTCGAATGCCGGCGTCAGCATCTCGGCAAACCGTCCGCGCAGTTCGGATTTCTGCAGGCGCTCGTCGAGGTTGTCATCCATCATGCCGATGACGCGGTTCTGGGACATGAGCTGGTCGTAGTTGGTTGGATGCTCGACGGTCTCGTCGGCCCAGCGGAACCGTACGGCGGTGTAGAGCATCTCCTGGAACGACTGCTCGCCCCACAGAACCCGCTCCTCCGGATTGGGGTTTGCCGGATTGCCCTTGGAGTTATCGAACACGTACGTGGAGACGAGCTTCGAGCCGGCTGGAATCTTTACCGGCTCGGTGAACTCATACTCGCGCTGCCAGTTGAAATCGTAGCGCGGCGTCGACATCAGCGTCTTCGTGGTCCCGTCCGGATAGTGGAGCACCACATCGGTGTAGATCCCGCGATAATGCGCGTGTGGGAAGGCCGAGTAGAGGACCGCATCCTTCGGGAATTTGAGGTAGGCGACCTCTTTGTGGAGAGCGGTGTTGGGCGGAATCTCGATCGTGCTGTCGATGACGACCGACTGCCGCATCATCATGCTTGGCTTCTCGCCGTCCTTGTAGAAGTAGAGCGCGACCTGCGACTTGTCGGTGACTTCCTTCCCGAACGATGTGTAGTGCATCTGGAAGCCGATAGCGCCGCCCGGCGGAATGAACGTGCCCACATCGGTCGGCATACGGATGGATTCAGAGCCAACGGCGTACCCGCCAACCGATGCGCCCCAGCTGCCAGTTGCGGCGCGGCCGTCCGCCGGCGGCTTGTCCATGTAGCCGGTCAGCACGTGGTGGACGCCCTGGCGCGAACCGGGCTTGATGGTCGAGGCCTTCAGCCACCTGCCTTCGGTGAGCGGGTTGTTCGAATAGGGGTACTGGTAGTCGACGACGCCGCTTGCGGGGAGCGTGTAGGCCGGAATGTCTAGAACGAGGTCCGGCTTGCCCAGCGGCCAGTCCGGCGCAACGTGTCTCGCTTCCGCCAGCTTGTCCTCTCCAGCGCCGCGCGGCGAGCCCGCCTCGATCCAGTGCACCAGCGTCTTCACCTCGTCGGGCGTGAGGCTCTTGTCGTGGTCGAATTTACCAATCGCAGGATCTGCGTGCCAGGGCGGCATGCGATCGGTGCGGATCACCTCGCGGATCATCGGCGAATAGCCCTTCACGATCTCGTAGCTGGACATCGGGAACGGACCGATGCCGCCGGCCTGGTGGCAGTCGACGCACTTGGATTCGAGGATCGGAACGATGGTGTTGGTGTAGGAAATCGCGGCGTGCTGGGCCGTTTTTGCTCGCTCCGGAAAACTGATCTTCACGCCTTTCTGCGGCGTCGAAGCGACCGCAACGGGACGGGAGGTCGTGAGCGCGGCCAGGGCTTCGGCCAGATAGCCGCCGGACTTCCGCTCGGCGAGTGTTTCATCGACCGCGCCCCGATAGACGATGCGCCACGTTTTCGGATCGATCACAACGGCTTCGCCGGTCTCCGCGATGTCGAGCGCTTCGCCGACCAGCTGGAGGTCGTCGTCGAGCACGGGCACGCCGAAGCCCTGCGCCTTGATCTCGGCGGCGATCGACGGGCGGTTATCCGCCAAGTTTGAATTCAGCATGAAAAAGGCGGCATGAGGGAAGCCGCTCTGCAGGAGGGACAGCGTCTTCGCCGCCTTGCGCGATGCGGCGTCGCCATTCTGCTGCGCCACAAGGACTACCGCCGTGAGGTCTTTCATCCGGTAGAGTTCGTGCGCGAACCCGGTCTGGTCGATGAGCAGGAAATTGTCCGCCTTGGCCTGCTGAACCGGCGGCGGCTCCGGCGCTGCAGCGGCGAGCTGCTGCCAGGTGACTGCGGCGGTCACGGCCAGAACAAGGCCGATGGCGGTGGCGGGCAGGAGGCGGAATTTCACTTTTCAATCCCCTATGAAAGTCGTGCGTGGATTGCAGCGACGGCGATCAAGGCAATCCTCGGCAGGCGCCGGTGCTTCCGGTTGATCCAGATCAAAAAGGGGGAGGCGCCGACTCCCCGTTTTGGGGCGACTCGTTCTCAACGCCGGAGGGGATTGCCGCAGGGGGCGCCTGGGCCTAGACGGAAAAGAAGCCCGCCGCAGGGGGAAGGCAGTTGAGTGAACTCAAAGATTTGATCGAGGCGGCGGAAGCGTCTCCGGGCAAGAACGGGCTTCTGCGTGCTGTGCTGCGTGCGGCAGGGGAGGCCGTGGAGCCGGACGAGGGGGTGAACTGGCTCAAGCAGATCGATCCCAGGCCATACGATGCCGATACTCGCGCCCAAGCCGCCGACTTCCTGGTCGAGGAAGGCGCGGCCGAGGCGGCGATCAAATGGGCGGAGGGGCCCGAGCCGAAACTCTGCATCGCGCGCGCGAAGGCGCTGCTGGCGGATGGGCGGATGGGCGAGGCGGCCGAGGCCTACAAGGCTGGGCTCGCGGGCGATCCTTCGCTGAAGGATGCGGACCTCGACGATGCGCTGGCGGCGCGGCAGGCGTCGGCCCACGGCAATGTGGTGAATTTGCGCGGGCGTCCAGTGGACACCGAGGCGCCGGTCAACCGGACGGGGCGGGAAGCGAAGACCTTCGCGGACGTCGGCGGCCTGGAAGAGGTCAAGCGCGACATTTCACGGAAGATCATCCTGCCGTTCAAGAAGCCTTCGCTGTTCGACAAGTTCAAGCGCAAGGCTGGCGGCGGCGTGCTGCTCTATGGTCCTCCCGGCTGCGGCAAGACGATGATGGCGCGCGCGACGGCAGGGGAGGTCGGCGCCAAGTTCATCTCGATCGAGATCGCCGAGATCCTCGACATGTATATCGGCCAGTCGGAAAAGCGCCTGGCGGCGGCGTTCGAGAATGCGCGCGCCTCGACGCCGACAGTGCTGTTCTTCGACGAGATCGAGGCGCTGGCGGCGCGGCGGCGGTTCGGTCACGCCGACCATGGCGCCAGCCTGGTGTCGACTTTCCTCAACGAGCTCGACGGCGTGAACGCCAGCAATGAGGGCGTGCTGGTGCTGGCGGCGACCAACACTCCGTGGGCGATCGACACGGCGTTCCGCCGGCCGGGCAGGTTCGACCGCGTGCTGTTCATTCCCCCGCCGGATCGCGACGCGCGGTTCGCCATTCTCGAGATGTCGCTGAAGGGCCGGCCGCAAGAGGGGATCAATCTCGAGCCGATCGCGCAGGCGACCTCGGGCTATTCCGGGGCCGATCTCGTCGGCGTCGTCGAATCCGCGTGCGATTTCGCGATCGAGGAAAGCCTCGAGGGCGAAAGCGTCGTGCCGATCAAGCAGAAGCACCTCAACGAGGCGGTGAAGGACAAGAAGCCCACCACGCTGGAGTGGCTTTCCCAGGCGCGCAACTATGCGAAATACGCCAACGAGGGCGGGCTCTACGACGACGTCACCGCCTTCCTCGACAAGCATTCGAAATAGCCGGACGGCCCACGCCCATGGACCTGTTCATGCGCGCCGCCAACGAAAGCGCCGCCATCGCGCTGATGAACGCCGGAAATTTTCGGGGCGCCGAGGCGCGGCTGCGCACCATGCTGGCGGAGGATCCGGGCGATGCGCGGGCGCTGGCCCTGCTGGCGCATTGCAGGTTCGCGGCGGACGAAGACAGGGAGGCGCTGAAGATCGTTCGCTCGGCGGCGGAGATCGATCCGGACGACGAGCTGGTGCGGCGGACGCTGGCGCAGGCGCTGTTACGAAACAGGAAACACAAGGAAGCCGACGAGCTTGCCTGGAGCCTCGCGGCGGAGAATCCCGAGGACAGCAACGCGCTGTTCAAGGCGGCCATCGCGCGCTTCAACATGAAGGACTATCTCAGCGCCAGGGAGCTGTTCGACGAGGCCGAGAAGAATGCAGGCGAGGGAGTGATCGACCTTCTCAATGTTGCGCGGCTGAGGCTGGACCAGTGGAACTATGCGAGCGCCGAGGCGCTGGCGAGGAAGATCGTGACGCTCGACCCCAACCAGGGCGAGGCCTTCCAGATACTCGGCGAGTGCGCACTGGCCGCGAAGCAACCGGTCGAGGCGTATGAGCTGGCGCTGGAATCGCTGCGGCTGGAACCGGGCGAAAAGTCGACGATGCGGCTGCTGACGCGGGCGCGGGCGCGGCAGAACCTGCTGCTGAAGCCTTTCCTGCCGGGCGTCGACTGGATCGTGGAGATGGACCGCAAGGGCCTGGTCATCCTCCCCGCCCTGATGACGGTGGTAGGCGCGATGCTGTACGTCTCCGTCACGTACGATGCCGCGCGCATCGAGGCGGGACGTTCGCCGGCCATCGTGATTTCCCTGGGGCTCGGCGTGGTGTTCGTCTATGCGCTGGTCAGCTATCTGACAGCCGCCACCGCTCGGGCGCGCATCTGGCGGGACCTGCGGAAGATATCGCTGCTGCCGAGGTTCTGACGCTACTTCTTCGCGGTGGGTGCGTGCTTCATGCCCATGTAGACGCCGCCCTTTTTCAGCTCGGCGACCATCTGCCTGATGCGCTTGTCGCGCGTGGCTGACAGCTTCGTGCGCGTGATCCAGCCGACATAGTCGTTCTGTTGATAGTGCGGGCGGGCTTTGTAAGCGGCGGTGACGCCGCCCTTTGTGAGAGCCGCTTTCACGTCGGCAGGCATCGGATAGGTAGGGCGCTTGGCCATGTCGCAGAACTAACGCAGCACGATAGCTGAAGTTTCCCTCAGACCTTCGCCACCATGATCGAGCCGTTGGTGCCGCCGAAGCCGAAGGAGTTCGACATCACCATCTTGATGACGGCGTCGCGGGCCTCGCGGATGATGTTCACGCCGTAGGCGAGGGGGTCGAGGTTGTCGATGTTGATCGAGGGGGCGACGAAACGCTCCTTCATCATCAGGAGGGAGTAGATCAGCTCCTGTACCCCTGCCCCTCCAAGCGAGTGGCCGGTCATCGACTTGGTGGCCGAGATCATCGGCTGGTCGGCCGCCTGCTGGCCGAAGACTTCGCGGACGGCCTCGAGTTCCTTGACGTCGCCGACCGGCGTCGAGGTGGCGTGCGGGTTGAGATAGTCGGGGGCCGCGCCCGCCTGTTCCAGCGCGAGCTTCATGGCGCGTGCGGCGCCTTCGCCGGAGGGGGCGACCATGTCGTGGCCATCCGAGGTCGCGCCGTAGCCGACGACTTCCCCGTAGATGGTCGCGCCGCGGCGCTTGGCGTGCTCGTACTCTTCCAGCACCACCATTCCGGCGCCGCCGGCGATGACGAAGCCGTCGCGATCAGCGTCGAACGCGCGCGAAGCGCGGTGAGGCTCGGAATTGTATTTCGACGACATGGCGCCGAGGCCGTCGAACAGGCAGGAGAGCGTCCAGTCGAGCTCTTCACCGCCGCCGGCGAACATCACATCCTGCTTGCCCCACTGGATTTGTTCGGTCGCGGCGCCGACGCAGTGCAGGGACGTCGTGCAGGCGGAGCTGATCGAGTAGTTGACGCCGAGGATGCGGAACAGCGTGGCGAGCGTCGCCGATGCGGTCGACGACATGGCTTTGGGAACCGCAAACGGCCCGACGCGGCGCGGCGAGCCTTTCTCGCGAGTGGAGTCAGCTGCGGCGACGATGGCGCGGGTGGACGGTCCGCCGGTGCCGACGATGAGGCCGGTGCGCGGATGGGTGATGGTGCTGAGGGCGAGGCCCGCGTCGGCGATCGCCTGCGTCATCGCCATGTGGCAGTAGGCGGCGCCATCGCCCATGAAGCGCATCGCGCGCTTGTCGATGTGGTCGGCCGGATCGGCCTTCGGCTTGCCGGCGACCTGGGACTTGAAGCCCTTGTCCGCATACTCCTGCACGAAAGAAATGCCTGATGCGCCGTTCTTCAGGCTCTCGGTCACTTCCTTGATGCTGTCGCCGATGGAGGAGACGATCCCCATTCCGGTGACGACTACCCTGCGAAGATCGGGTCTGACCACGAGGCTAGGCTCCCTGTGAAACCGGGTTCTCTGAGACGATACTGCGCCCTTGCGCTGCGATATTTTACGCTGTTCGCCTGAACAAGCCAACTTTCAGGTTCTTCGCCTGATAAATTTCCTTGCCGTCGAGGAACACGCTTCCGTCAGCGATGCCCATTACCAGCCTGGCGCGGATTGCCCGCCGGATGTCGATTTCATACCTCACCAGCTTGGCGTCCGGCATCACCTGTCCGGCCAGCGTCAACTCACCTACCCCAATGGCCCGGCCCTTGCCGGGTGAACCGGACCAGCCGAGCCAGAACCCCACGAGCTGCCACATTGCATCGAGGCCAAGGCAGCCGGGCATCACGGGATCCCCCGGGAAATGGCATTTGAAGAACCACAGATCGGGGTTCACATCGAGTTCCGCAACGATACGGCCGCGCTTGTGGGCGCCACCGTCGATGTCGATGTGGGTGATCCGGTCCAGCATCAGCATGGGCGGCGTCGGCAGCTGGGCGTTATCCGGCCCGAACAGTTCGCCGCGCCCGCTCTTCAGCAGGTCCTCGTAATTGTAGGAAGACTGGGGGGTATGTGGGATTTGCGACATTAACCGCTCCGGGAAGGAGAGGCCGGTTAACACCCCAAGGGGTCGGGCTCAAGCGCGGCTGATGTAAGGTAATGCTTCAGCGGTTCGCGGCTGCAGGAAGAAGGTCGTCCGCGCCCCAGAGCTGGGATTTGAGCACGAAGCCCTTGCGGCCTTCGGCCTCGACCCGGCACCATGCGCCGGCGCACTCGCCAAGCTGGAGAACGGCGCCGGCCTCGAAGCGAGCAACTGCAGCAGAGCGCGCCCCCGCCGTCCGGTGAATAGCGCCTTTATCTGTGGTGATCACCGTGCGCTCGGCGGCCAGCATGCGGCGGTGCACCCAGACTTCGTCGCCCTGCGGATCGCGGATCTTGCGCCATTCCTGGCTCTCGCGGACGATCACCACGGGCAGGCCGAGGCGCGCATAGCTCCAGGCGATCGGATAATCGAGGCTAGGGCCGGCCCGGCCGTTCACCTTGTCGTAGCGGAGGCTGGAATAGCGCGGCACCGGCAGGCCGGAGAAATCGCTGACCCGGGCTTCGACCCCGGCCGACGCATAGGCTTTGAAGCTGCCCGGAGCGAGAGCCTCCTGGGCGGAGGCGGAAAGCCCGGCGGCGCCGAAAATCTGCGCAACAACCAGGAAAGTGATGAGGCGGGTGCGGTTTTCGCTCACGGACGCAGCCTCTCTCGTGCTGGGAAGGTCGAAAGGCCATGAAAAGCACGGGCGAATGAAAGCGTGCTTAACCACATGTGGGAAAACACGGTGAATGGGCGATTCGCCACATGCCTGTCATGACTTACGAGTTGTTTTTGGGGGAGCTGCTTTTGGGCGAGTTGCTGTCGAGTGAATCGGGGTCAGACCTGCAGCCAAGGTTGGCCCGGCGTCTTCGCTTTGCTACACCGCGCGATTGCTAGCCGTGCCATTGCTGCCCGTGCTGGGGCGAGACGGGGAAATCCGCACGCCAGACTGACGAGGAACGCTCATGCCCCGCTCCAAGGTGAAGGTCATCGTGACCCGCCGGCTGCCCGAGCCGGTCGAGACCCGCATGAGCGAGCTTTTCGACGTCGAGCTGAACGCCAACGACCACGCCATGAGCGTCGAGCAGCTGTGCGAGGCGGCGGGCCGCTGCGACGTTCTGGTGCCGACGCTGACCGACAAGATCGACGGGCGCGTGCTGGCGCGCGCGGGCGACCGGCTGCGCCTGATCGCGCAGTTCGGCGTCGGTGTCGACAATATCGACGTGCAGTCGTGCGTCTCGCGCGGCATCACTGTCACCAATACGCCGGGCGTACTGACTGAAGACACCGCCGACATGACCATGGCCCTTATCCTCGCCGTCCCGCGGCGGATGATGGATGGCGCCAACGCCATGCATCAGGGCCAGTTCACCGGCTGGTCGCCGACCTGGATGCTGGGGCGCAGGATCTACGGCAAGCGTCTCGGCATTGTCGGCATGGGACGGATCGGGACTGCAGTAGCGCGCAGGGCGAGGGCGTTCGGCCTGCAGATCCACTATCACAACCGCAAGCCGGTGCGGCCGCAGGTCGCCGAGTCGCTGGAGGCGACCTACTGGGACAGCCTCGACCAGATGCTGGCGCGGATGGACATCGTGTCGGTGAACTGCCCGCACACGCCGGCGACTTTTCACCTGCTGAGCGCGCGGCGCATCAAGCTGATGAAGCCGGACGCCTATCTGGTGAACACCGCGCGCGGCGAGGTGATCGACGAGGCGGCGATGATCCGGGCGCTGGAGCACGGCGAACTCGCGGGGGCCGGCCTCGACGTGTTCGAGAACGAGCCCAATGTGAACCCGCGCCTCAAGGCCCTGCGCAACGTGGTGCTGCTGCCGCACATGAGCTCGGCGACGCTCGAAGGCCGGGTCGACATGGGCGAGAAGGTGATCATCAACATCAAGACCTTCGCTGACGGCCACAAGCCGCCGGACCGGGTCATTCCGGCGATGCTGTAGGACGGCGATCCTGTAGTCCGCTGGGATTTTGCCACGCTTTGGCCGCTGTCCGCTGTCAGCCTCAAGGCTGCGGACACGTGCCTTCGTCCGTGAAACATGGATCTTTGCGATGCGCGGCGTTGTTTTTTCAGCGGTTGTTCTTTCGGCTCTTGCGGCAGGCGCGGGCGTGGCGCAAGCGCAGATTCCTGTAACGACGGCGCCAGCCGCTTACACGGTCGAGCCGTTCACGCCCGCCGCGCCAGTCACCATCCGGGGCGCGGGCGTGCGTCTGCGTGCTGAGCCCTTCGCCACGCCGCAAACGCAAGTTCTGAGTTCGGGCGGCACGGGTCTTTTGCTCAATGTCGTCGGCATCGCGCGGCTGCCGGACTGGAACTGGTATCAGGTCGTGCTGAAGAACGGGCAGAAGGCTTTCATCCGGTCGGACTACACGTCCGCCCCGTCGAAAGGCGGCGCTTCGGCCGCGCCTTTGCCTGCAGCGACGCGGATCGAGTATCCGCCGGTCTCGGCCACGGCGCCCACACAGACAACGCCCGCCGCGCCCCTGCCTGCTGCAACCCGGATCGAGTATCCGCCAATCTCGGCCACGACGCCTGCGCCGGCGACGCCCATCACGCCCCAGACATCCGACGCGCCTATCTCACTGGTTCCGAGTTCGCCGCTGCCCGAGGCGCGGTCGTCGAATTCCGGTGGGTTGACGTCCGTCAATCCGGCGCTGACGCCGCACTGAGGTCAGGACACCGCCTGTCCGGGGCTGGCGTTTGCCCGCGCTCTCCTTCAATCTGCATTCGGCCGGCCTGGAGCATATTCGGGACGGACAGGGAGGGACGGATGAAACTCAAGATTCTTGCGACCGCTGTGGCCGCGGCCATGGGCCTTGCGGCGTGCGAGACGGCTGAGGGCTATCGCCAGGAGATGTCGAGCTGGCAGGGCCGCATGGGCGACGATCTCATCATCGCGTGGGGTCCGCCCGCTCAGAAGGAAACCCTGTCGGACGGCCGCGAAGTGTGGAGCTACGACAAGACCACGGTCGAGCAGCAGGCCGGCTACTACCGGGACGAGAAGCGCGACGTCAAACGCACCTTCACCGACAAGGACGGCAAGCAGAAGACCGAGACGATCACCGAGACCTTTCCGGTGTGGCAGCCGCCGCAGACTTACCGCCAGACCTGCACGACCCGGTTCGTGCTGGCGGCGAGGCGCGTCCAGGAAGTGTCATTCAACGGCAATGGCTGCGTTGCGCCCGAACGCAACTAGGGCGCCGATTTTCCTTGAACTGGCGGGCCAAGGGCGCTCTCTTCCGGAAAGTATGACGTGGAGGACGCCGTGAGACTTTTTGCCCGAGCAGGCATTGCCATGGCGGTCATGGCTGCGGTGTGCGCGTCCGCCGCGGCGCAGAACAATCCGCCGGCGCCGAAAGTCACGGACCTTGGATCGGGCATCTTCGTGATCTTCGGGCAGGGCGGGAATATCGGCGTCTCGACCGGGCCGGACGGCGCTTTCGTGATCGACGACCAGTACCAGAATTCGGCGCCGGCCAATCTCGCCAAGATCGCGGAGCTGGCGGGCGGCGCTCCGCGCTATCTCGTCAACACCCACTGGCACGCCGATCATGCCGGCGGCAACGAGGCCTTCGCGAAAGCCGGCGCGCTGATCTTTGCGCACGAGAATGTCCGCAAGCGGCTGTCGGGCGAGGTTCCGTCCGCGTTTGGCGGTCAGGCGTTTACGCCACCGCCGGAAGACGCCTGGCCGGTGGTCACTTTCAAGGACGGCGTCGATTTCTTCCTCAATGACGAGACGATCCAGGTCTACAAGGTCCAGGCCTCGCACACCGACGGCGATTCGATGGTCTATTTCGCCGAGCCCGACATCCTTCACATGGGCGACGTGTTCTTCAACGGCCTGTTCCCGGTGATCGACACCGGCTCGGGCGGATCGGTCGAGGGCTATCTCGCCGCGATGAAGGCGACGCTCGGGAAGATCAGCGACAAGACGCGGATCATTCCGGGTCATGGCGACATGGGAACGAAAGCCGACCTGCAGAAGCAGATCGCCATGCTGGAAGGCGCGATCAAGGCGGTGCGGGGCCGGATCCAGGCGGGCGACACGCTAAGCCAGGCTGTCGCCAAGAAGCCTCTGAAACCATGGTCGTCGTTCGCGTGGAGCTTCATCGGCGAAGACGCCTTCACAACCACGCTCTACAACGGCCTCAAGAAGTAGGGACAAGCGATGCGCAAGATTCTCTTCTCGACCGTGGGCCTGCTCGCCCTGAGCCTTGCCGCCTGCATCGGTGTGCCCGACCCCGCGCCTGCGGCGCCGGCCACACCCGCCGTCGCCGAAACTCCAGCGCCTGCGCCTGCGCCCGCTGCTGCAGCGGGGGCGCCGAACACACAAGCGGTGAGCCGCGTGGTCGATCTCGGCCAAGGCGTTTCCATGCTGATGGGGCAGGGCGGCAATCTTGGCCTTTCCGTCGGCAATGACGGCGCATTGATGATCGACGACCAGTACGCGACTAACGCGGAAGCCAATCTCGCCAAGATTGAGGAGCTCGCGAAAGGCAAACCGAAATACCTGGTCAACACGCACTGGCATGGCGACCATGCCGGCGGCAACGCCGTGTTCCAGACCGCGGGCACGATGGTGTTCGCGCACACCAACGTCCGCAAGCGCCTGAACGGCCAGCTCGTGACGACCGGCCGCGCCGCGCAGGCCCGTCCGGCGCCCAAGGCGGCATGGCCGGTCGTGACGTTCGACCAAGGCATCGATTTCCACCTCAACGGCCAGACCATCCGCGCTTTCAAAGTGCCGGCCGCGCACACTGATGGCGACGTGATGGTCTACTTCCTCGAGGCCGACGTGCTGCATACGGGCGATGTGTACGTGAAGAACATGTATCCGTTCATCGACACCGGCTCGGGCGGAACTCTGCGAGGCTATATCGAGGCGCAACGCATCGCGCTCAACCTGGTCGGGCCGAACACCAAGATCATCCCCGGCCATGGCGAGCTGGCGAAGAAGACCGACCTCGAGGCCGAACTTGCGATGATCGAAGGCGCGGCGGCGGCGGTCGATGCGCATGTGAAGGCGGGCGAGACGCTGCAGCAGACGCTGGCGGCGAAACCGCTGTCGCAATGGACGGTGAAATTCGGCGGCGGTTTCATGAACGAGGACGCGTTCGTCACGGCCATCTATGGCGAGCTGACGAAGAAGTAGTCGTGGCGGCCTTTTGGGGGGAGGGCGGAATGAACGGGTTGATGCGGTCGCTGATCGCCTGCGCGATTGCGCTGATCTTTCCCGGCGCCGCACGCGCGCAGGAATCGCCCACCCCGCAGGCGGCGAGCGAGCCACTCGCGATTCTCTCCGTTCCGACGATAGAGGACTTTACGAGCGAGCCCGCGACCGTGGATGTCGCCATCGCGCCGGATGGACGCCATGTCGCGACCGTGCGGCTGATGGAGGGGGCCACCTATCTCACAGTCATCGACCTGACCGACGAGACCGCAAAGCCGATCGCCACAAAGCTGGGCGATGTCCGGGTGTATGGTCTCAAATGGGTGAATGACGACCGGCTGATCTATTCCGCTGGCTCGAACGATATCGGGCTCGACTACAAGCGCGGCCGGCTCATCCTGACCGGCGTGCCGAGGCTTTTCGCGATCAACCGCGACCTCAAGGGCAACATGCCGTTCTTCCAGGGCGACAAGAAGATCGTGAACAACATCATCTCGATGTCCGAGGTCAGCATGATTCCGGGCGACGGCCAGCATTTCCTCGTGCCGGTGCGGATCGGCGGCGATCTCGACCTCATCAAGGTCGATATCGGCAGCGGGATCTGGACGACAGTGGCGCAGGGCGAGGACTACACAATGGCGTGGTTCGTCGACCGGACCGGACAGCCCGCCATCCGGTTCGACACCAACCGCCGTGGCACAGAGCTGAGAGTGATGACGCCCGAGGCCCGCAACGGCGGATCGGTGCGCTGGAAGCAGGCTGCGAAGCTGCGCATCAGCCAGGAGACAGCGAAGGCCGAGGAGTTCACTCCGGTCGCTCCCGGCCCGACCCCAAATCTCTACTACGTGCTGGGCCGGCCTCCAGGCGCCGACCGGATCGGCGTTCACCTCTACGACGTCAACACGCAGCAATACACGCAGGAGGTGTTCACGCACCCGACGGTCGATGTCGATGGGGCGATGATCGAGCCCACGACCGGCGCCTATGTCGGCGCCTCCTACTGGGGCGACACGCTGGGGATGACCTTCACCGACAAGAAGATGCAGTCGCACTTCGACGGCCTCAACGTATTCTTCGGCCGCGAACGCAACATCGCTTTCATCGACCGCAGCGATGACCAGCAAGTGTGGGTGCTGGCGACGACCGGTCCGCGCGACCCCGGGTCATTCCACATCTATGACATGAAGGCGGCGAACAGCCGGATGATCGGCGTGGTCAATCCGAAAGTCTGGCCGGAGCAGTTGAGCGCCACGCGTGCGGTTTCGTGGAAGGCGCGCGACGGGCTCGCTATCCACGGCTACTTGACCCTGCCGCCGAACCTGAAATCGGGCGAAAAGCCGCCGATGATCGTCTATCCGCATGGCGGACCCGAGGCGCGCGATACCGAGGGATACGACCTGATTGTGCAATTCCTCGCGACGCGCGGCTATGCGGTGTTCCAACCCAATTTCCGCGGATCGTCCGGCTTCGGCAAGGCGTTCGCGGAGGCCGGGCGGCGGCAGTTCGGCAAGTCGATGCAGACCGATATCGTCGACGGGGTGAACTATCTCGTCGGCGAAGGGCTCGTCGATCCGGCGCGCATGTGCATCATGGGCGCATCCTATGGCGGCTATGCCGCGATGATGGGTCTCGTCCAGTTTCCCGATCTCTATCGCTGCGGCGTCTCGTCCTCGGGGCCGTCGGATCTTTATCGCCAGGTGCGCTGGGAGCGCGCGGAGGAAGGCAGCGACAGTGAGGCCTACAAGTACTGGGTGGCGCAGATCGGCGATCCCTGGCGTGACGAGGCTGAAATGAAGGCGATCTCGCCGATCAACAACATTGCGGCGATCAAGGCGCCGGTGATGCTGATGCACGGAACGAAAGACGATGTAGTGCCGTTCGAGCAATCCAACCTGATGCATGCGGCGCTGAAGAAGGCGGGCAAGACATCGACCCTCATACAGTTCGATGGCGCGGGGCACGGGTTTGGCGGGGCCTACATGGAATCCTATCTGGCTCAGCTGGAGAAGTTCTTCGGGCAGTATCTTGCCGCGCCGGCCGCGCCGCCAAACTAGCCGCCGCAGACGGCGCAGGCCGGATCCGCCGGCAGCCCGACGGTGCGTGAGTCTCCCGTGAGCCCGTCGAACAGCCAGAGCTTTCCGGCGAGCGATGTTCCGACGCTGGCGATTTCCTTGACGGCTTCGAGCGCCAGCCGGGCGCCGATCATGCCGGTGAGCGGTCCGACGACGCCGACGGCGGCGCAGGTCTCCTCGGCCTCCGGCGCCTCGTTCACGAGGCAGCGATAGCAGGGCAGGCGATCCTTTAGCAGCTTGCCCTTGGTGAGCCCGGATTTAAACACCGACACCTGCGCGCTCCAGCGGCCGACGGCGCCGGAGACCAGCGGCAGCCCCAGCACATGGCAGGCGGCGTTGACATCGAAACGCGTCGCGAAGCTGTCCGAGCCATCGATGACGATGTCGGCGCCGGAGAGCAGATCGCGCGCATTGGTTGCGCCAAGGCGTTCGCGCTTCTGATGGATCGTCACGTCCGGATTGATGAAGGTCAGGCGAGATGCGCCCGCTTCCGTCTTGGGAACGCCCACTTCGCTCGTGCCGAACAGCACCTGACGCTGCAGGTTGGAGAGCGACACCGCATCGTCGTCGATCACTGTCAGCTGGCCCACGCCGGCCGCCGCGAGGTAGAGCGCCGCTGGCCCGCCGAGCGCACCCAGGCCCACCAGCGCCACATGCGCCTTCAGCAGCTTCTGCTGGCCCACACCGCCGATCTCCCGCAGCATGATGTGCCGGGCGTAGCGTTCGAGCTGTTCGGGAGTTAGACTCATCGCGCCTCGGTCGGAGCTGGGCCGGAAAGGATATCCCTTGGTCTACCGCCCCGCGAGCGATCCTCAAATGGCCCCGGCGCCCCGGCGATGAGCGATTCGAACGTCTACGCCCCGCTGCTCGGCGAGATCATCGGCGGGCGGCGCAATATCTTCCTCACCGGACGAGCCGGCACCGGCAAGACGACGCTGCTGCGCCAGCTGATCTATGAATCGCTGGAAAAGGCGGTCGTGCTGGCGCCGACGGGGCTGGCCGCAGTCAATGTCGGCGGCCAGACGATCCATTCCTTCTTCAACTTCCCGCCGCGCCTGCTGGACGCTGGCGATGCGCGAAAGCTGCGCAACCAGCGGCTGGTGAAGGCGATCGAGACGCTGGTGATCGACGAGGTGTCGATGGTGCGCGCCGACATGATGCAGGCGATCGACAACACGCTTCGGCTCAATCGCGCCAACCGACTGCCTTTCGGCGGCGTGCGGATGATCCTGTCGGGCGATCTGCACCAGCTGCCGCCTGTGGTGGGCGGGGATGTCGAGCATATCCTGCAGGACACTTACGGAGGCCCATGGTTCTTTCGCGCGCCGGTGTTCGCGGCGGCGCAGTTCAGGCTTGCGGCGCTGAAGCGAATCTTCCGGCAGGAGGACGCGGGCTTCATCCGCATCCTCAACAGCCTGCGCAATGGACGGCTGAGCGAGGACGACCAACGCGTCCTGCAGAGCCGCGTGTCGGAGCGCACGCCGGCAGAGGCCAGCGTCACGCATGTGGTGCTGACGCCTAACAACGCCGCGGCCTGGCGCATCAACCAGCTTCGATTAGGCGAGCTGCCGGGCGAGCAGAAGACCTACACCGCGGCGCTGGAAGGAAACTTCGAAGCCAAGGCGTTCCCGACCGAGGAAGTGCTGGAGCTGAAGGCCGGCGCGCGCGTGATGATGATCCGCAACGATCCCTCGGGGCGGTGGGTCAACGGATCGCTGGGAGAAGTGGCGCATCTGGGCGAGACCGACTGCTTCGTGAAGATCAATGGCGAGGTCCATCGCGTCGCCCAGCAGGCGTGGGAGAAATTCCGCTACGAGTTCGACGCCAAGTCGAAGGCGGTCTCGCGCTCGGTGGTGGGCTCGTTCAAGCAATTGCCGCTGCGGCTGGCCTATGCCGCCACCATCCACAAGAGCCAGGGCATGACGCTCGACAAGGTCTATATCGATTTCGATCGCGGCATGTTCGCCCACGGCCAGGCCTATGTGGCGTTCTCGCGATGCCGGTCGCTGGAAGGTCTCGAGCTGTCGCGCCCGCTGCGCCCGCGCGACATCATCATCGACCGTTCGGCGTTCGACTTCGGCCCGCTCGAGGCGGTCAGCGAGACCGAACACTACCTGCTGGCCGACATGGCGCCGCCGGAATTGTCTTTGCGGGGATAGCTGATCACTTGCGTAACCAAAATGTTACGCGTATAGTGTTCCTGCTCGATGCGAAAGGGCGGCGGACATGGGCGTGACCATCAGCCATCTCAGCGTACGGCGCAGCGCGCTGATCAACGCAACCCCGGCCAGGGTGTGGCAGGAATTCTCGACGCAGGAACAGCTCAAGGCCTGGTTCGGCCAGGGCCATACGCTTCACGTGTTCGAGCCAAAGCTCGGCGGCACGGTCGAGATGAGCGTCGAGCACAATTTTGGAAACGGCCCGGAGCGGCGGCGCTATGGCGGGCGCGTGATCCTGTGGGAGGCGGAGCGCGAAGTTTCGGCTGAAATCAACTGGATGAAGCCGCACGACTGGCCCGTGCCCATGATCTGGACCATCCGCCTGACGCCGCTCTACGAGGGGACCCTGGTCGAGATATTCCATCACGGTTTCGAGCGGCTCGGCCCGAGCGCCGGCGCCGAACTCGAAGGCTACGAGGAGGGCTGGACCAACCGTCACCTCAAGACTCTGCGCGAGATAATCGAAGGCAAATGAGCTTGCGCGACGCGTTCATCGCCATCGCCGATCCGACGCGCCGGGAGATCCTCGATCTCTTGCGCACGCGCGGGCCGCTGCTGGCGGGAGAGATCGCCGCGCGGTTCGACGGCGCCTCGCGGCCCGGTATTTCACGCCATCTCAGGGTGCTGCGGGAGTGCGGGCTGGTGGTCGCAGAGAAAGACGGCAAGACGCAGGTCTACACGTTGAACGCAGCCCCGCTCGTGAAGGTGCGCGATGGCTGGCTGGGGCGGTTCGGCGACATGCAGACCGCCAGCCTCAAGGCTCTGCGGAAGCGGGTCGAAGGCTAGCGGAGCTTGTTGATCTCGGCCGAGAGCTGACGGTCGCCGTCGACGGCCAGTTTTTCAAGCACACGCACGCGATCCTGCAGCTTCGCGACCTCGGCCTTCACCTCGCCCAGCTCGCGGTCCTGGTCGACGTTGCGCTGGGTCGCCTGCTTCATCTTTATCCAGTTGTTGATGACGCCGGCGCCGACGCTCAGAGCGACGATCGCCACCACCATTGAAAACGGATCGAAGTCCATCGCGCTCTCTTTTTTGCTTGATCTGGCCTTCGCCTGACCTGGCCGTCACCATAGACGCGAGCCGCGGACAGCGAAAGCCGTGCGGTCAGGCCGGCCCAGTCGATCCAAAGCCGCCGCTGCCGCGCTTCGTCTCGTCGAGCTCGGCGACGACCTTCAGCTCGGCGCGCGTGACCGATGCGATGATCATCTGCGCGATCCGCTCGCCGCGTTTGATGACGAAAGCCTCCTGGCCGAGATTGATCAGGATGACTTTCACCTCGCCGCGATAGTCGGCATCGATCGTGCCCGGCGAGTTGAGACAGGTGATCCCGTGCTTCGCCGCCAGCCCCGAGCGCGGACGCACCTGCGCCTCGTATCCGGCGGGCAGGGCGATGGTGAGGCCGGTGGGGATCATCGCGCGGTGACCGGGAGCGAGTGTGACAGGCTCGGAATCCGCAACCGCTGCGCGCAAATCCATGCCAGCAGCATCCGCTGTCTCATAAGCAGGCAGCGCAAGCCCTTGAAAATGCGGAAGTGGCGCGATGCGGATCGTAATGTCACTCACAGACTCGACTCTCCTGTGGATAGGATTCTAGCATGGTTTACACGCGGCTGGAGAAACCAGCCGCCAGCCTGGGTGGGAAGAATGTCAGTGCATCGCGTTTCCGACCCCGCCGTGAAAGCCGCCTTCGCCGGCTATCCACAGGAGATGCGCTGGGCTCTGCAGGACCTGCGCGAAGCCATTCTCGACATTGCGGATGCCGTGAAGAGCGTCGGCGCGATCGAGGAAAGCCTCAAATGGGGGCAGCCGGCCTATCGTCCTGTCGGGCAGCGCATCGGAACGACGATCCGCGTCGGCCCGATGCCGAAGTCCGATACCGACTACGCGCTGTTCTTCCATTGCCAGACGTCGCTGGCCGAGGATTTCGAGGCGCTCTATCCAGGCGTCTTCAAGATCGAGGGCGGACGCGCGCTGGTATTTTCGTTGGGCGATGTTCCGCCGGAGATGCCGCTGCGCCACTGCATCGCGTTGGCGCTCACCTACCATCTGCGCGATGGCGTCGACATTTCGCAGCTCGAGGCGGTCGAGGCCTAGGCTTCGCCTATTTGGCGGCGTCAGCCCGCTCGGGGTCGTAGAACGCTTCGGCGATCCGCTCGGCCAGACGCATGGCGACTTCGCCCTTGCTCATGCGCGGCCAGCGTTCCGTGTCCTTCTTGGTCACCAACAGCACTTCATTGTCCGAGCCGCCCATCACATCGCCCGAGACGTCGTTGGCGATGATCCAGTCGCAGCCCTTGCGCTGCAGCTTCGCCCTGGCGTGCGCCTCGACGTCGTTTGTCTCGGCGGCGAAGCCCACGACCAGCCGTGGCCGGTCCTTCTTCTTCGATGCGATGCGTTTGAGGATGTCCGGGTTCTCGACCAGCTGCAGGGCGACGCCGGCGTCCGGCGCCCCTTTCAGCTTGAGCTTGGTCGAGGCGCGCGTTGCGGGCCGCCAGTCGGCGACGGCGGCGACCGAGACGAAGATGTCGGCCGGCAGCTGAGCCTTCACCGCATCGTGCATCTCGACCGCAGTCTCGACCTTGATGCCTTTGACGCCATCCGGAATGGCGAGTTGGGTCGGCCCTGTGACGAGGCGCACGTCGGCGCCGAGGCGCGCGAGCGCTTCGGCGATCGCATAGCCCTGCTTGCCGGACGAATGATTGGAGATGAAGCGCACGGGATCGAGCGGCTCGCGCGTCGGCCCGGCTGTGACGATGGCGCGGCGGCCGGCCAGCGGACCTGCGCCCTGCGGAGCGGCGAGCAGCTTGCGGATCTTGGCGGCGATACGGTCAGGCTCGGGCAGGCGGCCCGGTCCGAACTCGCCGCACGCCATGGGCCCCACGTCGGGCGTCATCACATGGACGCCATCGGCTTCGAGCTGGGCTACGTTGCGGCGGACGGCGGCGTGCTCCCACATCCGCACATTCATCGCGGGAACCATTAGCACCGGCTTGTCGGTGGCGAGCAGGGCGGTGGAGGCAAGATCGTTGGCGAGGCCATTGGCGGCCTTGGCGAGCAGGTCGGCGGTGGCAGGGCAAACCACCACCAGATCGGCCGAGCGCGACAGCTCGATATGCCCCATCTCGGCTTCGTCGGTGAGGTCGAAGAGTTCCTGGAACACTTTTTCGCCGGACAGCGCCGACACCGACAGCGGCGTCACGAATTCCACGCCGGCCTTGGTCAGGATCGCACGCGTCCCGATCCCGTCCTTCGCAAGAAGACGGATCAGCTCAAGCGACTTGTAAGCCGCTATGCCGCCCCCAATGATCAGAAGGATGCGCTTGCCGTCCAAGGCCACGGTGCTCCGGAAACCTGTCCTGCAATACATAGGCAATTACGGTCAGGATTGCACCAATTCCGGGGCCGGGATCGCGCGGATTTCAGAAAGGTTTCGGCAAGATTCGGGACCGGTTTTCTGGAAAAGCGGGGGTCCGGCTAGCCTCGCGGACACAAAAGGCCATTCATAAAGATGCGCGGCGGTGGAATCCGCTTCGGGGCGAAGCTGACGACCGCGTTCCTCATCATCTGCGGGGCCGGGCGCACTTCAAACGCGAAGGGGTAAGACTTTCCGGCCGGTATGCTGCCTTTCTTCGAGGGCGATACCGATGTGGTGGCAAGGGGCCAACCTTTGTCGTCCACCAGCGTGGTCGAGAGATTCGGAATCTTCGCGGATTTGGCGTTGCCGTTGCGGATCTCGCCCTGGACGACCACGAAGTCGCCCTTCTTGTCCTTGCTCTGGACCGCCCTGATGTTGGTGATCGAAAGCCCTTCGGGAACGTCAGGTTGGGCGATGCCGAGACCCCAGCCGGCTTCCTTGCGGTTCATCTCCATCGCGTCGAGCTGGGCCGTGTCGGGAAAGTGTCCACGCATCATGGCCATGTTCTGGAAGTCAGCCATCCTGGCTTGAACTTCGAGGAGCTTCTGGCGAGCCTCATTCATTTTGTTGACCGCTTCCTGGCGGGCCAACTCGGTTTCCTCGACCACCCTCACGCTCACTTCGCCCCTGGCGGCGGCGCGCCGGGAGTCTTCGGCAGCGGCGGTTACCTTAGCCGCCATGAACGCGAGATTCGCGGCCTTGTTGCCGTATTCGACCTCGCAGGCGAGCAGGTCGGTAATGGTGATGGCGCCATTCGGCTTGCAGGTCATTGGCGCAATAACCCGGCGACCGGGGCTGCAGGTCATGTAGTCAGAAGCAGAGTCGATTGCGACATCGCGCGCCTTCTCCTCGATGTCCTTGATGTCCAGCGTCGTGAACAGCGGCGCGCCTTCGCCGACATCCGGAACAGGAACCATGCCGGTGATGACGACGCGGTCTTCGCGATTGACTGGCGCCTGTTGCGTTGATTGGGGCTGCTGTTGCGCCAGAGCGGTTGCGCCGATCCCGGCCGCCGCCAGTATCACAACAAAACAAGCTGCCGTCACCCTGCGCACGATGTCCCCTATCGAGCCGGCTTTACGATGGCGGAGACTGACAGAAGCCGCATCCTTGTCCAGTTACGCCTGGGGAGGTCCGCTCAACCCTGATTGCTTTTCATCCCGGCAAAGAACTGCGCCTCTTCCGGCGTGCCGCCCGTGATCTCGCCTGGAACGTCCTCGCAGAACTCGACCCAGGAGATTTTCGATTCGACCCCGAACTGGGTCTCGATGGCGGCGAGTTCGGGATCGTCCAGCGATCCGATGGTCACGTAGATGCGCGCCTCGGCCAGGTCGTAGCTGAAGGTGAGGGGCGTGCCGCAGTCCCGGCAGTAGCCGCGCTTCGCCAGGCTCGAGGACTGGAAAAAGGCCGGCTTGCCCCTGGTCCATTCGAGGTCAGTTTTCGCGCATCCGGCGAGGGCTGCAAACAAGCCTCCCGTCGCGCGCTGGCACATCCGGCAATGGCAGACGTGGGGCTTCTCCACGGCCCCTACATGCATGGCGTACCGCACGCCGCCGCACTGGCAGCCGCCGGTGATCGGGACCGGTTTCGCGGTCTGATTCGGAGCCGGATTCATGGACAGTCCTTAAGATTTCGAGGCTTGCCGACATTGCCATGGGGCGTCCGGAGCGTGTAGGGCGGAATTCTCATGGGGGGTGCGAGACGGCCGTTCGGGACTGACACAGGCGGTTGGCGCTTGGCCTGCCTTGTGCTGGCATGACAGTTCCGAAGGGACTAGGGACTAGGAAATGTTCGGGAAACCCAAGCCCGCCAACTTCACGCGGACGCTGGTCGGCGAATGGCGCGCCGACACGCTCAGCGGCGATGTGCGCGGCGAAATCGTAGCGGTCTTCAACAACGACGGGACGTTCTTTACGCGCAACCGCATGGAGGTGCGCGGCGTGCCGGCCGATCCGGTGACCCAGACCGGCCGCTACCGCATCGAGCCGGTCGACAAGCAGCGCTTCAAGCTGTTCACGATCGACGAGAACGGCTCGCCCGTGTCGGCCACCACCCGCACCTTCGTCGACAAGAACACGATGGTGAACGAGGTCGGCCGCATCACTTTCAAGCGCGTCGACATCGGCGCCAACTGATCACAGCGGATCCCACAACGAGGTCCGCGCCTTGGGAGGATTTTCAATGAACGTTCTAGTGAAGGCCGGCCTGGCCGCGCTCGCGCTTGGCCTCGCCGCACCCGCTTTCGCGCAGGAGAGCGGCGTCCATGTGCGCTCGATCCGCGTGCTCGCAACCGATGTGGAAGCGGCCGCGGTGTTCTATGCGAAAGCCTTCGGCATGTCGGAGACGCGCCGCCCGGCCAACAGCGCCACTTTCAAGGAGATCGTCCTCAATTCTGGTTCGACGCCCGACTTGGCCAAGAAAGCCACGACGACGCCGATCGTGATCGCAACGCGCGGCAAGGACATGCCGGCAGGCGCGATGGCTTCTCTCATCCTCGAAGTGCCCGACATGGACAAGGCGATCGAACGCGCCACCGCCGCCGGCGCGAAACTCATGCGCCCCGTCGCGAAATCGGGCGAAGGCCTCTCCTACGCCTTCCTCACCGACCCGGACGGCAACCAGATCGAACTGCTGCTCAAGCAGTAAGTCTCACGGCGTCTTCTTTTTTCCCTCTGCGGCGAGGTACGCGATCACGTCTGCGCGGGCCTGCGGGTCCGACAGGCGGAAGCCCATGCGCGCGCCTTTGACGAAGGCCTGCGGATTGATCAGCCAGGTGTTGAGGTTCTGCGGCGTCCAGGTGAGGCTCGAGGCCTTGAGCGCAGGCGAATAGTTGAACATCGGCGCCGTGCCGGCGATGCGGCCGACCACGCCGCGGTGCGCCGGGCCGACGCGGTTGGCGTCGAGCGAATGGCATCCGGTGCAGGAGGCCTCATAGACCTCCGCCCCGCGAACTGCCTCGCCTGCCGGCATGGCCGGCGTGGAATCGGTGAACTGCAGGCGTGGCGCAGCGGAGGCCGCGCTCCAGACGCCAAAGGCGAGCAGCACTGCGACGGTGACGGCGGACATACGCATTTCGAAATCTCTTGATTTTAGAAAGCGGGCAAGGGCGGCCAAGACGGGGGACGTATCGGCGTCCGGCCGCCCCTCCCACGCATCAGGCGCCGAAGGAGAGGGCCCCTGGGGGCAGGGTCTCGCCGAGCGCCTGGGTGAGCGCGGTCCAGTGCATCGTCTCGTCGGCGGCAAGACGGGCGGAGACCTGCGCCAGGGCAGTGTCCTTGAAGGAGGGGATGACGCCGATATAGGCGTTGGCCGCGCCGCGCTCGAGCCGCTGCGCCAGTTTCAGAATGTCGCCCTGGCCCCTGATCGCGGCGACGTTGAGCGCCTTCACGTACTCGTCGCGCGATTTCGGCGTGACCGCCGTTCCGCCCAGCGTCTTGATCGTCGTGATCAGCGCATCGCGGTGGCCCTTGTGATGGCCCTGGAAAGCGACAGCCACGTCCAGCACCGGCTTCTGCAGCAGGCCGCTTTCGGCGCCGATCTGGTAGGCTTCGATCGCTTCGTGCTCGAGGCCAAGCGCCACATTGAGGATGTCGACATCCGAATTCATCATCGGGGTCTTCATCTTCGCCGCGCCAGCCGTCTGCGCCATCGCCGTCGAGGAGCATCCGCCCAGCACGCCCACCGCCGTCGCCGACAGTAGGCCATACCCTCCCAGCCGCAGCGCCGCGCGCCGCGTTGCAATCGTTTCGCTATTCATTGTGAAGTCCTCCGGTTATCCCGCGCGCCTCGGCGCGGCCCTCGGAGGAGAAATACGGAGGCCGGCGCAGGCTGGATGGCCGGCGGGCTGCGGGAATCTTTTTCCAGATACAGCGATCCGCGCGGCAGGGCGGGACGTATGGCCGCCACTTCGTACGTCCGGAAAGCCCTCGCGGGCGAGCAAAACGGTTGGTTTTGCCCGCCCTTGCGGAAGGACTCTTCAAGCCCGAAATCTTGGACTATCTAGGGGGGAAACACCTGTCCGGTTCTGAGGAGCACGCCCATGCGCGAATATCTGAAATTCTACATCAATGGCGCCTGGGTCGACCCCGTCACGCCGCGCACTCTGGATGTGATCAACCCTGCGAACGAAGAGGCTTATGCCCGTATCTCGCTGGGCTCGAAGGCCGATGTCGACAGGGCGGTGGCCGCCGCCAAGGCCGCTTTCCCTGCCTTCGCCGCGACCACCAAAGAGTACCGCGCCGATCTCCTCGACAAGATCATCGCCGTCTACACCAAACGCCTCGGCGACATCGCTGGAGCGATCTCCGAGGAAATGGGCGCGCCCGGCTGGCTGGCGCAGGCGGCGCAGGCGCCATCGGGCCTCGGCCACCTCATGCAGGCCGCCAAGTATCTCCGCACTTTCGAGTTCGAGGAACAGCGCGGCAAGCACCTCATCCGGAAGGAGCCGATCGGCGTCTGCGGCTTCATCACGCCGTGGAACTGGCCGCAGAACCAGATCGCCTGCAAGGTCGCGCCCGCGCTCGCCGCCGGCTGCACCATGGTGCTGAAGCCCAGCGAGATCGCGCCGATCGATGCGATCATCTTCGCCGAGGTGATGCATGAGGCGGGCGTGCCGAAGGGCGTGTTCAACCTCGTCAACGGCGATGGCCCCGGCGTCGGCGCGGCGCTCTCCGCCCACCCGGACGTCGACATGATGTCGTTCACCGGCTCAACCCGCGCCGGCGTGCTGGTCGCGCAGGCGGCGGCGCCCACGGTGAAGCGCGTCGCGCAGGAGCTCGGCGGCAAGTCCGCCAACATCGTTCTGGATGACGCCGATCTGCCGAAGGCGGTGAAGTCCGGCGTGATGCAGATGATGACCAATTCAGGCCAGAGCTGTAATGCGCCGTCGCGCATGTTCGTCCCGCGCGGCAAGCAGGAAGAGGCAAAGGCCATCGCCAAGGCGACTGCCGAAGCCGTGAAGGTGCAGGATCCCAAGACCGCAGAGAAAGGCGCGATCGGTCCGGTCGTCTCCGAAGCCCAGTTCAACAAGATCCAGGGCTTGATCAAAAAAGGCATCGATGAAGGCGCGACGCTGGTCGTCGGCGGTCTCGGCCGTCCCGACGGTCTCAACCGCGGCTATTATGTCCGCCCGACCGTTTTCGCAGATGTTCGCAACGACATGACGATCGCGGTGGAGGAGATCTTCGGGCCGGTGCTCTGCATCCTGCCCTACGACACGGAAGAGCAGGCGATCGCGATGGCCAACGACACCGTCTATGGCCTCTCCGGCTATGTGCAGGGCAATCAGGAGCATGCGCAGAAAGTCGCCAAGCAACTGCGCACCGGCATGGTGCATATCAACGGCGCGGGGTCCGACCAGACCATGCCCTTCGGCGGATACAAGCAGTCGGGCAATGGCCGCGAATGGGGCGTGGAAGGCATCAACGAATTCCTCGAGACCAAGGCGGTGTTCGGTTTCGCGACGGCCTGACCGCCATCGAAGGTCGCGGCCGAGAGGAGAAGCAATGCGCAGGCGGGAGTTCCTCGGAGGCGCGGCGCTCGCGGTCGCCGGATGCGTCATGTCGCCATCTCCCGGCGGCGTGGCGCCTCCCGAGGCGTTCCGGCAAACCCGATACTTCACTGCGCCCGATGGCGTCCGCATTGCTTATCGCGACTCTGGCCAGCCGAACGCGCCCGCCATCCTCTTCTGCAATGGCGGCGGACAGGCGATGGCGGTTTGGTCGTCCATCGCCGATCCGCTGACGGCGACGCACCGTGTGATCCTCCATGACCGCCGCGCCAATGGCGACAGCGATCCGGGAGCGCCGGAGACGCACAGCTTCGCAACCTTCAGGGACGACGTTCTCGGGGTGATGGGCGTCGCCGGCGTCAAGCAGGCGACGGTCTGCGGTCTTGCCTTTGGCTCGCGCGTCGCGCTTCGCGTCGCCCTGGACGCTCCCGGGCGGGTCAGCGGTCTGATCCTGCTGGATGCGACCGGCGGTCCCGCTGCTCCGGAGGCCGAACGCCGCGCTGGAGCGGAAGAAGCGGCCCGGCTGAGAACCGCCGCGGGAATTTCAACCCCGGAGCGCGACCCCGCGTGGACGGCGACGAGCAATCCGGATGCTTCCTCCTTCAACGGCAGGGCCCTGCAGGGACAGCCCGCCTGGACCGAGGGGCTCTCTACTGTCCGGATGCCGACCCTGGTCGCGGTCGGCGAACAGGACCCGAATTTTGAAGGCGGCCGCAGGCTGGCGCGCGAAATTCCCAATGCCAGGTTCGAAGCCATGCCGATGACCGGCCACGGCTCCAACGCCCAGCGGCCCGATCTTCTCCTTGCTTTGATCAAGGACTTTCTCGACCGGACAAGGCTCTGACGGAGCCGGGTCCGCTTCAGTGCGTTCCATTGGCGTTCATCTCCGGCTCCTTATCTAAGAAGCTGGAAGTTCTGCGCCCTCAAGGAGGCCCCATGTTGCGCAAGGTATTGATCGCCGCAACGTTCGCCGGCGCGCTCGGCGCTGCTGCGTGCGGAAGTTATGGCCCGACGCCCTATCAGCCGGGCGGCGGAAACGAGCGCGGCTATTCGGAAACCAAGATCGAGAACGACCGCTATCGCATCTCGTTCAAGGGTAATTCGCTGACCGACAAGGAAACCGTCGAGACCTATCTGCTCTATCGCGCGTCAGAACTAACTCTCCAGAACGGCTACGACACCTTCACCATCGCCAACCGCGACACCGACAAGGATTCGAGGGTCCGCTCCTATGGCGGATATCTCGACTACATCTCGTTCACCTACTTCGTGCCGCGTGTCGGCTGGGTGCGCGAGTACGAGCCCTACTGGACGCCGTCGCGCTACGAGCAGGTGACGCGCTACGAGGCCTATGCCGAGGTCCTGATGGGCCGCGGCGCCAAGGGGGCCGACCCCAACACCTTCGATGCGCGTCAGGTCTCGCAGAACCTCGCCGGCAAGATCACCCGCGCCCCGCAATAGGCGCCTGTTCCGGCCTCTTGCCACGGCGCTCTCCGCTGCACTCAATGCGTGGCGCGGGAAGGCGAGGGGATAGCCATGATTCGCACATCGCTGGTGACGGTGGCGCTAGCCATGTCGCTTGTATCTGCGACGTCGGCGCAGAACGCACCGGATCTCGTCACGGAGCTCTTGCTCGCAGGAAACCCCTGTTCGGAAGCCGCGAACAATCCTTCCGCCTCCGCCGCGATCGGCATCTGCCAGTCCGCGCTCGTCAATCTCGATGCGATCAAGACATCGCATCCGTCGATGAACGTCCACGAGAGCAACATCTACTTCATCATGCAGGCGGTGGCGCACACCACGATCGGCAGCAAGATGGGCGCGATCGACGGCGTGCGCTCCGCGCGCACCTGCAGCGAGCTGGAGCTGGCGTGGAAAGCCTATGCGAGCGTCGATGAAAGCCAGTCGCCGGCCAACTACGCCGGCGATATGAAGACGATGAAAGTCCAGGCGGCTCCTGCGGTGCGGTTGTGCCGCTCCGAATTCGGAGTGCAATTCGGCGCGCCGCCTTTGCCGTGACGCTTTGATGACAAACTTGCAATCGGCGCCTGATCTTTGGGCGATCCGCATGCGGAACAATCTCGCGCAACTGAATTCCTGAAGCGCAGCGGGCGTTTCTCCAATTGTCAGCCTGTAAACCTCGGCTCGCTAGCATGGCTGTGCATGACCCCGCGCGTCAGCATCGTGATCCCCACTTTCCGCCGCACCGCAGGCGCGATCGCGGCTGCGCGCTCGGCGCTGGCGCAGGAGTGCAAGGCGCCGTTCGAGATCATTCTGGTCGATAACGATCCTGCCGGCGGAGCGCTCGACGAGCTGCACGCGCTGGCCGATCACGCCAGCCACTCCGTGACCGTGGTTCACGAGGCGCGTCCCGGCGTCGCCAATGCGCGCAATGCGGGGCTGCGCGCAGCGAAGGGAAAGCTGATCGCCTTCCTCGACGATGACGAGATCGCGTCCGATCGCTGGCTCGCCGAACTTGTTCGCGTGCAAGCCGAAACCAAAGCCGACGTCGTGTTCGGGCCGGTCAGCACCAGACTTACCTCGGCGCCGCGCGACCATCGCGATTATTTCGACGATTTCTTCGCGCGCGATCCGCATCATGCCGAAGGCCCCATCAAGGTGTTCTATGGCTGCGGCTGCAGCCTGGTGCTCCGCGCCGCGCTACCGTCCGCCGAGCCGTTCTCGGCGGCGCGCAATGAGATCGGCGGCGAGGACGATCTGCTGTTCCAGACCATGAAGGCGAAGGGCGCGACGTTCGCCTGGGCGCCCAGCGCCTATGTGTGGGAGACGCCCGAGCTTTCGCGCGTCACGCTCGCCTACACGCTGAAGCGCGCCTTCGCCTATGGCCAGGGCCCGGCGACCAAGGCGTGGACAGGCAAGCCGAAGAAGCTGGGCGCCATCGCCTGGTGGATGACGGTGGGCTTCGGCCAGACGATCGTCTGTGGCGCGGCAGCGCTTGGCTGCTTCATCGCGCGCACCGAACGCCGCGCCTTCGCCTATCGCCGCTTCGTCGAAGGCGTCGGCAAGCTGCTCTGGTTTCCAGTGATCAAGCCCCGGTTCTACGGCGCATCCAGGCTACCCAAGGCCGAACGCGCCGCTATTGTCAAAGTAGCGACCGCCTAGCCACAGTCGCCGCCGGCGCAATCCTCGCCTTCGATCTCGATGGTTGCGTGGCCGATATTGTGCGTCTCGCGCAGGCGCTGCTTGATGCGCGCCACCACGCTGGGTCCGGATGCATCCTCGGCGATCCGCGCATGCAGCGTCATCATCGAACGCCGGCCGTCGAGCGACCAGAGATGGGCGTGGTGGATGTCAACGACGCCCTCGACATGATCGGAAATGTCATGCGTCACCGCGTCGAGATCGACATGGCGCGGCGCGCCTTCCAGCAGGATATGCCCGCTCTCTGACGTGAGAGCCCAGGCCGAACGTAGAATGATCAGCGCCACAAGCATCGACAGAATCGGATCGGCCTGAATCCATCCAGTGCTCATGATGATCAGCGCCGCCGCGATG
>Ga0210377_10000784_pt1 | contig 30264 bp, 27 predicted proteins | sample PLM4_65_b1redo_FD_155480 | JGI IMG/M metagenome (GOLD analysis project Ga0210377, IMG submission 155480) | Groundwater sediment microbial communities from an aquifer in East River, Colorado, USA - PLM4_65_b1 redo | ecosystem: Environmental > Terrestrial > Soil > Riparian zone | place: USA: East...
GAAGCTCACCGATCTGGCGCCCGGGTTCCATGGGTTCCATGTTCACCAGAACCCTGACTGTGCGGCAGGCATGAAGGACAGCAAGCAGGTTCCCGGTCTTGCCGCAGGCGGGCATTATGATCCTGCCAATGCGGGCAAGCATGAAGGTCCCGAGGGGAAAGGACACCTGGGCGATCTCCCGGCACTCACTGTCGTGGCTGATGGGACAGCATCAACTGCCGTCACAGCTCCGCGGCTCAAGATGGCTGACGTCAAAGGCCGATCCCTGATGATCCATGCAGGCGGTGACAACTATTCCGATCAGCCTGCACCTTTGGGTGGCGGCGGGGCAAGGGTAGCATGTGGTGTTGTTAAGTAAGCGATCATACTTGACCAACAAGGAGAAAACGCATGGTACAAAAGGCAAGCCCCAAACTCACTGAAATGATGAATCAGGCAATAGCCGGAGAGCTCCAGGCGATCGTTCAGTAAATGTGGCATCATATCATGGTGAAGGGCCTGAATTCCTCTTCACTCATGGATGTGTTCGAGGATATTGCGGTAGAGGAAATGAAGCACGCAGAGAAGATCGCCGAGCGACTCTTCTACTTTGACGTGGCCCCAACCACTAAGCCGACCCCCATCGCCATCGGCGGAACACCCGAGCAGATGCTCCAGGCCGATGCGAAGGCCGAGGAGGAGGGGATCACGCTCTACAAGGATATTATCAAGCAGGCGGCCTCGGAAGGCGACTACACCACGGAGAGCCTTTTCAAAAGGATCCTTGCTGATGAAGAGCGTCATCACGACACGTTCACGACACTGCTGGGTCAGTAGACATCGCAAGGATAGACGCCAGTGTAATTCAAAAGGGTCGGAGAAATCCGGCCCTTTTCGCTTCGGACCGCTCCGTTCAGTCGCAGCCTTTTGTATTTCGAAAAAGGAATAAGGAGGGTGAGCACAATCCTCGTGAACTCCCCCGAGGAATGGGGGAATCCTTCCCTCAAACTCCCTTTGGTTCGATCCCCCTCGGGACAATTAAAAAAGGCTGGCTAAATAGCCAACCTTTTTTTATTTTCTTGGTGGAGCTGAGGGGGATCGAACCCCTGACCCCAAGACTGCCAGACGGTCTTGGGGGTTTTTATTTCTGCGGTGTTTCGTGATAACTGGTTGTCTTTACTCGATTCAGGCATAAAGAGTTGGGCATCCTATGGTAGCTGATAATGACTGTTTATGGTTGTCTACTTTACAATTACTTGACAGTCCATATCGGGGTAGGGCGTTCCCTTCCACTTCGCTCCAGGTCGGGCTTTCCGCTCCAAGTCCTCGCTGCGCTGCGGGCTTTCCGCTGCAATCCCTAACGCAATTAACGTGAAATCGGGGATCACGTCAAAACCAGCTCCGCTCAAACGCGCACTGCGCCACACACCGTCGCAGAGCGCACCGCTTCGCGCGAGGTGGCTCAGTTCCGACACAACGGCTGCTCCACGTCGCTCCGCTCGACTCCGCGCACTCCGCTGAGACCCGCTCCATGCCGCTCCGCTCGCTCCACTCTGTTCCGTGCGCCGTCCTGCCGGAACCTCGCATTGAGTTGTTATAACACCCGCTTCGCTAAGACGCGGACTTCGCCACAGATCGGCGAAGACCGCACGCTTCGCATGTGGCGGGTTCCTGCCCTCAGCCAGGCTGTGAATCGCCTCGCTGAGTTCGACATGCGATCAGGAGTATAAGAGACAAGCATGTCATCACGCTACGCTCTGCTTCCTGCTGGCCGGTAGGCGCGGCGGATTGCCTCGCGGTGGATAATTACTATATCAATGTGAGTCACTTCCCCAATTTAAAGCAGGATCTGCTTTTAGAAAGGGGTAGAGTACATGCCGATTCATTGTTCTTTACAGGGTACCCGTATTCAGATACAATCTTCCATATAACACAATAGTACTTCCTGAAGTCTCGAACAGTTACGTCTTTCGAAAAGTTCATATTTCATGTCTTATTACGCATTATCTTGCGGTCATCTACGTATTTGCGCGGATAGTCAAATCCTTATAATCACTGATTCGCTAAGGAGACTGAAATGGCAACCCAAAAAACATTCATAATCGATTGCCCTTGGTGCAAAGCGAAGGTCGCTGCCACGGAGGGAGGTCGAGCGTCCAAGAGCGGATTTGATGACAACGTTGGCGAGCCGTACGCCACAACCCTCTTCGTGGGCGAGTGTCCCAGTTGTGGTTCACTACTAGCAGGTGAGTCACACCAAGTCGCCTTTGGGGGCATCGATACTTACGAAGATCAATGGTCTGATGTCATCCGAATTTACCCAAAACCGCTTAGAACCTTCACCAGTTATCGAATTCCCAGGGTTGTCCAAGATTCTATTAGCGAGGCGGATAAGTCGCTTCAAGTAAACGCCAACATTGCTGCCTGCGTAATGCTGGGGCGCGCACTGGAAGCGGTTTGCCGAGATGTCTTGGCAGAGCCTAAGCCTGAAAAACCCTCAGCCAGCTCCCCGTCGCGCCGGCCTATTATGCTCGGTGAAGGTATACGCACCCTAAAAGAAAAGGGCGTTATCGACGAACGGCTGTTCGACTGGAGCCAGGAACTTCACGCATTTCGGAACCTCGCTGCCCATCCCGAAGATGTGTCCATATCGCGGGAGGACGCTGAGGACTTGCAGTCGTTCGTGTATGCGATTATCGAGTACATTTACGATCTGACCGACCGATATATCGAGTTCAAAGAACGTGTAGATAGAAAGGCTAAGAAGAAAAGGAAAGCGTAACGAACCAGAGCGCGAACCGGACGCTTAACTGCGCCGATTACGCTCGCCGTTGGGGGCCAATTGCAAACAGAGAGGCAGCTCTATTACATATAGAGGGAGGTGATTCTATGGCTATTAACTGGAGCAACTGTTGGAAGTGGCTGGATAGGGCTTCCAAAATCTTTCTAATTGTCGGAACTCTTATAGGGTTATTCGCTGTTATCCAGTATTACATGGCCGAAACGGACCGGCAAAAATGTTGAGCAAAGCGAAACCCAACAATTTAAACGCGCGAACTAATCGCTCTACGCCGACCGCTACGCGGCGTGTGAGCTCATCATTCTTCAAGTTTCAACCCGTATCGATGATTGTTTTGATAACCCGAATTGCACACTTGTAGATACTTAACGAAATTCGGTAGTATTATTGTGCAGTCCGTTGTACAGTAGAGGACGGAATCCGGTGGAAAATACGGAAAACGAGTCTCCCTGCCCGTCACTATAACCGCGCGAAATAAAGAAAAGGGAAGGGACGGTAAATTGTCCCTTCCTATCGGAACGCTTTCACACGACACTATCCAATCCAATGATTTAACGATAGGGGAGATTTTGAACTATGAAAAGACTCACTATAACGCTTGCTTGTCTTTTTATTTTCGTGTTGCAATCTGGATGTATAAAGAAAGCGACGGATATGAATTGTATTCCTCCTCTTGCAAAGTTTAATGCCATTAATCTTATAAACTTTGATACAGAAAGTGTCATAGATGAGTCTGGAGCTGGATCAAGCACTCTCAAAGGAATTACAAATTCTATCATTGACGAATTAGAAAAAAAGCTACTTGAGGGCAGAAATTTCTCAAAAATAATTCGTGGGAGCAATGAGTGTGCTGATGGAGCCTTGAGAGTTGAGGGTAAGCTAATACAAATAAAATATAAAGTTAAAGGCACGCATCATAAAATTACGAATAATATGAGTATTACAAAAGTCAAAGGGAAGTACGAAATCTTAACTAATGCAAGAATCGTTAATTGCGGAACAGGTCAAACATTATTTCTGATTGAAACCAACGATAGTGATAGTGATTTACTTGATTTGTCGAAAGAGCTTGGTGGTGACATTGCAACCTATATCAATAAAAAAGCAAGTACATGTAATTAGCCGATTTGTATAAAACCGTCTCCACGCCGACCACTACGCGGCATATGTGCACATTGATTGAGGCAGGTTTCAAATGATATTCTGCAATCGTTATTATCAAGCGGCAGTAAATGTTTATAGGTGTACTTCATAAAGACCATGATCTGACAGGTTAGCAAACATCGATCGTATCGTAACTGCTAGATCATTCCTGAAATTCGCAACAAGAGCAACGGTGGAGCTTACGGATTTGATCAAATTTCATCCCTGATCCCCACTGTTCTGACCCGCATTATTCCAACACGCGATAACCATCGAAATAGTGTGGCATGATTCACCTCCCGTGGAGTTCACCTATATCTTTTCTGGACATTTTTAACTACTTGGAGTAATGTTTTTAAATATTTGTGGAAGTCTGCGCGCGGAGAGGGGCATGGCTGATTTAGATTCCACCCAGATAAAGATCATCTCATTCCGAAACGAGCGTGACTGCGCGCAATTCCACGATCCCAAGAACCTCGACGAAGCCCTCTCCTTTGAAACGGGTGAGCTGTTGAAAGACTTTCTTCGGATGTTAGCAAATCAAAGAAAGTTCTATCAAATTCATCCAGACACCAAGGGATAAGTGCCGCAATTTAATTCAGTGTAACTATGTCAGCATGAACTATACCTTGGAGGAAGTCGGCCTTATCGATCCGAGGACCCGCGAACCCATTTGCTCAAAATGGGATGGTCTGGAGCGCTTTCGCTGAGTTCAAAAAAGGTTGAATTGCGATAATTACGATTTGGCGCTAAATGAGTGATAAAACGTGAACAACGACGCTGATATATTAATCCAGTTTTGGCGAAGGCTGACAGAAGAATGGCTGCCTGTATACTGCAATGACGCAAAGCGCTGCTATTCCGTTGCTGGTTTTAAAACCGATCTTAAAACCGTCACCTCGCTCGATGCTCGTGACTTTATTCGAGCAATTGATTGTGGTGTCGTATCTGATCTTGGTGGCGGACGGTATATTATGCCGCGTAGTGGTGCAAAAGAGGTGCTTTTTTGGGAAGGCAAAAAAGGTGTGACACCGCGTCCTATAACGCTCTGGCTTGAGTCATTAATAACGATGGCTGCAATGGCTCGTCTCCACTTGGATTATGGTTGGCCTGTCGAATGTCTGGGCATGCAATCTAAAAAGCCTTGGGAATTCGACATGGTAATTTTCAAAACTAATGACGTTAAAAATGAATATATAGCTGGAGAAGTTAAGCCTGACAGTAAAAAGCTCGACATCTTTTTAGCGAATTTGAAAGAGTGTTGTGCTCAAGGCGATCACGATTGTAGTTTAGCTTCAAAAGAACGGATAAACGCTCATAAAAAGTGGAAAGGGTTGCGTCGCAGCCATGCACCTCTTTTTTGGGCTTTGGGTCCCGGCGGCGATAGTCGCGTCTTTAACGTGTCCTATTCTACTGATGGCATTATCACTTTAGAAAAGACATCTGACGCACAGTTGCACTTCTCTTGAAGCAATGCGGTGTCGTTTATGCCTTTGATGAATTTTATTCGGTACTGGGCGTCCTTTTGGATGCTCATTGATGCATGAAGACTATTTATGAAATATATCAAGAGGGGAATCTATGAATTCAATCTTGTTTTCGGCAAATCCTAATATAGTCACCATGTCCGATGCCATTGGTCATCTTGAGAGTCATGATCGACTCTATTTCGAAGTCAAGTTCGCAATACGAAAAGATAAATTCATATTTCCAATGGTAGGCTTCATCCACGTAAGTGGTGATAAAGTAAGGTATGCAGCTAAGATAGATGATATTTTACCTTTCTCTAAGACGCACTATGAGGACCGACGCCTGGCTCATAAAGTAAAACCAAAGACTTGGATGATGGAATGGAAGAAAAATAGCAATAATATTAAATATGACAAATGGAAAAATGCTCTCGTTATCACTAAGATCGTACCTTTTGAATGTGATACCCATTCTTTTCAGAGTGCAAATGAGTCCTACATAAAACTTGCGCCGCGTGGTTACTATAAAGTTTTGTCGCCACATATTTGGAACGGGTTCTGAGCTGTTCGGGTGGCAACGGATCAATGAAAGTTCTAATAAATTTATCCAGCCAACAAGGGATAAGCGTCGCAATTTAATTCAGTAGGTTTTTAACCTGTATGGCTGACGACCGGTGTAAGCGTCAGAGGACAAGTGCATGCCCGTGTTCATTGGAATCGATCTTGCGTGGCAGAGCAACAAGAACCACAGCGGAGGTGCAGTGTTACGTGGCGACCAGAGCGGAGTAGAGATTCAGGAGATTTCATCAGAATTAACGACTCTGTCCGATGTTGAGGCATTCATTTTACGGAACTCTTCAGATGACACGGTAGTTGCGATCGATGCACCGCTAATAATTCAGAACACTCACAGGCAAAGGCCATGTGAACGAGAAATTGGACGGCGGTTTGGTGCAGCAGATGCAAGTGCCCACACCTCGAATAAGACATTGTATCCAAATGCGGGAAGTGTTCTTCTGGCAAGAGATCTTGAAGGTCAAGGATTTCAGCACTGCCCACGACCTCACAAACGCCATCTTAGCGGTAAGTGGTTTTTCGAGGTATATCCACATCCTGCTCATGTTGTACTATTTAATAGGTCACGGATTATCAAATACAAGAAAGGACGGGTCGCCTCTCGAAAGAGTGGTCTTGTCGAGTTTCGCGAAGGATTCCGCGAATACCTATGCAAATCGGAGCCCCCGCTCATCGTCAATTCCATGTTGCAGTCCTTTTTGGATCTTTCCCTGGATACTTTGAAAGGAACTACACTGAAGCACTACGAAGACAAACTCGATGCAATCTTGTGTGCCTACTTGGCTGCTTACTTTTGGGCGTGGAGTTATGACCGAAACGAGATGATTGGCAACCATGAGACTGGTTATATTATCAATCCAAAGAAGGAAGTAACGTTATTAAATTAACGCAGGCGAACGCTTGTGAAAGGGATATTGACCATAGGAGATGTTGTTACACGCGTTGAGTTCAAAGGCAGTGACCCAATTTCAACAACATCATAAGGAATGTTCCAAGAAAGGGGTGGAAGTAGATGGCCACAGGACGGAGTAATCAGTTAATCAAACAAGTCGGTGAATATCTGGTTGCATGCGAGCTTGCTCGACGAGGGCTTCTCGTTGCAACCTTCTCTGGTAATGTTCCTAACTTCGATCTCATAGCTACAGACTTCAAGGGCTCTTCATGCCCAATCCAGGTAAAGACCATCAGGGGTGGGTCATGGCAATTCTCAATCGACAAATTCGTGGACATTACTTTTGAAGGAAACAAACAAATCATTGGGAAAAAGAAACCTCTTCAAATTCGACAGATGGTATGTGTTTTTGTTCTTGCTGCAGAGAAGTATGGCGAAGATAAATTCTTTGTACTGAAATGGTCGAAGGTGCAGGATATTATAATCGCAAACCACAAGAGGTGGCTGGACGCTCATGGCGGAGTAAGGCCCAGAAAACCTGATTCAATGCATTGTGCCATCGTCGAACGGGATTTGCAAAAATATCAGGACAATTGGTCCATAATTAGCAGCATGTTTTAAACAACACGTGCACGCATAGCGTCAATGGTGCGTATAGTGGGTGAGTTGATGCTCGCGTTGCATAGGCAATGACGCAAGTTCAACAACAACGTCCCTAAGTATGTCATGCTCTGAAAAAGGATAAATACATGGCAATTAAGAAATCCGAACTCTACAGCTCCCTCTGGGCAAGCTGCGATGAGCTGCGCGGCAGCATGGATGCATCCCAATACAAGGACTATGTGCTGGTTCTATTGTTTGTCAAATATGTATCTGACAAGTACGCCGGTAAAAAGGACGCTCTTATTGAAGTGCCAAAGGGTGCCCGATTCAGCGACATGATCGAGCTCAAGGGCGACAAAGAGATAGGCGATAAGATCAACAAAATTATCGCTAAACTCGCCAAGGCTAATGAGCTGAGCGGTGTGATCGATGTCGCCGACTTCAATGATTCTGATAAACTGGGCAAAGGCAAGGAGATGGTGGACCGCCTATCGAACCTGGTATCCATCTTCGACAATCCTTCGCTGAACTTCAGCGGCAACCGTGCCGAGGGTGATGACCTTCTGGGCGATGCGTATGAATTTCTCATGCGCCATTTCGCCACGGAATCTGGCAAAAGCAAGGGCCAGTTCTACACGCCAGCTGAAGTCTCACGCATCATGGCCCGTGTGATCGGCATCGGCAGCGCCAAGAGCGCCAGCCAGACCATCTATGACCCTGCCTGCGGTTCCGGTTCGTTGCTGCTGAAGGTTCATGACGAGGCTCTGGGTAAAACCAAGCTGGACATGGCTATTTACGGTCAAGAGAACGATACCGCAACCGCAGCATTGGCCAAGATGAATATGATCCTTCACAATTGCCCAACAGCGGAGATCTGGAAGGGGAATACACTCTCCGCCCCGCACTTCAAACAGGGTAATGACAAGCTGAAGACCTTTGACTTTGCTGTGGCCAATCCTCCATTCTCGTACAAGGCTTGGAGAAGTGGCTTTGATCCCGAGCATGACCTCTACAACCGCTTTGAGTATGGCATCCCACCTAATAAGAATGGCGATTATGCCTTTCTGCTACACGTTCTCACTTCGCTCAAAAGCTCCGGCAAAGGCGCGGTAATCATGCCGCACGGCGTATTGTTCCGGGGCGGTGCTGAAGGCATCATACGCAAGAATATCGTCCAGCAGGGGTTTATCAAAGGCATCATTGGCCTTCCTGCGAACCTATTCTTCGGAACCGGTATCCCTGCCTGTATAGTAGTGCTGGATAAGGAAAATGCCCAAGCTCGCAAGGGTATCTTCATGATCGACGCGAGTAAGGGGTTTATTAAGGATGGCAATAAGAACCGCCTTCGTGCCCAGGATATTCACCGGATTGTCGATACCTTCACCAAACAGGTGGCCATAGATAAGTATTCACGCATGGTGCCACAGGCCGAGATAGAGACAAACGACTATAACTTGAACATCCCGCGCTATATAGACAGCACTGAGCCTGAGGACCTCCAGGACATTGAGGCGCATCTCAAGGGAGGTATCCCGAAACGCGATATAGATGACTTGGCAAAATATTGGGATGTATTCCCAAGCATCCGCGCCAAGCTCTTCGCTAAGGCAGATCGTCCCGGATACAGCCGTCTGTTGGTTGCACCTACTGATATTAAGACAACCATATTTAACCACCCGGAGTTCACCGCTTTCAACGAATCTGTGACAGCACTTTTCGCTAAGTGGAAGAAGGCCAATACTCCACAACTAAAAGGCATAGCTAAAGGGGGACGCCCCAATGCACTGATCGTCGCCATTTCTGAAAGTCTTTTGGAGACATTCCAGCAAGCCAAACTGATCGATCCTTACGACGTATACCAGCACCTGATGAGCTACTGGTCCGACACAATGCAGGACGACGTGTATATCCTGGTCAGCGATGGATGGAAGGTTCAGACCGACGGCAAGTCCAACATTGACCTGATTCCGCAGCAATTGATCGTCAGCCGCTATTTTGCCACTGAGCGTAAAGCAATCGAAAAGCTGGGGGCCGAGTGTGACGACATCAGCCGCCTGATGGAAGAGATGGACGAAGAGCACGGTATTGAGGACGGCCTGCTGTTTGAAGCCAAGACAGAGAAGGGCAAACTCACCAAGGTCAGCGTCAATGCCCGTTTGAAAGAGATCAAACTCAATAAGGATGACGCCGACGAACGCAAGGTACTGGAAGCCTATGCGGCACTTATCGAGAAGGAATCCATTGCCGGCAAAAAGATGAAAGAAGCACAAAAGATACTGGATGCCAAAGTGGCTGCCCAATACGCCAAGTTCAGTGAGAACGAGATCAAAACCCTTGTGATGGACGACAAGTGGTTGGCCACGATTTCCACGGATGTGCAGACCGAGCTTGACCGCGTTTCACAAGCACTGACTGGGCGTATAAAGCAGCTGGCAGAACGCTATGCAACGCCGCTGCCCAGGATCGCCGAAGAAGTAGAAACACTGAGTTGTACGGTGGATGAGTACCTGAAGAAGATGGGGTTTGTATGGAGCTGAGGCCGGGGTATAAAAAGACTGAAGTGGGGGTGATTCCGAAGGAGTGGGAGGTTAAAACTCTTGGTTCACTCACTTGCCTTTTAACGAACGGATTTGTTGGAACAGCGACCAGCGCCTACGTTGATAATGACGACGGAGTGCTCTACATCCAAGGATATAACGTCTTAGAAAATGGTTTCAACTTTCATGGGATCAAGCGGGTTTCTAAGTCGTTTCACGCTCGAAATCGAAAGTCGTGTTTGCAGTCGGGAGATGTGCTCACGATTCAGACAGGAGATATAGGTGTCACCGCAGTAGTTCCTCCCGTGCTTGCAGGCGCAAACTGCCATGCTTTAGTTATCTCTCGGTTCGATAAGCGAGTTTCTGAGCCAAGTTTCTACTGCCAGTATTTCAACTCCGAGCGAGGTCGAGCCGCATTCAAAGAAATTGAGACCGGCTCGACGATGAAGCATCTCAATGTGGGAGACATGAAATGGCTGTTCCTGCCTACTCCACCCGTCGAGGAACAATGCGCCATCGCCGCCGTGCTCTCGGATGTGGATGCCCTACTTGCCAAGTTCGACCAACTTATCGCCAAGAAGCGCGACATTAAACAGGCCGCCATGCAACAGCTCCTGACCGGCAAGAAACGCCTGCCGGGATTTAGTGGGGAGTGGGAGGTGAAGAGGTTAGGTGAATTATTGGCGTATGAGCAACCTACAAAATATCTGGTTAAAGACAGTGAGTATAGTGATGACAACGATGTGCCAGTCCTAACTGCTGGTAAAACATTTATCCTCGGTTATACAAATGAGGAAATTGGAATTTTCAATAATCTTCCCGTTATAATCTTCGACGATTTCACGACAGCAAATAAGTATGTGATCTTTCCGTTCAAAGCAAAGTCATCAGCTATGAAAATTTTGGAGCCGCGAGATACAACTGTAAATTTACGGTTCGTTTTTGAAGTAATGCAGTTAATAAGATTTCAGATGGGCGATCATAAAAGATATTGGATTTCAGAATGCCAATATTTTGAGATAAAGATTCCTAAGGCTGAAGAACAAACTGCCATCACCGCTGTCCTCTCCGACATGGACTTAGAGATCGCTACTCTTGAAACTCGACGCGACAAGATCCGTGATCTCAAACAAGGCATGATGCAAGAATTACTGACCGGGAGGATTCGGTTGGTATGAACATCGAAAACGAGAATTTCCAGACGCTTTGGGATTATTGCTCATCCAGCGGTAGGGTGATCCCGAGGGATTGGAATAAGCTGTACAACATGCTTGCCAATAAGCGCCAAAAATCATCGGGCGGATGGGAACCGCCATTGCCCCTAATCTTGGCAGCTTGGAGCGAAACGATGCCGATCGAGAAACAGCTGCGGTTCAAAGAGCACATTCAATGGGCACATGACAATGGGCAGATCGATGAGATTGGTCGATACTTGCGCTCATTACCTGAAAAGGAATGGTACCACTTTGGTGAATTATAAGATATTAACATCGTGGATGTGGGAACTTCTGACCGGGAGGATACGACTCGTATGAATAAATTTACGATCAACGGTCAGAGTTACAGGCTCCCCAATTCACTTAACAGATTTCAACGAGATATGTATGTGCACCTGATCAATTGGAAATGGAAGAATATTACTAAAGACGTTGGGATTGATGATGGTATAGAATACGATGCTTTTTTGCCCGAACGCTATGTCGATCAATTTCCAATGCTTTACACTGAGGTTGTCCCTGCAGTAAAGAGTCATTTACTCAAGTTTCCTTTTCGCATTCACACTTACTTTAATCACATGGCCAGCTCACAGGCTGCCAACATCAATCTATTTTTGCCTATTCTTATTCATCCTAAGGCTAATGCGGTATTGAGTAAGCTAAATCCGCAATTCGCAAGATTAGCCAATACTGAGCTAGATAATGGTTATCGTATCGAATATTGGGATCAACCCAACGGGATCTTAAACGATAAGAACGCTCGAACAGGAACGGATACCGATATAGCCATAGCCTATTTCGACCACGATGAGAGGTTATGCTTATGGCTTATTGAGCACAAACTAACAGAAAAAGAGTTTACAACATGCGGAGGATATAAAAGTGATGGGAAGAAGGCACACCATGACTGCAAGCGAAGTTTTATTGATATTCTGAATAACATGAATTTGTGCTATTACCATGACGTTTGCCAATATAGATATTGGGTCATTACTAAGGTCAATCGGGATTTTTTTGTCAATCATGCCAAGCACACAAAATGTCCTTTTCAGGGAGGGATGAATCAACTATGGAGAAATCAACTTCTCGCGTTTGGCGTAGAGCAAGATTCACGACAGCCTTACAAACACGTACATTTTTCTGTTGTGAAGCATTCAAGAAATAGTCTGTTAGACAAAACAATGTCAGCATATAAAGATTTAATCGATAACAATCCTAGATTTACTGACTTTACATCAGCAGAAATAATCGCAGCGGCTTATTCAATAGGTGACGCTAATCTGGACAAGTGGATCGAGTGGTATAAAGAGTTGTACAAATTATGAATAAGAAAAAACTATGAGCACTGTCGGTCAGATCGAAAAGAAGACCCAGCAACGCGTGGTCAAGCTATTCCGCGGTCAACTTGGCTATGCATATCTGGGCGACTGGACTGAGCGCGAGGTCAACGACAACATTGAGCAGGATCTATTACGCTCTTGGCTGAAAAAGCGGAGTGTTGATGAAGCTCTAATCGGTCGGGCGCTGTTCCTCCTTGAAAAGGCCGCGGGCGACCAGAGCAAGAGCCTTTATGACCGAAACAAGGCAGTATACGAGCTGTTGCGGTACGGCGTCAAAGTCAAGCCCGAGGTAGGCGAGAACACCCAGACAGTCTGGCTGATCGACTGGAAGAACCCGGAGAAGAACGATTTCGCCATTGCCGAGGAAGTAACCATCAAGGGGGCGGACGCCAAGGCTAACACCAAACGTCCTGATGTGGTGCTATATGTGAACGGCATTGCACTGGGGGTGCTGGAACTGAAGCGCTCAACCGTATCCGTGGCCGAGGGCATTCGACAAAACCTTGACAACCAGAAGCCGATATTCATAGAACACTTCTTCTCCACAATGCAGGTTGTGATGGCTGGCAACGATACCGAGGGAATGCGGTATGGCAGCATACAGACGCAGGAGAAATATTACCTGGCCTGGAAGGAAGACAACCCGATTGAAAACCTTCTTGACCGGCAATTGATCCAGGTGTGCAATAAGGCCCGTTTCCTTGAGCTTATCCACGACTTCATAGTATTCGATGCCGGGGTTAAGAAGCTTTGCCGCCATAATCAGTATTTCGGCGTATGTGCTGCTCACGATTATGTACGACGACGCGAAGGCGGCATCATATGGCACACGCAAGGCTCGGGCAAGAGCCTGACCATGGTGTGGCTCGCCAAGTGGCTCCGCGAAAACCGGACCGACGCACGGGTGCTGATCATTACCGACCGGCGGGAGCTGGATGAGCAGATCAAAAATGTATTCCTGGGAGTGAACGAAGAGATATATCGTACCAAGAGCGGCGCGGACTTGATCGCTACCCTGAACGCCACTACACCCTGGCTGGTCTGCTCATTAATCCATAAATTCGGCACTAAAGAAGAGGGCGAAGAGGATGGCGATATTGACACCTTCGTCGAAGAGATCAAGAAACTACCACCCGACTTCAAAGCCAAGGGTGACCTACATGTGTTCGTTGACGAGTGTCACCGTACCCAGTCTGGCAAGTTGCACGAGGCGATGAAGGAAATCCTGCCCAGTGCAATGTTCATCGGATTTACCGGCACACCACTCTTGAAGGCTGACAAGCAAAAGAGCATTGAGATCTTCGGACGCTATATCCATACCTACAAGTTCGACGAGGCAGTGAAGGACGGCGTGGTGCTCGACCTGCGCTATGAAGCGCGGGACATCGACCAGAACATCATTTCGCAGAAAAAGATAGACCAGTGGTTTGAGGCAAAGACCAAAGGCCTGACCGATCTGGCCAAGGCGCAACTCAAGCAACGATGGGGTACCCTCCAGAAGCTGCTTAGCTCAAAATCGCGCCTTGAAATGATCGTGGCGGACATCCTGATGGATATGGCGAACAGGCCGAGGCTTATGGACGGCCAGGGAAACGCCATGCTGGTCTCCGGTAGCATCTACGAGGCGTGCAAGTTTTACGAGCTTTTTTCACAGACAGAACTGGCCGGAAAGTGTGCGATTATAACATCGTATACTCCAACACCTGCCAGCATAAAGGGCGAGGAGTCCGGTGAAGGGCAGAATGAGAAGTTGCGTCAATACGACATTTACAAGAAGATGCTGGCAAATTGGTTCCACGAGGATCCGGAAGAGGCGGTAACGAAGGCCGAGAAGTTTGAGCAGGAGGTCAAAAAGAAGTTCATTGAAGAGCCTGGGCAAATGAAGCTCCTGATCGTCGTGAGTATGCTGCTGACCGGGTTCGATGCTCCATCGGCGACCTATCTTTATATCGACCAGAAGATGCAGGACCATGGCCTGTTCCAGGCAATCTGCCGCGTCAATCGTCTGGACGGTGACGACAAAGAATATGGCTATATCATAGACTACAAGGATCTGTTCAAGAGCCTGGAAGGCGCAGTTAAGGACTATACCTCCGGTGCGCTGGACGGTTATGACAAAGCGGATGTGGCTGGGCTCCTGGAAGACAGACTAACCAAAGCAAGTGAACGGTTGGAAGAGGCGTTGGAGGCAGTACGAGCTCTCTGCGAGCCTGTCGAACAGCCCAAAGATCAGTTGGCGTTCTTCCACTATTTCTCTTCAAAGGAGCGCGGCAATGCCGCCCAGCTGAAGGATAACGAGCCAAAACGCTTATCACTTTATAAACTGACTGCGTCCCTAATCCGCGCTTATGCCAATATAGCCAATGAGATGACGGAGGCTGGTTATACCGATTCCGAGGCGGAAAAGATCAAGGCTGAGGTTACGTTCTATGAAAGTCTCCGTAATGAAGTGAAACTGCACAGCGGCGACCTTATCGATCTGAAACTGTACGACCCGGCCATGCGCCACCTGATTGACGCCTATATTCGTGCTGAGGAGTCTGAGAAGATCTCATCGTTTGATGATCTATCGCTAGTCGAGCTGATCGTCGAGCGCGGTGCCGATGCGGTTCAGAAGATGCCGAAGGGAATTCGGCAGAATGAGCAAGCGGTGGCAGAGACGATTGAGAACAACGTTCGGAGGCTGATCATCGATGAGCAGCCGATCAACCCGAAATACTATGAGAAGATGTCGAAACTGCTGGATGCGCTGATCGCGCAGCGGAGGCAGGAGGCCATCGGTTATCAGGAGTACTTGGCCAAGATCGTCGAGTTGACCAGGCAAGTGAAAAACGGGGTGGCATATCCCAAAGCGCTTGATACACTGGCCAAGAGGGCGCTATACGATAACCTGGAAAGGAATGAGGCGCTGGCGCTGGTAGTGGATCAGGCAGTACGCAGCGGTCGCCAGGATGATTGGCGCGGAAATACGATGAAGGTGAAGAAGGTTAAGTTCGCAATCAAAGATGCGTTACTGAATGTGCTAATCGTAAAAGGCAAGAAAACAACAGATGCGAAACCGTCGAAGTCTGCAGAGACTGCGTATGATTATGGGAAGTACACAGAAGATCAAATTGGAAAACTCACAGAGGACCTTTTGGAACTGGTGAAAAATCAACGTGAGTACTGAAACACTTAAAATAAAGGTGAGCGGCCTTGTGGTTGAGGTCGCGCGCAAGCCCATCAAGAACCTGCACCTGGGAGTATATCCGCCCCATGGCCGGGTACGTGTGGCGGTGCCGTTGGCAGTGAGCAATGATGCGGTGCGCTTGGCGGTGATCGGCAAGCTGGGCTGGATCAAACGCCAAAAAGCAAAGTTTGAAGCGCAGCCCCGACAGTCTCGGCGGGAGATGGTGAGCGGGGAAAGCCACTATTTCCAGGGAAGGCGCTATCGCTTGCGGGTGGTTAACGGCACCGGGCCAGCCAAGATCGTCTTGAAAGGCAATGCGATTATGGAACTCCATGTGAGCCCAGCCGCAACCATGGAACAACGCGAACGGGTATTGCAGCGCTGGTATCGGGAACAATTGACGAAAAAGATACCGTCACTACTGGAGAATTGGCAGGCGGTTCTGGGTGTCGAGGTGGTGGACTGGGGCATCAAGAAGATGAAAACCAAGTGGGGCAGCTGCAACGTAAAATCCAGTCGCATATGGTTAAATCTGGAGTTGGCAAAAAAGCCGGTGAAGTGTTTGGAATACATTGTCGTACACGAGATGGTGCATCTGCTGGCAAGACATCACGATGAGCGGTTCCAAGCATTGATGGTCAAAGTCATGCCGAGATGGCGCACATACAGGGAAGAGCTGAAGCGAATGCCTCTGGGGAATGATACCTGGGGATATTAGGCCACGGTTGATAGTGGGTTTCAATAAGTCCGACTGATCGGACAAACGGAGAAGAGCGGAGATATGAGTAAAAAAAGAGTTACATCTGAGGACCTCAGCTCACATCGTATTAATCGTTTCACCATGGATGACAGATCTCAGGCAGCTCTGAGGGCCGAAGATTATTCAGCTTCTCTGAAAGGCAAACCCGCAATAAGAAGTATTATAACCGGATCAGCCGGCGGCTGGGACAAGGACTCACTAAGTGACTATAATGTTTGTGTTGTGTCCGCTGAGGCGATAGCTTCCTTACTAAGATATGAAGAAATGGATACGGAAAAAGGGCTTGTCGATGAACCATTGCCCTTTCCTATATGTTCTGCGTCGCAAACCATAGATGATCTCGTAAAGGGGGAACTCGTTATTAAAATTCGTCTAAGTACCCCGGATATAGTTATTAAGAGGCGGATCGAAAAATTATTAAAATTCTATCGCACTGTTGGAAAAATTAAGGTTGTATCAAAGAAGAAGCCTCCTGAAATACCATACTGGGAAATATTTGACTTGATGCTTTATGATAAAATGTCAATAAGTGATATTGTTCGAGTCCATGGGCATAGGTTTAAGACGATGTCCTCTGATAAACCCAGCAATCTTAAAAAAAGAATACAGCGTGCATACGAAGAGGCCGTGAAAATAATAATAGCACATATTAGTTATATGGATTTATTTTACAAGCTATCGGTGTCCGAATGACTGGAAAGCTATTCGGAAATGGCTTTACTCCCTGAGCTCTGATATGGTAACTCCAGAAGGACGAAGTAATGCGCCTTTGGAGAGAACGATGAGCACAGAAAAGATCTTCCGGACTACCGACTATAAATTAGCAGCGTTTTTACTTTCCCGCGATATTCTCCTCGAAGTACGTCCTAATCCGCACCGTCCACAAAAAGCCGAATTTACCGCACCTGCTACTGATGATCTTTTGCGTGCGGTAGCAGAATTTAATTCAGATGAGCCCATACCCGTTCAGACTTTCATCGAAAATCTTGAGGCTATAAAAGATCGAATGATGGATGTGACTCGTGGCGGGGGTGCGCGATGAGGCCAGAGATGAGGGACGGGCCACCTGTCGATCTGCCCCGGGACTCACCTATAGGCGCGTCCAGTAAATCCGACGCAGTATGTTTGGCGATTCATCCAGCCGATTTTGTTAAAAGCACATCGGAGGTTCGCGGGAAAATCGTCACCGTTCTGACAGACGCAAACTGTAAAGGCCCAGATCGTAATAATAAAGTAGCGAAAATATGTTTATCAGCACTCGCAAAACGTGGTCGCCTTTACTATCACGCAGATCGTCGGGAGTTTGATTCTGCCATGTTTTTTGATTTAGATGCGAAGCGTCTGTTGCGAATTCGTTCCGATGCTTTTGGAGCATGGTTGTCAGACTGGCTCAGTATTAATCGCGCTGACCCGATTTACAAATATGTGTTGGCCGAAATAGAAACTGCGGCACTTTCAGACACACATTCAACGCCGATTCTTCCCGAAGCCTACTGGGCGTGCCGTCCCGGTGCGATTTATCTTTCTAATGGAGACGGGCATGCAGTCAAAATTACTGCCGAATGTGTTCAGCTCGCGGACAACGGCACGGACAGCGTGCTATTCCCGGCAGGACGCACTCTTGCCCCGTGGCAATTGACCGAACCGGTCGACGCTTTTGAATCCTGCCGACTATTTCGCGATGTCCATTGCAGCGCAGCGCATGGTATGGATTTATTACGAATCTGGCTTTATAGTCTGCCGAATAATCCGCGCAGCAAGCCACCACTTTGCCTGCCTGGCGTCATAGGCAGCGGGAAAACTCGCACCGTGAAGGGTTTCGCTGAATTACTTGGCATTCCATTTATTGCTCACAAGGTCGAGGAGCGGAATGAGAATGACTTCTGGCCAGCTTGCGATGCGGGCGGAGTGTTCACGCTCGACAATGTGGACACCCGCTGTCGCTGGCTTGCGGACGCACTCGCGAACGCGGCAACCGACGGATGCTCTCAGCGGCGTAAACTATATACGAATTCTGAGACTGTAATTCTCCGCGCCCGCGCGTGGATAGCAGTTACCACAACTAATCCGACATTCGCAGCTGACTCGGGTCTGGCCGACCGCTTACTCGTTGTCCGTATGGAGCGTAGGGACGACGAGGATACCGGCGACGCGGAGCTCGGAGCTGAAATATTAGAGGCACGCAACGCTGGCCTCTCTCATATAGTGCAGACTTTGCGCGTCGCATTAGCCGATAAGGCACCAGTGCCAGGTAGTCTGAATCGCCGACATCCTGATTTTGCAGAGTTCGCCGTTAAGATCGGGCGCGCCCTTGGCCGTGAGTCCGAAACCATGGCCGCCCTCAAGATTGCCGAGCAAGACAAGTCCACCTTCTGCCTGGAAAACGACCCTGTCGGTGTGGCATTGATAGCATTCCTTGACCGTTCGGGAAGATTCACGGGTACTGCTGCCGAACTCTGCACCAAACTCATTGAAGTTGATGCCGACCTTGCGGAGCTGAGTGCCAAAAAACTTTCAAAGCGCCTTGTATCCTTGTGGCCGCACCTTCAGATGGCTCTTGGAACCGCAAAACGCCGCATCGACCGTAAAGGATTTATGATTTTCGAATTCAAAGCAACGTCTGTCGCCGAGTTTGCCGACTTTGAAACGCTGATTCCCAGAAAACCCTATATAACTTCTCCCGAGAAAGTTATTGGAAAAGAACCCTTGAAACTCGGCATAGTCGGCAGTGAAGGTGATCTGGCACTGGGATAATGCTAACTTTGATGCATGGTGTCAGCGTATACTTATAGTTACTTAGTATCGCAATTGGACGAATGAGTAACTTAATCTAATACATGATTGCATGCCACATAACATATTGAAATATAAAGAATATACATATATCATCATCATAACTCTACATAGTTTTTCATAACTGCGCTTCTTAGTAGCATCGGAACAGGATACTGGCCGATAAAATTAAAAAAAGTGTATAACGGGCATGCAGGTAATTGTTATTGGGGGATAACGGACGTTGGATGGCTCACCACCTCCCCCCCCTACCTTCGAGACTAAGAGAATATGACTATGGCAGTGGACAAAGACTCCAATCCGACCGGACAGGAAAAACCATGAAGGCTGAACTTCAATTCGATACCACTCAAATGATCGACGAGATCACGAACCGCGTGATCCGCGCGCTGAAGCCGCTGATTGAACAGCGTAAGGCAGTGGATGATACCATTTTTACGGTGGAGACCCTTGCGGAGTATCTCAGTGTATCAAAACAGTGGATTTATGAAAGAGTGAGCCTTAAGGAGATTCCGCACTACAAGGTCGGCAAATTTCCTCGTTTCAAAAAAAGAGAGATAGATCAGTGGCTTGATTCTCAAAAAATCCCGGCATCGCAACTGTTTTCCGGACGTTTGGTATCTATGAAATGAAATTAACTGTCAAGGTGACAGTCCTCTCAACATCCGCTATAATACGACAAGGATCGTTATCCTGATCATGAGGCGACGACGGGAGGTGATATATAAAGAATTGGAAGCCCATGGTCCTGATACTGGCAGTAGAACCAGAAGTGGAAGGGGAGTATGTATTAAAATCTGACAAGAAAGGAGGTGCAAAATGGCAAAGGCAAAAGGAATTTACAAACGTGGCAACGTCTACTGGTTATGCTACGCGGATCCGTTCGGTAAGATACGTTACGAGTCGTCCAAGTCGTCGTCCTTCAAGGATGCTCAGGCTCTTCTGATCGAACGAAAGAAAGAGGTCAAAGATGGCATCAGTCCTGTAACAACCAGGCAACTCGTCAATCAGCCCTTTACGGCGCTTGCAGAGCACTACAAGGCATGGGGCGAGGGACGACAGCGGGGATTCAAGACCAAGATCGATCACCTCCGCCAACTGACTGCGGCTTTCGGCAATCTGCCCCTGCGGTCCTTCACTTCAAGGATGCTTGAAGAATGGCAGACGAAACGTATGGAGAAGAATAAGCCCGCTACAGTCAATCGGATGCTGGCCACACTCAAGCACATGTTCACGAAGGCAGTGGAATGGGATATGGTCGAGGAAGCCGTCTGGAAACGCGTCAGGAAGGTCAAGTTGTTGCCAGAGAACAATCGGCGGCTACGATACCTGTCCAAGGAGGAATGCCAGCAGCTCGTCAGCGTCTGCAATCACTACCTTAAGCCTATCGTGATAACCGCCCTAAGTACCGGAATGCGGAAGAGTGAGATCCTGGGTCTTAAGTGGGATCAGAATATCGATCTGCGGCACGGGTTCATACTTCTGGACATCACGAAGAACGGCGAACGGAGGGAGATTCCAATCAATCGGACATTGCGCGAGACCTTAACCAAACTCCCGAGAAGGATCGACAGCCCCTATGTGTTTACTGACGAGAAAGGGAATCGATTTCTGGACATCAAGAAGGGATTTGGTTCTGCCTGCAGAAGGGCGGGGATCAAGGATTTTCACTTCCACGATCTTCGGCATACCTTCGCATCTCAACTGGTCATGGCAGGCGTTGATCTGACGACGGTCAAGGAACTACTCGGCCACAAAACTCTCTCGATGACACTCCGCTACGCTCATCTATCACCCAGCCACAAACTATCTGCAGTTGAAAAACTCGATTCAACCTTCAGCGCGAAACCTACTTTACAATTACTTGACACTGAAACAGAAAAGGGATTAGCGTGTGTCGCTAACCCCCTGTAAAACTTGGTGGAGCTGAGGGGGATCGAACCCCTGACCCCAAGACTGCCAGCCTTGTGCTCTCCCAGCTGAGCTACAGCCCCAAAAAACTACCGTAACGAGGTGCCTAATTTAACATCACGATATGTTGTTGTCAAGAAAAAAGACGGATTTTACTCAATCGTTGCATTGTTTGAGCGTCAATTTCATATCTGATCCGTATCGCTTCTTCGCGGCCTTGTTCTCGGTATGCATTGTAAGAGGGAAGGACCCGGAGATCCCTTCGCACCTCGATCATCTGCGTCTTCGGGGAGAGGGCAGGGTGAACGAAAAAAACTCAGTGCACCGAGCAGGAGATGCAGGGATCGTAGGACCGTACAAGCATCTGGGCGAGGAGCTCGATGTCCCGGTCCGGTGTGACGTTTGATGCGAACTTTGCCGCGAGTGCCTGAAGGTCGTGCTGGATATTTGCGTGGTTCTGGCCGGTGGGGATTACACAGTCGCAATACATGATCCTGCCGTCTCCATCGAACTCATAGGAGTGGTAAAGAATGCCCCGGGGCACTTCCACGGCACCGACGCCGAGGCCGCTCGTCGGGGTCACGGGCTGGCGCGGCTCCTGCCAGGTTGAGCCGGTGAGCTCGTCGATGAGGCTCAAGGACTCCATGATCACATGCACGCATTCAACCAGTTGGGCGATGTTATTCATGTAAGGGTTGTGGTTCACGGGTTTGAGGCCGAAGCTAGCAGCAATTTCTTTTGCCGCGGGATGGAGGAACTCAAAGTTGTTGTTCACGCGGGCGAGGGCGCCCACGGCAAAGGACTGACGGGACAGCCGGTTCCATTTAGAGGTCGACTGCTCTACGATATATTCGTTCGTCATGGCCTTATACTCATGTTCCGGCTTCCGCACCCCATCCGAGGAAATCAGGTCCCCGCCGATGAAGGGATAGCTGTCCACGCCCTTGAGCGAGACAAATTCCGTTTCTCTCGTGAAATCAGGGATCACAAAGGCGCGGAAGAGCTCAGCAGTCTTCTGGAGGTCATCCGTGGCGTCCTTCAGCCGCGTTCTGAACTGCACGAGCTCTTTCATCTTTGGCACCATGGTGAAGCCGCCGACGACGGTTCTGGTGGGGTGCATGCGCCGGCCGCCCACGCAGTCGCAGAGATCGTTCGCGAGCTGTTTCATGCGCGCGGCGCGTTGCACCACATCGCGATGTGAATTGATAAGGGGGAATACGCTCCCGACATTCAGAAAGTCGGGGGCCGCGAGAAAATAGAGATGAAGAATATGGCTCTGGAGCGTTTCCATGTGTTTGAGCAAAAGGCGAAGCGTTCTTGTCTGCTCGGTCGGGATGATGCCGAAGGCGTTCTCGATAGCACGGATGCTCGCGAGGGTATGGCCGATCGAGCAGATGCCGCAGATCCTGCCGCTGATCCAGGGCGCATTCTCCCATTTCTTTCCTACCAGCATCGCTTCAAAGAACCGCGGAGTCTCGACCACTTCCCAGCGGGCCTCCTCGAGCTTCCCGTCCTTGATCCTGATCTTGATATTGCCGTGGCCTTCGACCCTGGTGACACGGTGGATGTCGATGGTGCGGGTAGTTTTCATGCGAAGTCCTTTTGTTTCTCGCAAAGACGCAAAGGTACTCAGCGTCTTGACAAGAGATAGGTTCTTATTTTGCTGCTGGAATATATTTCCTCATTACATCAACTTGCTGCGCGAACCCCCCGAAGCACTCCAGCCGGTCGAGCATGGTCTCCTCTGAAAATCCGTACTTCTTCATGATCTCCTTCATCTGCTCCATATTCACATCCTCCGCAGGACCGCGGCAGCCCCAGCATCCGAACCGGCTGTTCGGACACCAGGAGTCGCATCCGGCGCGTGTGATCGGCCCCAGACAGGGCTCGCCGAGGTCGAAGAGGCAGACATTTTCGTTCGCCTTGCACTCCATGCAGACCGGATATTTCGGATGCACGATGGCCTTGCCGAGTACGATGTTCACGACTATTTTTTCGACCTCTTCCTTCTTGACCGGGCAGCCGAAGATCTTCAGATCCACGGGAACGATGGCTTCGAGCGGCTGTGCGACATCGTTCGTATCGATCGCATGGTTCCCGTAGACCTGCTTTTTCACCCAATCCGGATCGTGAAAGCGGTTTTTGAGCTGGTTCACGCCGCCGAAGCAGGCGCACGACCCGAAGGCCACAAGCACCTTGGCGTTCTTCCTGATCGTCTTGAGGCGGTCGACCTCGTCGGCGCGGGTGACGCTCCCTTCCACGAAGGCAATCGTATAGTCATCGGTCTTCCCGGTCATCGTTTCCCGGAAGTTCACAACGTTCACGAGCGAGAGAAAATCAAGGAGCGAGGCCTCATTGTTCACGATCTGGAGCTGGCATCCCTCGCAGGAGGAGAGCTCGAAGAACGCCACCTTAGGCCGCGTAAGCGGCACGCCGAGATAGGTTCTGGTATCGGTATTTCGCGCTTCCATCATATCGCCTCTTTCAGATTCATAACGCTCCAGTAATCGAACACCGGTCCGGAAAGGCAGGTATAGGTTGATCCCACATTACAGCGACAGCATTTGCCCATGCCGCAATGCATGCGCCGCTCAAGGGAGACGAACATTTTCTGCATGGGGAGTCCGAATCCTGTGAGCATGTTGCATACGAATTTGAACATCACCGGCGGTCCGCAGACGATAGCGTTGGAGTTTCTCGCAAAGGAGTCGTCCCATTCAGCGGCCTTCTGTTCCAGGACCTGTGTGATGAGCCCCACCGGGCCTTTCCAGACGGCATCGGGTTTCTCGACGATGATTGTCATCCCGATGTCGTCCTTGCGCCACATGTCATACTGGAAGGTAAAGAGCAGCTGCGAGGGGTCTTTCGTGCCGTAGATGATGTCTACCTGTTTGAAGAGGCTCCGGTTCTCCTGCACATAGGCTATGGGCGCCCGGAGCGGCGCGAGCCCCAGCCCGCCGGCGATCAACAGTATGTTCTGATCGTGCATTCCTTCCATGGGGAAGCTGGTGCCGAAGGGCCCCCGGATGCCCACACGCATGCCGCGGCCCGCCTTTGCAAGGAAATTGGTGAGATTCCCAGACTTGCGGATACAAAGCTCCACATCGCCGTGGCTACTTGGCGAAGAGGAGATTGAAAAGGGCGCTTCACCAATGCCCGGCAGTTCCAGCATAAGGAACTGGCCTGCCTTGAACGAAAAACGCCACCTCTCCTCAGGGTCGATGATCCTGACCCGGTACAGGTTTTCCATATCAGTGAGACGGTGTATACTTGTGATTTCGGATTTGTAGGAATATTCGAACATGCCGAGATCGTGTTTGCGTAAACGGCCTTGCGGAGCGTTGGTCGTGATGTCTATGAATTTGAGATGATAATTCACCTCAGGACTCCTCTCCGCGGACGCTGGCGATGACTTCCGGGACCGTGATGCCGGCGAGACAGGCCTCGCCGCATCGGCCGCAGCCCACACAGAGCGCCTCTTCGTACGCCTCGACAAATCCCCGGTGTTTGTGATAGTAGCGGTATTTCAGCCGGGTTGAACGATCAAGTCTGAAGTTATGGCCGCCGGCAACCTCCGCAAAGTCAATAATGTTGCAGGAATAAAGGGTCTTGGTCTTCCGTGCCCCCTTGAGATCGATATTCACCGTTTCCTCGACTCCGTAACAGTAACAGGTGGGACAGACGTTCGCGCAGGTCCCGCAGGCAAGGCATTTCTCGCCCCACTCCTTCCAGACCGGGGCCTGGAACTCCATGTCCAGGATCTTGGTCAGGTCGGTGGTGTCCACATGGGCAATGAACTTCCTGTTCTTTTCAGCCACGACTTTCATGTACTGCATATGATCTGCCTCCACGGGCGCCCGTGTTGCTATGTGCTGGAGAAAATTATATGCCGTTGCCGAGACGATCTCCGCAAAATACCGTTCTCCGATATCAGTCACGAACATATCGAAACCGTGCGTGACGGTATCCGCCCCCATGGAGCGGCAGAAGCAGAAGGGCTGGGGATCACAACCGATGCCGATAATGAACATGTTCTTTCGCTTGGCTGCGTAATAGGGCATGGGGTAAACACTGCCCATGAGCACTTTGTCGAGTTTGTTGAGTGCGTTGATATCGCAGGCATGGATTCCGAAAAAGACAGTGGGGCGGTCGATGTTGTAATCGATATTCTTCTGCCAGTCATTGCCCTCCAGCTTGAAAGTGGCAAGGTCTTCTCGGTACGGAAGGAAGTATCGCTTCGCCGGCAGCCTGGTTGTGGAGTAGTTTAAGGAGAGCTGAAGAAAATCTGATACCGGTTCAAAGGCATAGAGGGGTATGCCGTTCCGGTCAATGCCTGTTTTCACGGGACCTACAATTGAGTTATCCGCCGCGAGCAAGCTGAATAATGTTCTCAGTTCCCTTTTATCAAATACCCTGAACAGCATGATCGCCCTCAAAGCATTCGTTTTAATAAATACTCATGGTCAAACAAGCATCAGCGCCATACTGTTATTATAGCACGGGAAAGGCGGTGCATCTTGCAAGGCTCTATCGGTTGATTAAGCGACATTTGCCATAGTTATATTTATTCTGTCTGCACAGAGTACAATCTCGTGTTTACGATATGTTGAGATATCCATCCGGTTGCTCATGGTGACCGTTTTGAACTGTTTGCATCACCATTATAATTAATGATTAAATCAATTTAAATGTATATAATAGAAACAACCTAAGCATATGAGCGAACCGCAGGAAAATAAAGAAGCCCAGCCGGCACTCCCTCAGCAAGCGGAACATGATATTCCGCTTGATACAGAGCTTCTATCTGAAGCTGTTATTGAACTGAATATTTCTCGCAAGAATGTAGGCATCTACCCCCCTGGTCATATCCAAATCGCAAAAAGCATTGAACGCACCTATCAGATCCTCCAAAATATGCTCGAGATCCGTGCAGAGATGACGCTCGGAGTGGCCAAGGACACCTTGCTGGTCGGACAGGACTATCTTGACCAAAAAAACCCCGTGTACCGGGATTTTGCGCTTTCAATGAGCCAGCATGAGATCGCGTCGGTCACGTTTATCCGCGGCCTGGAAAAGGATGAGCTCGTACGATTTCAACGAATTCTCACGACCAAACCGGAAGATATCAGGGGTTCGGGAGGCATAATCAAAGTCATGGCTGATGCAGATATCCCTCATATCAGGATCCAGTCCATCGATTACGACAGATTCCATTTCACCGAGGAACAGGAGATTTTCAAAGCCTCTGCCAAGGGCAAGGGAGATGAGCAGTCAGACAACCATGTGTGGCAGGATTTTGTAACGCATCTCTCAGCAGGCACCCTCGCTTTACCGGGTCAGGGGGTATCGGCGAAGGACGCGGAGCAGATAAACCCTGCCGAACTCGCACGGCTTCTCAATGAACGAAAGCTGGACGCGAAATCGGCGGTGGAAAGTTATGACCAGATCATCTCAACATATGTGCGCGGAACGGCGGAAAAAAAACAGCTGACCCATGAGCAATCGAAGACACTTGCAAATATGGATGCTCTTTTGAAGGATCTTCACCCGGAGCTCAGGAAACAGTTTCTCTCCGTGGCGTTCAAAAACATATCAGCACGAACAGGATCTCTCCTCGAGGCGGAAGCGGTGATCGGGGGATTCACCGATGATATGGTGATCGAGATGCTGGGACAGGCAAGCGCCGAAGGGCGGGAGATATCGCCGACGCTTGCGGGTCTCATAGGCAAGCTTGCTCAGGCGCGTACAGATGCCACGGCAGGACAACAACGCGAACACAGTACGAGACCGGCAAAAGGATTCGTAGACCTCACGCTTCAGGCAGAACACATGCAGAAGCTATTTGATCGTGAAAAATACGAAGAGTATGTGAGCGAGGACTATCAAACGATGCTCAGGCACCTGTCGGAAGCTCCGTCTGGTGCAGTTGAACCGTTCCCGCTGGAAGAGCATGTAAGGTCGATGGAGGACGAGCACCTCGATTTTCAGATAGGCCGGGCGCTGCTCGCTTTTTTGGAAGAGAATATCGATGAGGAGGATTATAAGGAGTTCGCTCAAAAAATCGTCGCGCTGATGCCCCAATTCCTTGAGACGGGAAATTTCGAGCTACTTTGGCGTATTTTAGAAGCGCTTCGCCGCCATTCGACGGACAAACCGGTACAGGGCATCCGGGACAGCGCCGAGGAAGCGAAAAAGTTCTTTTCCGATCCGGAATTTATTGTAAAGGTGCTGAAAGCATTCGACCGCTGGATGAGAGAGAAGGGGCAAGAGGCTTCAGGATTGATCCAGGCCCTCGGAACGGATACGGTACCGGGTCTTATTGATATTTTCTGCAGGGACGATGCGGTTGGCGGAAGGCGTATTCTCTTTAATCTGTTGTGCCTATTCGGTGACCCGGCCGTGCGCGAAGCACACAAGAAATTGCGGGACCCGCGGGCCGAAACTGTCCGGAATCTGCTTATATTTATTGGACGAGCGGGTAACGCTTCATCGATCCCTCAGGTAAAACCGTTGCTGCGTCATCAGGATACGATGGTGAGGATCGAGGCGCTCGGCACTCTTTTGAAATTGAAAGATCCGGAAGCCGTGGATCCGCTTCGGAAAGCGATCCATGATAAAGATCCGGACTTTGCCTTTAAGGTTGTTGCTCTGGCGGGACAACATCGAATAACGGAAGTTACCGGGGATGTCCTGTCGAAGATCAAGCGGGTCATCCTTTTTGAGACGGACTATGCTGAGAATGAGGAGATCATCAGGGTACTCGGGAATATCGGAGACGCTCGAGCGCTGTCCGAGTTGGAGAAGCTCGCGAGCGCGACGTGGTCGCTCTATCCGCATAGTCTTATGCACATGAAGGAAACGATCTTTAAGTCGCTCTCCCGATATCCTCGCGAGAAAATCGTTGGTCTGCTCAAGATCGGCGAGAAGCTCAACAGCGACACGATCCACGAGATATGCAGCCAGCTCATGCTTAAGCAGTAGTTTCCCGGTGAGCGATGTATACAGCGTTCACTGTAAAGCAGACAGGATGGAATATGGCCGACTATGACATTCATGAAGGTCTTTCGCGGGCAATCTCGCAGCTCACCGCCGCTGTCACGAATACAAGCCTCTACTCACCGGCCCACCCCCAGGTGTCGCAGTATGTCGAAAAAGCACATGCAGTCCTTGCGGAAATCCTCCAGTACAGACCGGAGATCTCGCTGCTCATCATCGGCAACGACCTCGTCGCAGATAGCCGGCAACTGGTGGCTACCGGTTCCGCGTCGTATGTAACGAATTTCATCCGGATCCTGAAAAAACAGGCGATCGAGCGCATCACCTTTGTTTCCGGACTTCCGAAAGAGGAATTGCAGTGCCTTATTCAGGCACTCGCTTCATCGGATACACTCTCGGTCAGGTCCACGTCGTTCATCAAGCTCGGCAAGATGGAACTCAGGATCAAGAAGCTCGATGAACAGCAGTCCTCTGACGGGGCTGATGCCGCGTCGAATGTATCCGCAGTGTCCGTTCCCGATGTCCCCCAGGAGGTGTTTCAGGAGTTGCTCGCATTGACAGCAGAGGAGATCGATCACCTGAAAGATATTTACCTGAGTGCCAAGCGGCATAAGAAGATCGATGTCCGAAGCGTGGACGACATGGTCAAGGGATTCATCAAGGGTTTTCGACAGGAGATCAACCCCTTGAGCCTCCTTGCATCGCTCAAGTCCGTGAACGAATATACATTTACCCATGTTACGAACGTTTGTATCCTGACCATGAGCCTCGCGGAAAATCTGGGCTTCACCGGCGAGCACATGCATAAGATCGGCGTCGCATCGCTCTTGCACGACATTGGAAAGATATTCATCCCGGACGAGATCCTGAGCAAGCCGGGGATGCTCAGTCCGGAAGAACGGAGGGTCATAGAGACCCATACGGAGAAAGGTGCGCGCTATCTGATGGGTATTGAGGGAATCCCGAAGTTATCGGTCCTCGCTGCATTGGAACATCACCAGAAGTTCGACGGGAACGGATATCCGTCGATCAGGGGCGGCTGGACCCCGAACATTGTAAGCCAGTTGATCAGCGTTGCTGACGTCTTTGATGCCATGAGGAGCAGAAGGTCCTATCAGGAGCCGAAGCCTCTGGAACTCATTGAATCGGTACTTGTGAAGGGGAAAAACACGTCATTCAACCCGATGGTCGTTGATCGTTTCCTCAAAATGATAAAACGGTGAAGGGAAAGAATTAGTTCTAAGTTCTAAGTTTTTAGTTTTTAGTTTTTAGTTCTGAGTTTTTAGTTTTGAGTTGGGAGCTTGGATCATTCGACTGTCGCTTATGATGGTGAACACGAGTCGAACCAGTTTTGAGTTACGAACACATACATCTTACTTCCCACTTCCCACTTCCCACTTCGTACTTGACTCTCCTTACCAGGAATACACCAGTTCAGCTTCAACATGATCATTTTGTGCTTACCTTCTAAAATATGGACTGCGGCGGTCCGTTCAGCTCGATCGCAATGATCCCTGCCTTCCATGTATTCATGAACACATATCAGGCATTTGCCTTGACCATGGCGGCGCCCGGCTCTGGATTAGAAGCCACGCTCATGTTCGTCTCCACCTTTTCGTTCATCCAGCCTGCTTTAAGGTTCGCTCACAGAATGGTCTCAGCTTTGCGTTCATACAATGTATCGGGCCGAAGGATGAAGATCGTCTGCGGGGTCTGATTGGTCAGGAGACCGTCCTCAAAGAGCCGGTAATCGACACCGATCCCGTAGTCGAGCTCGTCGCTCTTGTGCTTTACGGGATCCAGGGGTACACGCCAGGTGCGAGGGCGGCCGGATCGCCCCCGGTGCTCTCGACGAATTCCGGTTGCTCACGGTGCCCCTTTCTTTTAACTTGTTCGGGACGTTATAATTAATGAAAAAGACAAATGAAATGTATATAATATGTTGAGAAAATGAAATGAGCGATCCGCAGGAAAAAAAGGAAGACACTCAGCCATTACCGCCCCAGAGCGCAGAGCGTGAAATCGCGCTCGATATGCGTCTCTTGTCCGAAGCGGTTATCGAGCTCAATATTTCCCGAA
>Ga0210377_10000785_pt1 | contig 30212 bp, 23 predicted proteins | sample PLM4_65_b1redo_FD_155480 | JGI IMG/M metagenome (GOLD analysis project Ga0210377, IMG submission 155480) | Groundwater sediment microbial communities from an aquifer in East River, Colorado, USA - PLM4_65_b1 redo | ecosystem: Environmental > Terrestrial > Soil > Riparian zone | place: USA: East...
CGACGTCATCGCCCTTCTTGAGCATCTCGGACGGGTGCTTGAGACGCTTGGTCCACGACATGTCGGAGATGTGCACGAGGCCGTCGATCCCGTCCTCGACCTCGATGAAGGCGCCGAAGTCGGTGAGGTTGCGGACCTTGCCGGTGATCCGATCGCCTTCGTGGTAGCGCTCGCTGATCGTCTGCCAGGGATTCGGCTCGGTCTGACGCAGGCCGAGCGACAGGCGCCGCGCCGAGCGGTCGACGTCGAGCACCACCGCCTCGACCGGGTCGCCGACCGCCAGGACCTTCGACGGGTGCTTGACCCGCTTGGTCCAGGACATCTCGGAGATGTGGATGAGCCCCTCGACGCCTGACTCCAGCTCGACGAAGGCGCCATAGTCGGTCAGGCTGACGACCTTGCCGTGCACCCGCGACTCGCGCGGATACTTTGAGTCGACGGTCTCCCACGGGTCGGAGCTGCGCTGCTTGTGACCCAGGGAGACCCGCTCCTTGTCGGGGTCGAACTTGAGGATGACGACCTCGACCTCGTCGCCGACGTTGAACATCTCCGAGGGGTGGTTGATGCGCCCCCAGGACATGTCGGTCTTGTGGAGCAGCCCGTCGATGCCGCCGAGATCGATGAAGGCGCCGTACTCGGTGATGTTCTTGACCACGCCGCGGATGACCTTGCCTTCGGACAGGCCCTCGAGGGTGCGCTTCTTCTTGGAGCTGTTCTCCTCCTCGAGGATCGCCTTGCGGGAGAGCACGATGTTGCCGCGCTTGCGGTTGACCTTGATGACCCGCATCTGCAGCTCTTTGCCTTTCAGGGCGTCGAGGTTGCGGACCGGGCGGATGTCGACCAGGGAGCCGGGCAGGAAGGCGCGCACGCCGATGTCGACCGCGAGCCCCCCCTTGATGCGTTCCTTGACGATGCCGGTGACCGCGCGGCCGTCGGTGAAGGCGCGCTCGATCTCCTCCCACACCTTCATCTTCTCGGCTTTCTCCTTGGAGAGCACGACGTAGCCGTCGCGGTTCTCGGTCTTCTCAAGGAGCACATCGATTTCATCGCCGACCTTGACCTGTATCGTGCCGTCCAGGCCGTTGAACTCGTCCAGGTCGATGATCCCCTCGGACTTGTAGCCCACGTCCACGATGACGCCGTTCGGCCCGATCCGCAGGACCTTGCCGCGGACCACCTCTCCCTCGGCGAGCGTGCGCAAAGACTGGTCGTACATCGCCAGCAGTTCCTGATCCTGGGGATTGACCGACTGGTCATCGTCCAGATGCATCAGGCGCAACGGCTCGCGCTTCTTGGGGGACTTCGGTGTGGTGGGTAGGCTGGGGGGCGGTGATTCGAGCCCGCTGATGGGGTCGTCGTTCGTGTTCTGCAAGTCCATTCGGTTGCGTTCCTCCTTCGACATTTTTCCTCGGGGGCCGGATGTGCGGCCTCCCCACCCGGACAGCGCTTCATCGGTTTATGGATCGGTTCCGAGAGCTGAACAGGATTGAGGGATCATACGGACCGGACCCCACCCCTGTCAAGAGGAAAAATGGCGCGTTTTGATGAGGTTACGGGGCGCGCCCTGGAGCCGCTGCGGCGTCCAGGACCTGATCGAGGGCGGCGAGGAAGCGATCGTTTTCGGCCCGGGTGCCGAACGACACCCGGACGGCGTCGCGATAACCGTAGGCCTCCATCGGCCGGACAATCACCCCGAGCGCCAGAAGCCGCTGGGTCAGCTCCTCCCCCGCCAGCGGGGTGTGCACCAGGACGAAGTTGGCGACGGAGGGCACGAAATCGAGCCGTCGCCGCGCCAGCTCCGCCTGCACGTGGAGCGCCTCCCGGCTGTTCTCGGCGCGCGACCGGGCAACGTGCTCGCGGTCCTCGAGGGCGGCCAGCGCCGCGGCCTGGGCGACCGACGACGTGTTGAAGGGCGATCGGACCGCCTCGAGACCGCGCGCCACCTCCGCGGCGGTGAGACCGTAGCCGATGCGCAGGCCGGCCAGCCCGTGGATCTTGGAGAAGGTCCGCAGCACGAGGACATTCCGGCCGGCGCGCAGGAACTCGAGGCCGTCCGGGTAATCGTCGGCCTCGACATAGTCGAAGTAGGCCTCGTCGATGACCGTGAGCACGTGCGCCGGCAGGGCGGCGAAGTAGGCCTCGAAGGCGGCGCTCCCGACCTGAGTGCCGGTCGGATTGTTCGGATTGCCGATGTAGACCAGGGCCGTGCGGGCGTCGCAGGCCGCGGCCATGGCGGCGAGATCGTGGCGCTCGTCCCTGAGCGGCACCGAGACCAGGGGGGCGTTCATCGCCAGGACGGCGATGCGGTACATGATGAAAGCGCGATCGGCGACGACCGCGGTCCTCCCCGCCCCGAGGAAGGTCTTGGCGACGATCTCGACCAGCTCGGTCGATCCGTTCCCCAGCACCACCTGCGATGCCGGGAATCCGTGGCGGGCGGCCAGCGCCTGCCGCAGGGCGTAGCCGCTCCCGTCCGGGTAGCGATTGGCCCGGAGGGCGGCGTCGCGTGCGGCCTCGACCGCGCGCGGCGACGGTCCCAGGGGGTTCTCGTTGCTCGCCATCTTGACGATGTCCGCAAGCCCGGTCTGCCGGGCCGCTTCCTCGACCGGTTTCCCCGGCACGTACGGGGAGATGCGCAGGACATGTTCCGGGATCCGGAGACTCATCGGGTCTCCTTGAGTCGGGCCACTTCGGCGGGCAGGAGCGCCCGGAACTCTCCCGGCTTCAGCGCCCGGTCGGCGATCGACCCGATGGCCGTCCGCTTGAGTTTCAACACCGGGTGCCCGAGCCGCTCGAAGACCCGGCGGATCTGGTTGCGACGGCCCTCGAACAGGACGACCTCGAGCCATGTGTTCTGCTGCGACGAGATCCGGGTGACCGGCGCCGGCAGGGTGCGGCGCCCGTCCAGGTACAGGCCGTGGCGCACCTGCTCCAGCGCCGCCGGCTCGACCACGCCCTTGATCTTGACCCGGTAGACCTTGGGCACGTGGTTCGACGGGTGGGTCAGGTGGTTGGCCAGGTCGCCGTCGTTCGTCAGGATGATGAGCCCCTCGCTGTTCCAGTCGAGACGTCCCACCGGAAAGACACGTTCACGCACGCCGCGCAGCAGGCTGATCACGGTCGGGCGGCCGCCCGGGTCGCGCACCGTCGACAGGACCCCCTTCGGCTTGTGGAGCAGGTAGTAGACCGGGCGCTCGGCGCGGCCGACCGAGTCGCCGTCGACCTTGACCGTGTCGCGCGCCGGATCGATGCGCGTCCCCAGCTCGGTGATCACCCGGCCGTTGACCGCGACGCGACCGGCCTGGATCAGCCTCTCGCCCTCGCGGCGCGACGCGACACCGGCCGCCGCCAGGACCTTCTGCAGGCGGACGCCACGCTCCCCGTCAGGAGTCGTCGCCGTCGTCGGCGCGCTCGCGGTCGTCCTCGGTCGCATCCTCGAACTCCTCGCCGGCCGCCGCGTCATCGTCATCCTCCTCGAACGGTCCGACCTCGGCTTCGGCGGCGCGCGGCTGGCGCGCCAGCTGCGCCGCCACGGCGCCGAATTCCTCCAGGGTCGGCAGATCGGTGAGCGTATTCAACCCGAAGTGGGTCAGGAATTCCTGCGTGGTGCCATACAGCAGCGGCTTGCCGACGACCTTCTTGCGTCCCACGACGCGCAGCAGGCGCCGATCCAGGAGCGTCTGCAGGACGCCACCCGGGTCGGTGCCGCGCAGCACCTGGATCTCCGGCGTCGTGATCGGCTGGCGGTAGGCGACGATCGCCAGCGTCTCGAGCGCGGCCGGCGAGAGGCGCCGGCGGTTGCGCGCCCTGAAGAGCGCCCGGACCCATTCCCCCAGCTCCGGACGGGTGGTCATGCGGCAGCCGCCGGCGACCTTGATGATCTGCAGTCCGCGCTCGGGTCCCTCCCAGAAGCGGACGACGTCGTCGAGCGCTCCCTGCAGCCCCTCGAGCGGGGCCCCCGGGAATAGATCCTTGAGATCGCCCAGGGTCAGCGGCTCCTCGGCGGCGAACACCAGCGCCTCCACGATGGCGCGGAGCTGGTCGGCTTCGGGAAGCGGAAGATTCCGGTCATGCATCGGGGCGACTCTCCTCCTCGGGTTGGCTGTCCTCCCCGCTCACGGCGGGTGCGGCCTCCTCGGCCAGCATGATCAGGATATCCGCCTGGTGGTGGCTCTGGTAGGCGCAGGCGACCCGCAACCTCAGGACTTCGAGCAGGGCCAGGAACGTCAGGATCAGGCCGAGCCGGTCGCCGATCCCCTCGAACAGGGCGCTGAAGGCGATCTGGCGCTTCTCGGTCAGGGTGTCGATGAGCCAGGTCACGCGCTCCATCAGTGTGACCTTTTCGCGGGTGATGCGGCGCTCGCTGGTCTCGGTGCCAAGACGCTTGAGGATCGTCTGGAAGGCATTGACCAGGGAATAGAGATCGACCTCGAGCCCCTGCTCGCCGGCGAACTCCGCCACCCTTCCCGCCGGCCGCGTGTAGACCAGCTCCATGGCGGCCTCCCGTTCCTGGAGCTGCTCTGCAGCGCGACGCAGCTCCTGCACTACACCCTGAAGCCGCTCCGGGATCTCCTCGTCCTCGGGCAGGGCGGCGGCCGCGGCCTCCGGATCGGGCGGAAGAAGGCTGCGTGATTTCATGTGGATGAGGGTCGCGGCCATCACCAGGTGGTCGCCGGCCGCCTCGAGATCGAGATCCTGCACCAGCCGGATGTACGCGTCGCACTGTCGCACCACCTCGACCACCGCCACGCCGGAGATGTCGAGCTCGCCGGTGCGCACCAGGTGCAGGAGCATGTCGAGCGGCCCGTCGAATCCCTGCAGGACGACGCGGGCCGGGCCGCGCAGGCGCTCCGGGGCGGGGGCGGTGCGCGGTGCCGTCACAGGCCCTCCGCGTCGAGTTTCATCGCCTCGCGGACGAGGCGCATCGTGGCGCCGGCCTCGGCGCGCGCCCGGCGCGCCCCCGCGGCGAGGATCTCACGCACGCGGCCGCGGTGCGCCAGCAATGCGCGGCGCTTCTCCTGGAAGGGGCCGAGCGCCGGCTCGAGGTGGGAGAGGAGCATCGTCTTGCATTCGACGCAGCCGATACTCGCGCTGCGGCAGCCGGGGTCGACCACGCCCCGCGTCGCCTCGTCGGAGAAGGCGCGGTGGAAGTCGAACACCGGGCAGACCTCGGGGTTGCCGGGATCGCTGCGGCGCTTGCGCGCCGGGTCGGTGACCATGGTCAGGATCTTCTTGCGGATCGTCTCCGGTTCGTCGGCGAGATTGATGGCGTTGCCGTACGACTTGCTCATCTTGCGGCCGTCGGTCCCCGGCAGGCGCGGCACGCGCGTCGTCAGCCCCTGCGGCTCGGGGAAGATCGGGCCGTACAGCCCGTTGAACCGCCGCGCGATCTCGCGGCACAGCTCGAGGTGCGCCAACTGGTCCTCCCCCACCGGCACGAAGCCGGCGCGGTAGACGAGGATATCGGCCGCCTGCAGGACCGGGTAGCCGAGAAAGCCGTAGTTCGACAGGTCGCGCTGGCTCACCTGCTCCTGCTGCTCCTTGTAGGTCGGCACCCGTTCAAGCCATGCAATCGGCACGATCATCGACAACAGCAGATGCAGCTCGGCGTGCTCCGGCACGTGCGACTGGACGAACAGGGTCGAACGCTCCGGGTCGATCCCCGCCGCGATCCAGTCGGCCGCCATCTCCAGGGTGTGCTCGCGGATGTGCGACGGGTCCTCGTATTCGCTGGTCAGGGCATGCCAGTCGGCGATCGCGAAGAAGCATTCGTGCGTGTCCTGCATCCGCACCCAGTTGTCGAGCGCGCCGACCAGGTGGCCGATGTGCAGCGGGCCGGTGGGCCGGAAGCCCGAGAGGACACGCGCGCGCCCGGCGGAGGTCGTGGTCATGGTCGCGCCGACCCGCCGGCGCGGCCCCTGGTGGCTCTCACCGGCGCTCCGTGGCGGCCGGGGCCGCCTTGAACAGGAGGGCGACCATCCCGACCGCAATCCGGTCGCCGCTCGCCAGGGGCTGCGCCTTCCCCGGTGTCAGCTTCTGGCCATTCACCATGGTGCCGTTGAGCGCCCCGACCTCCTCGATGAGATGGAAGGCGCCATCCTGGATCGCCAGGCGGGCGTGGCGGCGCGACACCGACCGGTTGATGTCGACCTGGGTGAGGTCGATCTCGGGGCGCGTGCCGGTCACCGGGTCGAAACGGCCGATCACCGCCGCCGCTCCCATGAGCGGGAAGATCTTCCCGCCCCCCTCGAGCACCAGGACGCCGAGAGCCCCTTTCGGCACCTCGATGTCGGCGGTGGCGACCGGGGCGGCCGACGGGGATACGGGCTCCGCGGCGGCCTCGGGCGGAGGTGCGGCCGGCATCGCCGGGCGATCCATGTCGACACGCGTGGCCACCGCCTCCCGGCGTGTGGCCGAATCGGCCTGGGTCAGCGACTCGAGCCGGCTGTTGGCCTCCTGCAACCGGTTGCTCAGCTTGCGCAGCATCCGGACGGCGATCTCGATGTTGGCACGGATCATCCGATCGAAGGTGGCGCTGTTGATCTCGATCAGCTCGATGTCGCCCACCGCCTCGGCGCCCGAGGTGCGCGGCAGGCCCTCGAGCACCGCCAGCTCGCCGAAGAAGTCGCCCTTCTCCATCACCGCCAGCTCCTGCCTGGCCCCGTCGCGGACCCGGAAGAGGCGCACCGCGCCCGACTGCACGACGTACATCTCGCTGGCGAGATCGCCCTCCTGGAAGAGGATCTCGCCCGGCTTGCGGCGAACGGTGAGGTTCTTGAAAGGGTCCGAGGCCATGATGGGGCGTCGAGGGTGCGGCGCGAGGTTCGCGGCGCGCGGCGGATGATATATGGAAGGATCACCGACAGTCAAACACGCGTCGTTGAACCCCGGCTGCGGGTAGAATCCCGGCGCCATGGAATTCACCCACCCCCGCCCCCGTGTCAGCGGCCGTTCCGCCATCGCCGGCACGGCCGCCACCCTCGTGTCGCTCCTCCTGCTGACCGCCGTCGCGACGCCGGCGATGCGGCGCGCGCCGAAGGCGCGCGTGGCCGGCGGCGGGCCGGCGCTGCTCTGGCCGGTTGAGGTGGCGCCGACCATCGTCTCGACCTTCGGCGAGTATCGCTACGATCACCTGCACGCCGGCGTCGACATTTCCACCGGGGGGGTGACCGGCCGGCCGGTGCGCGCGGCGGCCGACGGCGTCGTCTACAGGCTCAAGGTCGAGTGGCGGGGGTACGGGCGGGCCATCTATCTGCGCCATGCCGACGGCCGCTCGACGGTGTATGGCCACTTGATGACCTTCGACGAGACGGGGCTCGGGCTGGAGTCGCGTGTCGCCCGGCGGCGGCTCGAGGCCGGGACTCCCTACCCCGGCGACATCTACCTCGAGCCGCCGATACCCGTGCGCCGGGGTCAGGTGATCGCGATTTCGGGCGAGTCGGGTGTCGGCCTGCCGCACCTCCATTTCGAGGTCCGCGGGCCGGGCGATGACCCGATCGATCCGTTCCGCGCCGGCTTGACGCCACCGCCTGACGAGGTCCCCCCCACGCTCGAGTCGATCGTGCTCGGCGCGGCGGCGTCACGGACCTTCATCGATGGCTCGTGGCGCGAAAAGACGGTCGCCCTGAGACGGCCACGCGCCCATCGTGAGGACCCCGTCCGCATCGAGGTGAGCGGTCCCTTCACGGCGGCGCTCTCGGCGTGGGACGCATCGGGCGGCGGCCGGGCGGGGCTCAGGACGGTGGCCGCTCTTGTCGACGGGGTCCCCTGCTACACGCTCGAGACACCCGGCTTCCGCTTCGATCAGTACCCGATCGCCGGCCTCATCTACGACCACCGGTGGAGCCACCTCGGCCCCACGACGATGGCCTGGCGGCTCGGGCAACTGCCGGGGAACGTCTTCGCGCGGCTGGGCTGCGCCGCGATCGGCGCGCCACCGGGCGCTTTCGACCCCGGCCCCGGGACTCATCGGCTGGAAGTGGTCGCCACGGACGCGGCCGGCCTCGAGCGGCGCGCCGCGATCGACATCGTCGTGCCCGCGGACGGCGGCCGCGCCCGGCCCGCCGCTGCGCCGAGCGCGGCCGGCTCAGCGCCGCGGGGGGGGCGACCTGCGGAACGCCTTCCGGGCGCCACGGCGCCCCAGGCGGAAGGGCGTTATCTCGGGGCTTTCGCCGAGTTCGTCATCGGCGGGGCCGGCGCGGTCACCCCGCCGGCGCTCGATGCGTGCGGTGTGCCGGGGCTCGGTCCATGGCGGACGCTGGATGGCGGCGCGCGCGTGGGGGTGACGCTTGACTACGACCAGGCCGCGGCGCTCGCGGCGCGGGCCGCGGCCGGGCGAATGGCGCCCGATTGCCCGCTGACCGATGCGCTCGCCGGCGCAGCCATCGGCAGCGCGCGTCCCGGGCAGGCCCTGCGTCTCGAGGCGGCGGGGGCCCGGGTCGAGATCCCGCCCGGCGGGCGCTTCTTCCCCGGGCCGCTCGTCGTGACCCGCCGTCCCGCGACCGATCTTCCCGCCGGGCTCCGGTCGATAGGCGCGGCCGTGGACATCCTGCCGGACGGTGAAGCTCTCGATGCCCGCGCCAGCCTCGCCCTGGGCTTCGACCCTGCGGTTGAGGCGGCGGGTCGACTCGCCATCTACCGCTTCGATCCGGTGGTGCGGCGCTGGTCGCTCGAGGGGGACGAACTGGAGGCCGACAGGCGCTCGCTGCGCTGCCTGTTCCGGCGCTACGGGCGGTTCGCGCTGCTCGCCGACGAGACCCCGCCCCGGGTCATCAGCGTCCGTCCGGCCGCCGGTGTCACCGGCCGGCGTCCGGAGATCGCCGCGCAGGTGACCGAGGTGGGTCGAGGGCTGGGTTGGGACGGCGTTGTGCTCGTTCTCGACGGCGAGCGCATCGCCGCCGAGTACGACCCCGACCGCGGCGTCGCGCGCCCGTTCGAGCCGCCCCGCCTCGCCCCCGGCCCGCATCGGCTCGAGGTCAGCGCCATCGACCGTGCCGGCAACGCGTCGGAGAGGGTGGTTGCCGACTTCACCGTGCGCTGAGGCGGTCGTCGGGCCTTCAGTGGCGTTCGTAGGACAACGGCACGATGTCGGACTTGAACGAGTCGATGAGTGCCGACATCTCGGCGGCCAGCGCAGCTTCCTTGTCGGGATTCGGGGTGGCGCTCGATTCGCCGAGGCCGCGGCCGTGGGCGAGACCGAGGATGTAGTATTCGACATCCTCGTGAGGACCGAAGAAGACGTGCGCCTCGAGCGGTCCTTCGCCGAGGCGGTTCTTGATGGTGTCGCGCCAGCGCCCTTCGACGTGCCAGACGTCCCGGTATTTCTTCCACTTCGTCTGCTGCACGTTCAGGCCTTCCTGCACGAACTCGAACTCGCCGCACCAGCGCATGTAGTCGCGCAGGTCCTTGAGCAGGCGATCCTGGTCCGCAATGGCCTCCTTCTTGTCAACCTGCTTGTAGACGACGAGGAACTGGATGGTGTCGCCGGGCGGACCGGTGCGGATGCGGAAGAAGCCGTTGTACTGGTCTTCGCCCGGGTAGGTGCCGATGACCCCGGTCGGGAAGCGCCCCTTGGCGCTGGCGGCAATCGGGGCGAACTCCCATTCCTTGCGGCCGGGCGCCGCCTTGCCGAACTCGAAGCGGATGTTGTTGTACTTCTTGATGAAGCGTTCGAAGCCGCCGACCACGTTCGAGTACTTGAAAAGATCGTAGGTGTTGTCCGCAAGCTTCGTCGTCTGGCGCTTGCCCTCGGCGTCGGTATAGCTGATCTCGATCCCCGGGAAGGTGATCTCGCTCAGGCGGCGGGCCATCACCAGCTCGTTGAAGATCACGACGTACTGGCGGTGCTTCCAGTTCTGCAGGCTGGCGAAGAAGGTGTTCCCCTCGACCTTGCGCGCCGAGGATTGCTCGAGGGCGGCATCGGCGCCGATGTCGCGCTGGAAGGTCTCCTTGACCGTGACGCCATCGGGGTAGGTCTGCTTGAAGGAGACATCGGTGACCGTCTTGCCGCTGATGTTGTAGACCAGCATGTTGGTGATCAGCGAGAACTTCTCGCTCGCGAGATCGAACTTGGCGTCGTACGAAGGGTAGGCCGTGAACAGAGGGGCCCCGGCGGCGGGCGCCTCCTGGGCGACAAGCGGCACGGACAGACAGAACAGCGCGGCCAGAACCGGTGCGACGATTCGGAGCTTCATCTCGGCGAGACCTCCTGATGCGACGGGCCGCGCCGCAGAGGGTCGCGCGGGGGCCGCGAGCGCCGGATTATAGCACGCGGTCGGCGGGTCGCTCCGGCGTGCGGACGAGCCAGATGGAGGCCGCCAGTGCCGCGGTCGCGAGCAGGGCCCCCGCGATGCCGGCGGGCGGCTTCGTCCCCTCCAGGCGGCCCATCGCCTTCAGCGAAATCGAGATGAGATTGCTCAGGGCGTGCGCCGCCATCGACGGAACGAGGCTGCCGCTCTCGTACCGCAGCCAGGCGAGGAAGACCCCGAGCCCGAAGACGCCGGCGAAGCGCCACGGGTCGAGATGGAACAGACCGAAGATGAGCGCCGAAACGACGATGCCCCCGGCCGGGGTGCCAAGGTGGTTCATCAGGCCGGCCTGCAGGAAGCCCCGGAAGAGGGTCTCTTCGCACAACGCGGGCACGATCGAGAAGACCAGAAGCAGCACGACGAAATCGACCGGCCCGCGGTAGGCGAAGAGGCCGTCGAACAGCGCCCGGATCGGCTCCGGCGTCGGCGCGACGCTTTCCTGCCAATTGCCGTACGTGGTGAGGAGATGGTTGAGTCCGGCCGCCCCCAGGAGCGCACCCATCAGGACACGTGGTCGTGGCCGCCCGAACGGCAGGACCCGGCGTCGATCGAGATAGAACCAGCGGATCGCCAGCAGGACCGGCAGGACGATGAACAGAGCCTGGCTGAGAACGAAGCCGGCGCGCGCGTGCGCCAGCTGCAGGAGCGTCCCCGAAAAGACGGTGAGGAAAAAGGCGAGGCCGCCGACCAGCGCCATCTCGCGCGGACCCGGCGACGGCCGGGCCGGCATGAGGTCGATGGGCGACCCGGGGTCGGCGTTCACGTCTATGGTGGGAACGGCCAGGGACATCTCCCGGCCGCGGTCAGCCGGAGAGGCGGACCTTCAGCCTCATCTGGATCTGCAAGGTCCGACCGCCCAGTTCGATGCGCACCGGCAACTCGATCTCCTGTTCCTCGCCGGGTGCGAGCGGGCCGATCGCAAGCGTGCCGGCCACCGACGGGGTCTCCGCCGCGATCGCAAGCGGATCGTCGAGGTCGATCGGATCGTCAACGTCGAGGATGTCGTCGTCGAGCGCCGCCGCCGGCGACTGCATCGAAGCGCGCGCCGCGGCGGCGGGCCGCGGTGGGGCTCCGCGCAAGGCGGAGGGATGCATGGTGACGGGAGCGGGAGCTGGAGCGGGCGGCCGCGCCGGAGCGGGCGGTTCGTGGCGCGCTTCCTGCCGTGACCGGACGGGCTGCGGCGCCACGGCGTGCGGCGGCATGGGTGGCACGGCCATGGCGGGTGGTGCGGCATCCACTTCGTCGACCAGTTCGATCACATCGTCGGCCGGCTCGGGGGGCGCGGGTGCCGCGGCCGCTGCCCGCGCACGGGGCGCCGCCTGCAGTGTGGCGTCGCCGCCGTCGAGGGCGTCAATGGCCATATCTTCGGGGGGCGCCTGGTGCCTGGCGGCGGACACCGGTGGCGGCGGGGGCGCGGCTACGGCCACGGTGGCGCCGGCCGGTGGCTCGGCGTGGGCCGCATGCGCCCCGGCCCCCTCCTCGATGCGGTACTTGGTCGACAGGTTGTTGAGGACCAGCTTGGTGATCGCCTTGAGGGTGTCCTCGACCCCGATGCCGGTCATCGCCACGGCTTCGTAGAAGGGCGCGTTGTGACGGTTGATCCGGGTGTTCATCTCCTCGATCGACGCCAGGTTCTGCAGATCGCGTTTGTTGAACTGCATCACCACCGGGATTTCCTCGAGGCGGATGCCCATCTCCCTGAGGTTTTCCTCGAGGTTGCGGTAGCTCTCGATGTTCGCCTCGATCATCTTCGATTGCGAGTCGGCGACGAACACCACGCCATCGGCGCCTTTGAGCACCAGCTTCCGGGTCGAGTTGTAGAACACCTGCCCCGGGACGGTGTAGAGCTGCACGCGGGTGCGCATGCCGCGGATGGTGCCCAGCTCGATGGGGAGGAAGTCGAAGAACAGGGTTCGATCGGTCTTGGTCGCGAGCGACAGCATCTTCCCCTTCCGGACGCTCTCCGGCAGGGAGTTGTAGATGTACTGCAGGTTCGTGGTCTTGCCGCACAGACCGGGACCGTAGTAGACGATCTTGGCGGTCAGCTCACGGGTCGAATAGTTGAAAAGGACCATCCGGTCTCCGAAGGCCCGGGGAATATAGCATCCGCCCCGGTGATGGTCAACGCGACTCGCGGCCCCGGAACAGCAATGTAATGGGCGATTCGGGAAGGTCGAGCCGCTCGCGCAGCCGTTTCTCCATAAATCGCCGGTAGGACGTGTCGACGCGGCGACCGTTGCCGAACACGATGAAGCAGGGTGGCGCCCCGGGGGCCTGGCTGACGTAATGGAAGCGGACCTCGCGACCACGGTCGGAGGGCGGGTGGCGCTCGGCGACAATCGACTCGAGGGCGCGGTTGAGATCGCTGGTGGTGAAGCGGCGCCGGGTCTGCTCGCGCACTCGTGCGACCGCCGCCAGGAGCGCCGCGATCCCGCGGCCGGTGCGCGCCGACACCGGCAGCGCCGGCACCCAGGCCGAGAAGCGCAACTCGTCGCGCACCGCCTGGACCTTCTTCTCGACCTCGGCCGCTCCCCCGTCCACGAGATCGACCTTGTTCACCGCCAGGACGACCGGGCGATGGCTCTCGAGCACCAGCCCCATCAGCGCGCGGTCCTGGTGCCCGAGCTCGACGGTCGCTTCGACGATGGCGATCACGAACGCCGCGCGCTCGATGGCCTGGCGTGCCTTCAGCGCGCTGACCCATTCGATCGACTCGGCCCCGCCGACGCGGCGGCGGATCCCTGCAGTGTCGACGATGCGCCACAGGACCCCGGCATGCTCGAACGTGGCGTCGACCGGATCGCGGGTCGTTCCGGGGATCTCCGAGACGACCGAGCGCTCGGAGCGGACGATGCGGTTGAAGAGCGACGACTTGCCGACGTTCGGACGGCCGATGATGGCGAGGGCCACCCCGGGTGGCTCCTCGGTCGGGGGCCGTTCGGGGAGCGCTTTGACGATGCGCTCCATCAAGTCGTCGATGCCGCGCCCCTGCTCCGCCGAGACCGCGACGACTTCGCCGAGGCCCAGCCGGTACAGGTCGAACTCGAGTCCCTCCTGGCCGCGTGAATCGATCTTGTTCGCCACCGGTATGACCGGCCTGCCGGAGGCCCGCAGCAGACCGCCGACATGCTCGTCGGAGCCGGTGAGGCCGACACGGGCGTCGATGACGAAAACGATGACGTCGGCGGTCTCGACCGCCTTGAGGGCCTCCTCGCTCACCTTCCGGGTCAGGTCGTCGCGCGACCCCTCGACCACCCCACCCGTATCGACCAGGGTGAGTCGGCGCCCTTCAAGCTCGCAGTCGGCCATCAGCCGGTCGCGCGTCACGCCCGGAAAATCGGCGACGATCGACTGTCGCCTGCCCAGCAAGCGGTTGAAAAGAGTGGATTTGCCGACGTTCGGGGCGCCGACGACGGCGACGACAGGCAGGGGCATGCGGGCTGACTCCAGGGCGTTTCCTGCAACTGGTTGAGGAGCAACGAAATATAGCACAACGGGTAGATTTTACGTGCTTGACACGATCGCCCCTACCTCCTACAATTTCAGCAACTTACGTACAACGGGGGCGGGGATCGCGATGATCAAGACGGACATTATCAATAACGTCGCTCGGATTGCGGATATCACCCGCGTCCGGGCGGTCGTGGCGGTGGAGGCCATCCTCGACGCGATGAAGGAATCGATGCGCCGGGGCGAGAGAATCGAGTTGCGCGGATTTGGCGTCTTCCAGGTCAAACCGCGGAAGAAAGGAATCGGTCGTAACCCGAGGACCGGCACCGAGGTCCGCATCCCCCCCGGGAAGACGATCCGCTTCAAACCGGGCAAGAACCTCCGTAATCTCAGGTAGTTTGGCCGATCCCCCGCAGGAATATCCCGGGTATCCGGCGCCATCTCCCATCGCTGTCGAGGGATGGAGGGGAGCGGGGTTTGCCCTGAGACGCCTGTCCAGGCGCCGCGGCGGGCGGCCGCTACCCACCTGGGTGAACCTTGCCTGTTTCGTCGCCACCGTGATCTCGACCCTGCTGGCCGGCGCCATGATGACCGGGAGCGAGCCGTGGTCCTTCGCGCTGCTTCTGGATCTCGCCCGGCGGCCCGCGGCCTGGATGGCCGGGCTGCCCTATGCGGCCGCAGCCCTGTTCATTCTCGGGGCCCACGAGATGGGGCACTACCTCGCCTGCCGTCTGTACCGGATCGACGCCTCGCTGCCGTTCTTTCTCCCGGGCCCGAACCTGTTCGGAACGTTCGGCGCCGTGATCCGCATCCGCGCGCCGTTCACCACCCGGCGGGCGCTCTTCGACGTCGGCGTGGCTGGTCCCATCGCCGGGTTCGTGGCTGCCGTCCCGATTCTCCTCTACGGGCTGGCGCATTCCTCGATCACTTCGGAGCCGCCGCATCCGGGCGACATCGGCCTGACGCCCTGCCTTCTTCTCGACTGGCTCTATCCCCTCTTCTTCACCATCGGACCGGAGACCTCGGTGCGGCTGCACCCGGCATTCGCCGCCGCCTGGCTCGGATTGTTCGCCACCTCGCTCAACCTGCTGCCGGTCGGCCAGCTCGACGGCGGGCACATGCTGTACGCCGTGTCGCCGCGGGCGCATCGCATCGTGTCGCGCGCCGGCATCGTGATGATGTGCGGCATCGGGTATCTGGTCGGCGGCTTTCACCTCGTCCTGTTCGGGGTGCTGTTCGCGATCCTCGGCGTCCGCCATCCCGACCCGATCGACGATGTGACGCCGCTCGGGTGGGGCCGCCTGCTGGTGGCGCTCGTGGGACTCCTCATCTTCGTCCTCTGTTTCATCCCGGTGACACCGCAGATCTTCTGAGGCGCCGGGTGCCGGCCATGGCGGAGCCCAGGTCTCACGACGCCAGGTCTCGAGACGCCACGGGGCAAGCCCATCGGTGCGCGCGCGCAGCGCGCCGTCGCGGTCGGTGCGGCCGACGCGCGCGCCCAGCCGTGCGAGCCGTGCCAGCACCGGCCCCGAGGGGTGTCCCCAGGGGTTCCCCGCTCCCGACGAGATCAGCGCGACACGCGGGGCGACCGCCCGCAGGAACGCTTCCCCCGACGAACTGTCGCTGCCGTGATGCGGCACCTTGAGCAGATCGGCGTCGATCGACACGCCGGCGGCCAGGAGATCGCGCTCGACCTCGGTCTCGATATCCCCGGTCAGAAGGACAGCGCGCCGGCCATGCGACACCCGCAGGACGAGCGACTGATTGTTGGCTCCGAGACTCACGGGCGTGACACCGCCGGGGTGAACGACATCAAAGCGCGCGTCGCCCAGGTGGATGCGCACCCCGCGCCTCGGCCGCAGGACGGCGATGCCGAGGTCGGCGGCGATCGCTTCGAGGCGGCGCACCGCTGGCTCGCCGGCCGGCAACGCCCCGAGCCAGAGCGCCGCCGGTCGGAACTGCGACACGATCGCGGCCGCGCCGCCGATGTGATCGCGGTGCGCGTGGGTTACGGCGACGATGTCGAGCCGCAGCACGCCCATGGCACGGAGTGCCGGGGCGACCACCCGCGCCCCGACGTCGAAATCCGAGCCTCCCAATCCGCCGGCATCGACCAGCACGGCCGCGCCTGTCGGCGTGCGCACGAGGACCGCGTCACCCTGGCCGACATCGAGCACCACGACCTCCATCCGGCCGGTCCCGGCGCTTGCGCCACGCGGCATGTCGAAGCGACCGCGCGCCAGGAGCCCGAGGGCGAGCAGGAGCGCCACGGCCGCCGCCGCGCGCCGCGTCCACGGGCGGGCCCCGCCGCGCGCCATCGTCATGGCGGCGAACAGCGAGATGACCAGGGTCCACGCGGGCGGGACGACCCACAGGCTGCCCCCCGGCAGGCGGGCGCAGGCGGCGGCGGTGCGGTCGATCGCCTCGAGCAGGACGCCGGCGAGCGCGATGGTGTGCGTCGCAAGCTGCGGCAGCACCGGCGCCGCGGCCAGCGCGACGAAGCCGAGCAGGAGGCAGGCCGCCGACGCCGGCACCGCCACCAGGTTGGCCGGCAGGCCCGCCGGGCTGACGCGGTGAAAATGGCGCGCCGCCAGCGGCGCGGTCGCGACCAGCGCCGCGAGGCTGGATCCCGCCACGCCGGCGACGAAACGCCATCCCGAGCCGGCCAGGGCGCGGCCAGGTCCCAAGCCGGCGGGTCCGGCAGGCCGACCGCCCCCGCCGGGCGCCGCGAAGAGGCCGAGCGTCGCCGCGTAGCTCAGCTGGAATCCCGGCTCCGCGAGCCATGCCGGGCGGTGCGCCAGAAGGAGAAGAGCCGAGACGGCGATCGATCCCGAGGGACTGGTTCGTCGTCCGGCCAGAAGACCCAGACCATGCACCAGCACCATGAGCGCGGCGCGGGCAATCGAGCCGCTGGGTCGCGCCAGCCCGCCATACAGGACGATGACGCCCAGCAGGGCCAGGCGCCGCATTCTGGGACTGCCGGGGAAAAACGACAGGAGCGCCGCCGCTCCCGCCGCCACGCAGGCGACATTGAATCCGGACAGCGCCACGACGTGGTACACACCGGCCGCCTGCAGTCGTTCCTGAAGCTCCGCGCCGAGCTCCTGGCGTTCGCCGACCAGGAGCGCGGCCAGGAAGGGGGCCGCATCCGGCCATGACGCCGGGGCCGCCGCGGCGAGGCAGGAGACGATGCGCTGCCGCATGCGCGCCAGTCCACCGCGCCACGCCGGATGCGGCGGTCCGAGTACACGGATGAGTCGGGGGTTCTTCACCGAGCCGGTCAGCGCGATGCCGCGTGCCTCGAGCCAGGCCGGGTAATCGAACGAGCCCGGGTTGCCATAGCGCCGCGCCGGCCCGACCCGCGCCATGACCTCGATCCGATCGCCGGGGCGCCACGGGATGGCGGCCGTCGCGGGCCAGGGAACGCCCAGTCGCACCCGGACGGCGCGCGCCAGCCGGCGGCACGGGTCACCCGCCGGGACGGCGGCGCATCGCGCCGTGAGCAGCAGCGTGACGCGATCGTCGCCGCTGCGCTCGGCGTCGTCGACACCTCCTTCGAGCCGCACCGGGCTCTCGTGGTCGTCGAATCCGTGCGAACGCCAGTCGGCGAGCAGCGCCGGAGCGGGCGCGCACCATGCCGCGGAGCGCGACGCGCCGACGCCGGCCGCGAACGCCCCCGCGAGGCAGGCGGCCGGAAGGACGATCGCCGCGGCGCGCCGCGCCGGCCGGCACTCCCGGGCGGGGGTGCGCCCGCCGCTGCCTCGCGGGTGGGGCGGCCAGACCGCCAGGGACATCAGGGCGGCGGTCACGGAGAGCGCCGCGGCGCCGCCCTCCCGCCCCGCCGCGATACCCGACGCGAAGGCGGCGGCCGCCGCCAGGAGCCGGCGGCCGGAAACGGGCGCCGCGGGCGGCGCGATGCCGTATGAGGTGACGCCGCGATCGCGGCGGGCCGGGCGGATTGACACGTTGGTCCCCGCGCCGGCTCTCCACCCGGTGGCAGCCGAAGACTACGACGCGGGCAGGCGCGGGATCAAGCTCCCGGGCACGGCGAGCGCTGCCGCCGGTTCAGTCGAACAGACTCAGACGCGGGATGCCGGCGTGGCGCCGCAGCAGGCGCGCCAGGGCGGCGCGGCGGGTCGCATCGAGGGCGGACGGGGTCATCCGATCGCGCATGGCGCCTATGGCCTCGTCGGTCTCCGCCTCGAGAGCGGCGATCGCCGCGTCGTCCAGCGCGGCCCGCGCCGACGCCACCAGGCCGGCGTCGAGCCGCTCGAGGGCCGGCTCGATGGCGGCGGGGTCGGGTGGTGCGGTCTTCAGGGATTTGCGCATGCGGCGGATCTCCGCGGCGGCCTCGGCGATGGGACCGACCAGCCGGTCGCGGCCGGCTTCCGATGCCGCCGCGAGTGACTCTTTGAGCCGCTTCGACAGGCGGGTGAGGTGACGCGCGAGCGCCAGCCCCGGGTCGTGCGGGGAGGCGTCGGCCGGGCGCCCGGCCTCGGGGCCGTGCAGACCCAGATAAAGCTCGTGCAGGCCGAGCACCTCCTGCCGGCAGTACGACAGCGAGTTGATCCGTCGGGAGCCGGGGGTGCGGCGCGCGAAGGCGTCGAAGATGTTCTCGATCCCGAGGAGGGCGATCCGCAGCGGCACGCCGGCGGTCTTCCATTCGCCGATCAAGGTCCAGTCGCGCGGCGACAGGATCAGCGGCGCGCCCCGGCGTCTGTTGAAGGCTTCTTCGATCGCCTGGTAGTAGGGGTCGGGGTCGGGCGTCGGGGTCATCGGTTGCGGTCGTGCAGGATCCGCAATCCCTCGAGGGTCAGGTTGGGGTCGACCTCGTCGAGGAGCCCGGCCAGTTCTTCCTGAAGCGGGACGCTCAACCCGCCGGTGCCGATCGTTCGCACCGGCTCCCCCACCTCCTCGCGCATGCGCGCCAGGATGCCGCTGACCAGGCCGATGTAGCCGTAGAACAGTCCCGACTGCAGGCTGTGGATGGTGTTGCGCCCGACGACCTTGGCCGGCTTGCGGATATCGACACGCGGCAGGCGGGCGGCGCGCTGGAACAGCGCTTCGGCGGCGATGCTCAGACCGGGGGCGATGGCCCCGCCGAGGTACTCCCCCCGGGCGGTGATGGCGTCGAAGGTCGTCGCGGTTCCGAAATCGACGACGATGACGGCGCCCTTGACGCGCTCGTAGGCCGCCACCCCGTTGACGATGCGGTCGGCGCCGACATCCTGCGGGTTGTCGTAGAGGATCGGCATGCCGGTCTTGACACCCGGTTCAACAAACAGCGGGCGCAGGTGGAAGTAGGTCAGCGCCATCCCCTCGAGGACGCCGTACAGCGGCGGCACGACCGACGCGATGATGATCGCGTCGATGGCCGCCGCGTCGATCGACGCCAGCGATAATAGATTGCGGGCCAGGATGCCGTATTCGTCCACCGTCCGGTCGCGCACCGTCGTCAGGCGCCAGTGCGCCAGCAGACGCGGGCCGTCGTAGACACCGAGCACCGTGTTGGTGTTGCCGACATCCATCACCAGGAGCATCGCCGCCTCAGGGCAGGAGGGTGTCGAGGATCTCGCCGAACGGGAGGCGGTGCAGCGCCCCCTCGTGCGTGCGCACGACCAGGCTGCCGTCCTCGTCGATCCCGGTGAACTCGCCATCGAGGCGGCCCGCCGGTCCGCCCACGGCGATCGCGCCCCCCACCGGCATCGACGACAGCGCCTCCCACTCGCGCAGGAGTGTCGCGGGTCCGTCGCGCAGGAGCCGGGCGTAGCGCCGCTCGAACCCCTCGAGGACGCTGGCGAGGAGGACGGCGCGATCCTGCGGCACGCCGCGCTCGATCCGCACCGAAGTGGCGATCGACGCCAGCGTGGCCGGAAAATCGGTTTCGGTCTGGTTCACGTTGATGCCGATCCCCACCACCATCTCGCGCACTTCGGGATGGCTGCCGCGCATCTCGCCCAGCACCCCGGCGATCTTGCGCCGGCCGATCAGGACGTCGTTCGGCCATTTGATCCGGGCGCGCAGACCGGCGACCTCGTTGAGCGCGTCGGCGACCGCGACCGCCGCCATGAAGGTCAGAAGCGGCGCGCGCGGCGCCGCGATCGCGGGCCTCAAAATTAATGAGGCGTAGATGCCGGCGTAGGGGGCCGAACTCCACGATCGCTCGCGCCGGCCGCGTCCGGCCGTCTGCTCCTCGGCGAGCACCAGGCTCCCCTCGGGCTCCTCGGCGGCGGCCAGCTCGAGGGCGCGATCGTTGGTCGAGTCGATGGTCGGATAGTAGAAGATGCGGTGCCCGAAGACGGCCGCGCGCAGATGACGTTGCAACGCCGCGGGGGTGAGCGCATCGGTCGCCGCACCGGTGCCGGGCGCGTCCGGGATCGGCGCGGGGGCGTCGGTGTGCCGGCGCGAGGGATCGAGCGGTTGGTTCATGCAGCCTCCACTTCAAGGGCGATGTCGACCGCGCGCACGGAGTGGGTCAGCGCCCCGACCGAGAGCCGCTGGATGCCGAGCGCCGCCAGCGCCGGGACGCGGTCGGCGGTCACCCTCCCCGAAATCTCGAGAAACGCGTGCCCGCGGGCGACGGCGATCGCGTCGTGCAGCGTCGCGTCGTCCATGTTGTCGAGGAGCACCGCGTCGGCGCCGGCCTCGATGGCCGCGCGCGCTTCGGCCGCGGTGCCGACCTCGATGGTGATCGGTGCGCCCGGCTCCGGCCGCGCCGCGGCGCGGGCGCGCCGCACCGCCTCGGCCACGCCGCCGGCCAGCCGCCAGTGGTTGTCCTTGATCAGGATCGCGTCGTACAGGCCGGCACGATGGTTGGTCCCGCCGCCGGTGGCGACGGCGTACTTGTCGAGGGCCCGCAACCCCGGTGCGGTCTTGCGGGTGTCGGAGATCTGAACCCCGGTTCCCCGCACCAGGCCGACAAGACGACTGGTTTCGGTGGCGATCCCCGACAGGCGCTGCATGAAGTTGAGCGCCGTCCGCTCGCCCGCCAGGATCGGTCGCGCCCGGCCCCGCACCTCCGCCAGGACATCACCCGGACGGCAACGCTGCCCGTCCGCGCGCCGCGCCTCGAAGACGAGATCGGGATCGGTCTGGCGAAAGACCTCGCGCGCCACCTCGAGACCGCAGGCGGTCAGGCTTTCGCGGGCGACGAACGCGCCCGCGGCGTTCGCGGTCACGTCGATGACCGATTCGGACGTGATGTCGCCCGCCCCCAGGTCCTCTTCCAGAGCCAGGCGCACGACACGGCGGACGATGTCAGGGTCGAGCATTTCGATGCGATTCTCCCACAGTAAGAGAGGACGGCTCAAGACGCGTCCGGGGCGAGGGCTGCGAGGGTGCGCGACAGGCGTTCGATCTTCTCGCCGATCTCGCGGTCGATGCCGCGCACCTTGTCGACCGCCTCGGGGCGGGCGCGCGCCATGAAATCGGGGTTCTGCAGTTTGCGTGTATGGCTTTCGCGCTCGCGCGCCAGCTTGTCGAGCTCGCGCTGCAGGCGGTCCCGTTCGGCGTCGAGGTCGAGGATGCCGGTCAGGGGCAGCGCCAGGTCGATTCCGGCGGCGACCGCGCGCGCCGCAGGTCCGCCGCCCGCCGGCGGAACACCCTCGGTCACCGATTCGAGCCGCGCCAGGGCGGCGACCAACCCCGCCTGCGCGCGCACGACCGCCGCCACGGTCTCGTCGTGGGCGTGGAACAGCAGCGGCACCCGGCGGCCGGGGTCGAGGCCGATCTCGGCGCGCAGGTTGCGCACCCGCGCCACCACATCCATCACCACATCGATCGAGCGCTCCGCGTCGGCGTCCGGGCGCCCCTCCCCCGGCCGCGGATAGGGGGCACGCGCGATCGTGTCGCCGGTATGCGGCAGCGCCTGCCAGATCTCCTCGGTCAGGAAGGGCATCACCGGGTGCAGGAGACGCAGCACGGTTTCGAGCACATGGACGAGGACGGCGCGGGCGCGCGCCGCGTCGCCGGGGGTGGCGCCGGTGGACAGCGCCGGCTTGCACATTTCCAGGTACCAGTCGCAGTACTCATGCCACAGGAACCGGTACAGCGCGTTGGCCATCTCGTCGAAGCGGAACTCGCCGAGCGCCGCGTCGACGTCGACGACGAGACGCTCGAGCCGGCTGAGGATCCAGCGGTCGGGCAGCGCCAGCGCCCCGGCCGCGGGCAGCGGCGGCAGCGCCGGGGCCGAGGCCAGGTCGGGGGCGTTCATCTGCACGAAGCGGGCCGCGTTCCAGAGCTTGTTGGCGAAGGCGCGGTAGCCCGCCATGCGCTCCTCGGAGAGCGGCAGGTCGGCGCCCGGGGTCGCCATCGCGGCCATGGTGAAGCGCAACGCATCGGCGCCGTGACGCTCGATGACTTCGAGCGGATCGACGACGTTGCCGCGGGTCTTCGACATCTTCTGCCCTTCCGCGTCGCGGACGAGACCGGTGATGTAGACCCGCGCGAAGGGCGCCTCGCCCATGAAGCGCAGACCCATCATGATCATCCGGGCGATCCAGAAGAACAGGATGTCGAAGGCCGAGACCAGCGCCGTCGTCGGGTAATAATGCTCGAGGTCGGCGGTCGTGTCCGGCCAGCCGAGGGTCGAGAAGGGCCACAACGCCGACGAGAACCAGGTGTCGAGGACGTCGGGGTCCGGACGCAGCGGTGCCGCGCCGCACCCATCGCAGGCCGCCGGCGTCTCGCGCGCCACCAGCACCCGGCCGCAGGCGTCGCAGTGCCAGGCGGGGATCGGGTGACCCCACCAGAGCTGCCGGCTGATGCACCAGTCGTGGATGCGCCCCATCCACTCGTTGTAGCTGTTGACCCAGTGCGGCGGCGTGAAACGCACCCGTCCGTCGGCGACCGCGCGCACGGCCTCCTCGGCGAGCGGGGCGACGCGCACGAACCACTGCGTCGACAGGTAGGGCTCGGCGATCGTCCCGCAGCGCTGGCAGTGGCCGACGTTGTGCGGATGCTCCGCGACCGAGACGAGGAGTCCCTGGGCGCGCAGATCCTCGACGACGCGGGTGCGGGCCTCGAACCGGTCGAGACCGCGGTAGGCGGCCGGGACGTTGTCGTTCATGCGCCCGGCCGCGTCCATCACCAGCAGTGCCGGCAGACCGGTGCGCTGGGCGGCGGCGAAGTCGTTCGGATCGTGCGCCGGCGTGACCTTCACGGCCCCGGTCCCGAAAGCGCGGTCGACAAAGGTGTCGGCGACGATCGGGATCGACCGCCCCACTAGTGGCAGGCGGATCCGGCGGCCGACAGCCCCGGCGTAGCGCGCGTCCTCGGGGTGGACGGCGACGCCGGTGTCGCCGAGCATCGTTTCCGGGCGCGTGGTCGCCACCTCGACGTGGCCGGTGCCGTCCTCGAACGGGTAGCGGATGGTGTACAGGCGCCCCGCGACCGGTTGCGGCAGGACCTCGAGGTCCGAGATGGCGGTGGTGCAGCGCGGGCACCAGTTGACGATGAACTTGTCGCGGTAGATCAGGCCGTCTTCCCACAGCCGGACGAACACCTCGCGCACCGCACGCGACAGCGCCGGTTCGAGGGTGAAACGCTCGCGCGTCCAGTCGCACGAGCAGCCGAGGGTCTTGAGCTGGCCGATGATCGCCCCGCCGTATTCCTCTTTCCACGTCCAGACCCGGCGGATGAACGCCTCGCGCCCGAGCGCTTCGCGGCTCGTGCCTTCCTTCTGCAGTTCGCGGTCGACCACCATCTGCGTGGCGATGCCGGCGTGATCGGTGCCGGGAAGCCAGAGCACGTCATCGCCGCTCATGCGCCGCCAGCGCGCGAGGATGTCCTGAAGCGTGTTGTTGAGGGCGTGCCCCATGTGCAGCCGTCCGGTGACATTGGGCGGCGGGATGACCATCACGAAGCGCGGCCTGCTGGTGGAGGGATCGGCAGTGAAGACACCGAGACGCACCCAGTGCTCGTACCAGCGGCTCTCGAAGCGCCGTGGGTCGTACACTTTGTCGATCGAGGTCACGCGTTCTCCCGGGACATGCGGACAGGGACGACGCCGGTCGGGACACGGAGGCCTGCCGCCGCGCCGCGGCCGGCGCTGCTCGCAGCCGGGGTCGCTGTGCCGCGGCTCAGTTCTTCTGGCCTTCGATCTCGCGGATACGCTGACGGACAAGCGCCTCGGCGACGCCGGGGATCACCTCCCAGGCAATCTCGCGGACGACCCGATCCGACATGCGGCGGACGATCATCTCCGCCAGGCGTTCGAGCGCCTCGTCGGAGAGGGCGGGGGCGGCGGCGTCCAGCGGGGCGGACGACGCCCCGGTCAGGGCACGGTCATCGCCGGTCGGGGCCGCCGGGGGCGGCGTCCCGAGCGCCTCCTCGCGATCGCCGGCGCCGCCCGGGTGGCGTGGCGTGCCCGGGCCGTCGGGAAACTCGTACCCGGGGACGAACCCCTCCATGCTCGGTGCCGGCCCGGCTGGCGATGGAGCCGCTGGCCGGATCTCGTCACGGGACATGCGCACGGTGGCCGGTGTGCCGACCGAGTCGTACCGGTCGGGGACCACCTCGTCCTCGCCGACGCCCAGGTCGGCAAAACCCATGTACGAGCCACCGGTGGCGGCGTCGGGCGCCGCAAAGGCCGGGTGCGGGCCGGCCGGCGGGGCGCTGTCCACGGGTGGCGGCGCGAACGGACGGGCCGGCCCGGGGGCGGCCACGCCGGCGACGGGCGCCGCCATCGGCTCGGGGCCGGCCGACAGGCCCATGCCGGCATCCGGCGACGCGATGCCGGCCGGGGCCGGCGGCGGTACGGCGGCCCGCCTGGCGGCGCCGGCGATCAGCTCGTCGACGCGGGCCATCAGGGTGTGCGACTCGAAGGGCTTGGTCATGTGCCCCTCGGCTCCCGCGGAGTCGGCGCGCTGGCTGTCGAACGGCTCGAAGGTGCCGGTCAGCAGAAGGACGGGGATCGCCGCGGTGGCGGGATCGGCCTTCATCGCCTCGCACACCTCGTAGCCGTTCTTCTCCGGCATGATGACGTCGAGGAGGGCGATGTCGGGGCGGACCTCGGCGACCTTGCGCAGCGCCTGGGCGCCGTTGCTGACGCAGAGGACCCGGTACTCGCCATCGGAGAAGGTCAGTTCCACCACCTTCTGGATGGTGATGCTGTCGTCGGCCAGCAGGATCGTCTTCACTCCACGTCCTCCCCCTTGGTCACGGTTCGCCAGGGGCGTGATGAGAAACCGCCTTCCGGCGCGCGGCACGCCCGCCGCCGCCGGCCCAACGTTCCCGCCGCCGGCTCAGCGCCGGCGCGGCACCACATTCTGCTGCACCCAGTCGATCACCTCGCGCGTCGATGCCCCGGGCGTGAACAGCGCCCGTACCCCGGCCTCCAGGAGCCGGGGCGCATCGTCGTCGGGGATGATACCGCCGCCGAACACGACGATGTCGCCGCTCTCCTTCTCTTTCAGGAGCTTGAGGATCTTGGGGAACAGGGTGAGGTGCGCGCCCGACAGGATCGACAGGCCGATGCCGTCGACATCCTCCTGCAGCGCGGTCGCCACCACCATTTCGGGTGTCTGGTGCAGCCCGGTGTAGATCACCTCGAACCCGGCGTCGCGCAGCGCCCGCGCGATGATCTTGGCGCCGCGATCGTGCCCGTCAAGGCCGACCTTCCCCACCAGGAGCCGGACCTTCCTCGTCCCGCCCGTCACAGGTGCACCGCCCCCTCCCTGTAGATCCCGAAAGCGGGCTTCAGGGTATCGCAGATCTCCTGCACCGTGGCATAGGACCGCACCGCCTCGAGGACGTGCGGGACGATGTTGTCTCTGCCGGCGGCTGCGGTCCCGAGGTCGCTCAGGGCGCGGCGATGGCGCCCGGCGTCGCGCCGGGCGCGCACCGCCGCGAGACGCCCCTTCTGGTCGATTTCGACCTCGTCGCCGACGCGCAGCAGGGCCGGCGGCGGGCCGCTCCCCTCGGTGTACTTGTTCACCCCGACCAGGGTCTTCTCGCCGCTGTCGATCTGGCGCTGGTAGCGGTAGGCCGCCTCGGCGATCTCACGTTGCGGGAAGCCCTGCTCGATCGCCGCCACCATGCCGCCCATGGCGTCGATCTTCCGGATGTAGTCGTGGGCGTCGCGCTCCATGGCCTCGGTGAGCGATTCGACGAAGTACGACCCGCCCAGCGGATCGATCGTGTTGGTGACGCCGCTCTCCTCGGCGATGATCTGCTGGGTTCGCAGCGCGATGCGCACCGAGTCCTCGCTCGGCAGGGCGAGAGTCTCGTCGAGCGAGTTGGTGTGCAGGGACTGCGTTCCGCCCAGCGCCGCGGCCAGAGCCTGCACCGTGACCCGGACGACGTTGTTGTACGGCTGTTGCGCGGTCAGCGAGCAGCCGGCCGTCTGCACGTGGGTCCGGAGAGTCCAGGAACGCGGGTTGGTGGCGCCGAAGCGCTCCTGCATGAACCGGCACCACATGCGCCGGGCCGCGCGCAGCTTGGCGATCTCCTCGAAGAAGTCGATGTGGGCGTTGAAGAAGAACGACAGGCGCGGCGCGAAGGCATCGACGGGGAGCCCGCGCTCCCGTCCGGCCTCGACGTAGGCCAGCCCGTCGGCCAGGGTGAAGGCCAGCTCCTGGACCGCGGTCGAGCCGGCCTCGCGGATGTGATAGCCGCTGATGGAGATGGTGTTCCACTTCGGCACGCGCTCGGTGCAGAAGGCGATCATGTCGGTGATGATCCGCATCGAGGGCGCGGGCGGGTAGATCCACTCCTTCTGGGCGATGTATTCTTTGAGGATGTCGTTCTGGATCGTGCCCTCGAGGGCCGCAAACGGGATCCCCTGCTTCTCGGCCACCGCCAGGTACATGGCCAGCAGGACGACCGCCGGGGCGTTGATGGTCATCGAGGTCGAGACCTTGTCGAGGGGGATGCCGCGGAAGAGCGTTTCCATGTCCTCGAGGGTGTCGATGGCGACCCCCTCCTTCCCCACCTCGCCGTCGGCCAGGGCGTCGTCGGAGTCGCGACCCATGAGCGTCGGCAGGTCGAAGGCGGTCGAGAGGCCGTTCTGGCCATGCTCGAGCAGGTAATGAAAGCGGCGGTTGGTGTCGGCGGCGCTGCCGAACCCGGCGAACTGGCGCATCGTCCAGGGACGGCCGCGGTACATCGTCGGGTGGATCCCGCGGGTGTAAGGCGGCTCGCCGGGATACCCGAGCCGATCGGCCGGGTCCCACCCGGAGAGATCCTCCTGGGTGTAGAGCCGCTCGATCGGCAGGTCGGAGACGGTCGTGAACGTACCGGGCCGCTCGCCGCGCTGGCGCAGGGCCGGCTCGAGGACGGTCTCCTCCCAGGCCCGCCGGTCGCGGGCGCGTGTCGGAGTGCGGCGGTCGTCCCGGCTCATGCCCCCTGTCCCTTGAGGACTTCTTTGGCGATGACCAGTCGCTGGATTTCGGAGGTGCCCTCGTAGATCTCGGTGATCCGGGCGTCGCGGAACAGCCGTTCGACGGTGTACTCGTTGATGTAGCCGTAACCACCGTGCACCTGCACCGCCTGGTGGGCGGCGCGCATGCAGGCCTCCGAGGCGTAGAGCTTGGCCATCGACGCCTCGAGCGAGCAGCGGTCCTTGTTGTCGCGCGCCCAGCCGGCGCGGTAGGCCAGCAGACGCGCCGCCTCGACCTCGGTGGCCATGTCGGCGAGCTTCCACTGGATGGCCTGCAACTCGGAGATCGGCTTGCCGAAGGCTTCGCGTGTGCGGCTGTACAGGAGCGACTCGTCGAGCGCCGCCTGACCGATGCCGAGCGCCTGGGCGGCGATGCCGATGCGGCCGCCGTCGAGTGTGTGCATGGCGATCCTGAATCCCTCGCCTTCGGCGCCGAGGCGGTTGGCGGCCGGGACCTCGCAATCCTCGAAGACGATCTCGGTCGAGCCGGAGCAGGTGATCCCCATCTTGCGCTCCGGTTTCCCCTGCTTGAACCCGGAGAACCCGCGCTCGACGAGAAAGGCGGTGATCCCCTTGTGCCGCAGGGCCGGGTCGATGGTGGCGTAGACCAGGAATGTCGACGCCGCCTCGCCGTTGGTCACGAACACCTTGGTGCCGTTGAGGATGTAGGTGTCGCCCTTCTTTTTCGCGGTCGTGCGCAGGGCGGCGGAGTCGGAGCCCGCCCCCGGCTCGGTCAGACAGTAGGCGCCGATCTTCTCGCCGCGGGCGTGCGGGCCGAGATAACGCTTCTTCTGGTCGTCGTTGCCGAACTTGAGAAGCGGTCCGCAGACCAGCGAGTTGTTCACCGACAGGATGACGCCGGTCGAGGCGCAGGCGCGCGACACCTCCTCGATGGCGATGACGTACGACACGCAGTCGAAGCCGGCGCCCCCGTGCTCCTCGGGGATCATCATGCCGGTCAGGTTCATCTCGGCGCAGCGTTTCCAGTTGTCGAGGGGAAACTGGCGCGAGCGATCATATTCTGCGGCGCGTGGTTTCAGGACCGACTGCGCGAAGTCGCGCACCGAGTCCCGGATCATCTCCTGATCGCGATTGAGACTGAAATCGAAGGGCACCTAGACCTCCGTTTCGACCAGACCGTACTGTCCGTCCGGCCTCAGGTAAAGCATTGAAACTTGATGGGATGCGAGGTCGCGGAACACGAGAACCTCCGGGCCCTCGTCCCGGGCGCGCAGCAGCGCCTCGCGCACCGACATGGGCAGAACCCGGAACCGCCCGAGCCGCACCACCTCGGGTATGGGCGGTGGCTCGGCCACTTCGGGCGCGGCGGCCTTGCCGCGGCGCACCGCTTTCCAGGGTGCCGTCCCCTTGCGGCGCGCCGTGCGCCGGTCGGCGTGCCGCCGCGCCTGGGCCATCAGCCGATCGGCCGCCATGCCGATGGCTTCGGTGAACTCGGCGCCCTCGCCCTTCGCGGTCAGCGTCAGGGAACGCGCCTTGACGATGATCTCGGCGACCTGGCTGTGCTTCTCCCGCGTCAGGATCACCCTCGCGTCGAGGATATCACCGAGGACCTTTTCCAGTTTCTGGAGCTTGCCCACCGCCGCGGCCTTGAGGGCGGGGGTCAGGTTGGCTTTCCGTCCGGTGTAAGCGATGTCCATGGCGTCTCTCGTCTCGTTGGGCCGGCGGTGCCGCGCGCTTAACGGAACCCCTGCCGGCGCTCGTTGGATGACGGAATGCGCAATTCCTCACGATACTTGGCGACGGTGCGCCGGGCGATACGCAGACCCTCGCGGCCGAGGATCTGAACGATGGCCGCGTCCGACAAGGGGTGCGCCGCGTCCTCCTCGGCGACCGACTTCTTGATGCGCTCCTTGACCGTCAGGGAAGAGACCTCCTCCCCGTGGTCGCTGCTGATGCCCGAGTGAAAGAAGAACCTCATCTCGAACAGGCCGCGCGGCGTGTGCATGTACTTGTGGTTGACGACCCGGCTCACGGTCGACTCGTGCATGCCGATGTCGTCGGCGACGTCGCGCAGGATGAGCGGCCGCATGTGCTCGTAGCCGAAGTCCAGGAATCCCTCCTGGTGCTTGACGATGCTACGCGCGACCTTGTAGATGGTGCGCTGGCGCTCCTCCAGGCTCTTGATCAACCGGAAGGCCGAGCGGAACTTCTCGCGGGCGTAGTCGCGCGTCTCGCGCGTGGCATCCGGGTTGTTGCGATCGATCAGCCGCCTGTAGAAGGGGCTGATGCGCAGGCGCGGCAGCCCCTCCTCGTTGAGCACGATCGTGTACCCCTTGTCGATCTTGAGGACGTACACGTCCGGGATGACGTAGTTGCTGCTGCCCGTGTTGTACTTCTTCCCCGGCTTCGGGTCGAGGTGGCGGATGGTGTCGACGTAGGCCATCACCTCGTCGAGCGTGCAGGCGAGCGCGTGCGCGATGTCGCGGAACTTGCGGGCCTGGAGCAGGTCGAAGTGATCGCGGACGATCGTCTCCGCCGGCGTACCTTCCATATCGTGGAAGGCGATCTGCAGCAGCAGGCACTCGCGCACGTCGCGTGCCCCGATGCCGGGTGGGTCGAAGTCCTGCACGGTGTGGAGGGCGATCTCCACCTCTTCGAGGGTGTAGGGCCCCATGGAGGCGATCTCGTTGAAGGAGGCCTGCAGGTACCCGGACTCGTCGAGGTTGCCGATGATCGCCTGGGCGATTTCCTTCTGCCGGGGCGGCACCGCCGCCATGTCGAGCTGCCAGAGGACATGGTCGGTCAGGCTCTGCGGCCGGCTGAGGACGGCGTCGAGGGGGCGGGTCTCGACATCCTCGCGCGGTGTCTGCGGGTTGTAGCTCAGGTCCATGTAGTCCTGGAAGTACGACTCGTAGTCGATTTCGTCGAACGCGTCGGCCTCGCGTTCGGGTTCCACGGGGGTCTCCGGCAGCGGGGCCTCCGCCGTGGAGGGCTCCTCCGGACCGGCCTCGGGGGCGCCGGCCTCCGCCTCGGGGGTCTCGGCCTGGCCCTCCTCGCTCTCGGCCTTTTCGGCCTCGGTCGGGGCCTCCTGGACCTCCTCGAGCATCGGGTTCTCG
>Ga0210377_10000786_pt1 | contig 30141 bp, 25 predicted proteins | sample PLM4_65_b1redo_FD_155480 | JGI IMG/M metagenome (GOLD analysis project Ga0210377, IMG submission 155480) | Groundwater sediment microbial communities from an aquifer in East River, Colorado, USA - PLM4_65_b1 redo | ecosystem: Environmental > Terrestrial > Soil > Riparian zone | place: USA: East...
CATTGAAAGCGCTCGTAATCAGGCCCATTCGACGGTTCGCTGGCAGTTCACTTCGCCCGATGCGCGAATTCGTTTGGCTCAACTTTATCCTTCAATTCCTGATTGACTGACTACTAGTCTACCTAACCTTATACCATTGTATGCCGATTAGTCCATTTCGCAATCGAAGCTCAGAACGATCGGGATTTGCTATTCAACGCCACGAATGGCGGTTAGCTAACCACGTTTGCCCATGATAGAATCCCGATTGTTAAAGAATTGATCTTGCTGCTCACCTTAGCCAGTTACGCGATGAATATTATTGAACCCGCCAAATCCCCGCAACCATCGTCGGTTCGTCAGGCAGTGTCTCGCGGCGCTGTAACTGGAGCTCTTTTGGGGCTTGCGTTTATAGGAGGATACCTCTTCCGCGAATGGGCTATTAGGCCGCTAGCGACGCCTGCCAACTTTACCCTCGTCAACGAGGCGGACAGCCTACTAGCAGAGAGTTATGTTGGAGAATTTCCAACGGAACAGGCGCGTGTCTACGCTGCCGTGAAGGGTCTTGCCGCCTCGCTTAACGACCCCTATACGTTTTTTGTCGAGCCGCAGGTTGCCGAGCTTGACAATAATCGGCTGGCGGGAAGCTTCGGGGATATTGGCGTTGATGTTGCTCGGAACGATGTTGGTCAATTTGTGATTGCGCGCGTCTACCATGATAACCCCGCCGAGACTGCCAGGGTGATGGCGGGAGACATTATTACGGACATTGACGGGAAATCTGTGGATATCGCCGCGCCCGATGATAGTGAAGTCCTTGCCGCCGTTCGCGGAGATGTTGGCTCCAAGGTGATTCTCGGTTTGGAGCGCAACGGCGCCAGGCTTCAGGTCGAGGTAATTCGGGCTGAAATCAAAATTCCATCCGTGTTCTGGCAGCCCGTTTCTAGTGATCGCCGAATCGGTCTCATACAGATCACAAATTTTACTGACCGTTCGCCCGATGAAGTGAAGCAAGCGGTGACAGAGTTGCGAGCGCAGGGGGCGATGGCGTATGTGCTCGACTTGCGCGGCAACGGCGGTGGACTGGTAGATTCGGCGATTCAGGTGACAGGCCAATTTCTGGATGGCGGCCCGGTCCTTTATGAGCGTAGCAAGAACGGCAGCGAAATTGTGTTCAACGCTCCCTTGGGTGGTGCGACTCTAAGCGAGCCACTAGTGGTGCTTGTCAATGCCACCACTGCTAGCGCCGCCGAAATTGTGGCGGGCGCGCTTCAAGACAGAGGACGCGCTGTTATTATCGGGCAATCAACTTTTGGAAAAGGATCGGCGCAGACGATTTTCTCTTTAAGCGACGGCTCATCGTTGCATGTGACCACTGCCGAGTGGCGCACGCCACAGCGCCACCGCTTGCAGGGACAGGGATTGACGCCCGATATCCTTACCAAGCTCATTGACGGCCAGGACGCAGAAATGCCTATAGCAATAAAGTATTTGCAGAAATTGCTGACCGCCCTACCCTGACCTGCGCGTGCCCATTGGGGAGCATCATGAAACAGGAATCCGTCAAAGTCGTTTCATCCAATCGCAAAGCCCATCATGAGTACTTTATCGAAGACACCCTGGAAGCGGGAATTGTGCTGACGGGCACGGAAATCAAGTCGATACGCGCCGGGCATGTCAGCATCCAGGAATCATTTGTGGCCTATGCCAGCGGCGAGCTGTGGATTCAGGGGATGCACATCTCCGCGTACGATCCCGGTCACGGCGAAAATCATGAACCGCTTCGCCCGCGCAAACTGCTTATGCATGATTCTGAGATCATCCGGTGGTCAGAACGAGCGCAACAGCGGGGCTACACGATTATTCCGCTGCGGCTTTACTTGAAACACGGGCGGGCCAAAGTTGAAATCGGGTTGGGCAAGGGCAAGAAGCTCTATGACAAACGCCAATCCATTGCGCAGAAGGACGCCAGACGTAACGTCGAGCGGGCTATCGGTGATCATCAGCGAGGCCGACGATGACCATCATAGACTTGGAGTCGATGGAGTGGCCTCAATCCATTCGCGGGATTAACGATCTTGAACGCGATGTCAAAGAGGCGATGTATCAGACCTTGATCTCGAATGAACTTCTCGACCGCTTCAATATTCCGCGAAAGGACCGGGAGCGTGTCCATATCAACTGCCCTGCGGACACCCGATCCTTTGAAATCATCGTATACCACCAACCAGACGCCTCGGACCCCGTGGCGTATCTGCATATGGCCGATACCCTCAACTACCAACTGGCGCTCCTTCTCTATGTAATTAACGATGTTGCATCCCCACGCTTTAACATAGATATTGACGAAAACGGACTACCGACACGGTTCGGGACATCCAGAAGAAACATTAACGAAGAAATCCGGGCGCTTCAGGCTGGCCTGTCGCCGGGTCAAATTTATCCGGGCTTGCGATTGACTGGGAAATCGCTGAGTTTGTTTGAAACATTTGTCGCACGCACGGGTCACGATATGGTTATCATCGAGCCACTCTCTTACAGCAATGCTATCGTTTACGAAAAATATGGGTTTTCGTATTTCCAGGGACGGAAGCGTATGGAGTGGATCAACGCGGCGCTCAGGCCAGGCGGCGAATTATTCGACCGCTTCGACAGCGCTACGGCTTTTCGTGGGCCTGATGCATGGCGGTCAATCAGAGGGCGGGCGTGGGCAATCCATGACGGCATTCTAGGGGAACCGTTTGGTGACATTCGCATGAACAAACGCATTGGCCACCACGCCGGCGTCAACACTTTCCCGGATGCGATCTGGTAATTCTGGAGTTGGAGGAGAAATCTGAAGAGCAAGCCATTGTTAGGCGAAGAAGAGGAAGGTCAGGCGCCCCCGGCAGGATTTGAACCCGCGACCGTCAGCTTAGAAGGCTGCTGCTCTGTCCACTGAGCTACAGGGGCGTCTGTCGCATTCTAACGGGGAATTTCCTTGCCGTCAATATCAGCGATCAGCCCTCGGTGAAAACGCGAATTCCTTTGTAAATTGTTTTTCCCGACAGCGTCTTCAAAATAGTTTCAGCAGACCGGCCCGTTCCGCGCGCTAATTCTGCCGGGGACATGGGACGGTTGCCAGTTGCTACCAACACGCGGAATACCCCGTCCACAAGCGAGGTTCGTTCGGTCACATACTCAGGCTGCCTGCTGCAATGCGACAATAACCAATAGATCAACTGAACTTGTTGCGTAACCTGTCCAGTCACAGGATCGACCCAGTCCACCGTCTCCGGCGAAATATTGCCTGCCGCAAGCGCAACGCGATGGTCTTCGCATAAATGCTCCGCTAAATACAAATTCAATTCTTGCCCGGATCGCTGCCACCATTCATAGTCAATGTGGTAGCGCGCCTCAGATGAAGGCTTCGCAAGATTGGTTGGCAACGCTACTGGACGCGACACAGGCTAAAACCTTTCCGCAAAGACATTCATTAAACATACGCTACGACCCAACAGCGCCGCCAGCAAGCCGCCAATATGGCCCTCCGGCATGTTCGAATCGGGGCGAACCAACGAGGGTGGCGAAGACGGGGCCCGGCGGGCAACGTTTTACCAAATTGACTCCACTGTATATCGTTTTGGCGTGAACAGTCCCTTGCTGGCTAAGTTTGACTAACTCCCGGCAAATGTCTTCAGTGATCGTTTCTAATGGGGTTTTGCGCTCGTCATAGCGTTTTCCCACTTCATCAATAGCATCGGGGTCTTCGATGTCAATAACCATCAATTCGTCGTACTCGCTGCCCATCGCAAGTTTCCGATTTTCAAACATAACGCGATTTTCTCTGGCTTGCGCCGTTCTAATCCACTCAATACGCGATTTGCGGCTGGCATAGGTAATCTTGACTCGGCTGGGATCCTCGGTGCGCCATACCGTGAGATAGCCACCCACCGGAACTTCGTGTTGCGCGAACCAATCGGATAAACCATACACGTAGCCGCCGGGTCTAGCCACCCATGCCGGCATCTCCTGCCCTGACTCGCCGTCTACTAACGTGAATCGAATTCGTGGAGCTTCATACGCGGTTGGAAACATCATTCGAAGTTGGTGCGATAATGGCAGCGTCCCGGCGCGGCGATGGGAATAATTGAGAAGAAGCGTCACAGATTGAGGTCGGCCACGCTGGGCCGACATAGGTGAGTGCTCATCCCCAATTTCCTGCTCCAACTCAACAAGTTCAGGAGTCAGAAGATTTGGATCATAAGCAATCGGAGAATAAGCGAGGCGCGCTGGAGGAGTCAAAACATCCGGCGGCTCGAGACGCTTGAGATACCACAACACTTTTCCCGCAGGCCCCACCTCATCGAAACGGTCGTCGCGCTGCAACCCATAATTCAGCGAAAACTCGGCGAGCCTTTCGTTGAACTCTGACATAACGCCAATTTGTCGAACGATTTCGTTTGTCTCTAATGGGCCGCCGTCGGCCATGTCAAGCACAGCTTCCGCCAGGTTGAGATGCCCGACATTGATGTCAGCCAGAAGGGAACGCGGAAACCACCGTCCCGCCAGTCTCACTAGATCTTCCTGCTGATCTAGCTTTTGTTGCAGGGCCGCCGACACTTCGCCCCCATATTCAATGAATATTTCTTCGGGCGTTAATTCAACGTCGGCATCATCGCTATCATCATCTGGCGTTTCGTTCAGCGCATGATCAACTGCCAAATCGGCAGCAAATTCGAGGCGCTTGTCGGCAAGCTCAACGGTTATAACTGTAAAGACGCCGTTGTCTGGATTATTGCCTGCGCGTAATGCGGTAACAGTGGCAGTTCGATTGCCAAATTCCGAAAGAACCAGCTCATCGCCAACCTCATAATGATTTGCCGGGCGATAAGCGTTTTCAGAACGAATCGCCTTAGTCTCGGCTTCCTTCTCTTGGGTTATCCGGTGCCGAACCAAAATTAACGCCATCTCATCAACCGACAGAGGCGTTTCACGCTCAAGCAAAATATTGTAAAGATGATCGATATCGGATTGAACAACTTGAAACGATTCGACCCAGTAATGCGCTGTCTGGGTTAGTCGCTGTGTCACGTAGGACAGCCTCCACCACGCGGTTGCGCCTGAACGGGTGATCCGATCATCTACCTGGAGCTCCAGATAGATCGGACGGCCATTATACCCAGTCGGCGCTTCGGTCGCAACGGCAACAAGTTAGGCAGCGTCCCGCCGCCTCGCGTCGCTACCCGTGCAAGTATTGCGCATCAAGCTTTTGAAGCACCTTCATTAGTGGTTCGGCTATCCACAATTTTCGAAGGGCTGCAAGCTTCTCCATTTCGGGTTGATCCAATCGTGGTTGAGATGGCTCAACCGCATCAACCATAGCGAACAGCGACTGCGCCTCGCGCTTTGCGCCGATCAGCTCGGCGGCATGAGCCATGTGAAGAAACGGATCGTGTTCTTGAAAATCCTGTGTCAAGCATTGCGCTATGACACTGCGGCTCCACCAGACCAACGCCTCCGCCATATGCCCCTGATCAAATTCGGCCAGCCCGGCCAGAGAATACAGTCTATATTTGCGTGGGCATTTGGGGATGGCATTGATTGCCATCTGCATGGCTTCTTTAGGAAATTGTTTTTGAAAATAGATGTACCCGATCATGAATGGGACCAGATCGTTGTCAGGGTACATTTTCATAAGTGAAATGCCATAGTCAATGGCATCTTGCATATTGCCTGCGTCACGCAGTTCCGCGACATGTTTCAACTCAGGAATGCTGTTTTCGTCGCGATCATCGGGCGTCTCTTCAAACGGAAGAGTCGTGCACATACTTATGAAGCGCTCTACTTTGTCCACCTGCCCCATGGTTCCTACCCTCAATGAATAATAAGAGTCCAAAATAACAACTGTTGCAAAGCATAGCACAAGTCCGCATTTGGGTAAAGATTGATGTAGGTGTCCGCGCGCTACAAATCGAAAGTGACTATTCGCGGAGCGTGGTCGTCACGCCCTATAACGTGAAATTTGAAGGCGTTCATCCCAAAAGCGATGCTCCATTCGCCAGCGTCTCGAATGTGGCCGCTGACAACATGCCGCACCTTCTTGCGAGGCGCGATGGCACGCCCAAGAGCAAGATTAAATGCGTAGGCTGATCCGAAATTCCATTGCAAGTCCGTTTTGTCATGAATCATTGCGTCGGAGAAGACCGGAAAGTGCGTGACAATAATGATATGGTCTACTTCGTGATTTCGCTCTAATTCCTCAAGGCGCGACAAAAACGCAGTCTGTAGATGACCCGCGAACGCTTGATCCGACCACGCCCAGTCAACATACTGAGCGTCAAAATTGACGAGTCCCTTCAATTCTTGATATTGTTCAACTGTGTACTTCAATCCACTATCGCGCCCGCTGTAGTCGTACCAGGCGGTAGTGCCGCAAAAAGCGACGCGATTAACCACCAGATTAGAGCTTTCAAGATATGAAAACCCATGATCGTGAAGCAGCTCAGGCAATGCCTGCGTCCACAGCGACTCGCTTGAAAGACCCGAGGATCGATTCCAAACATCCATGTTTCCTAGTATGGCGGCCTTATGCCCGCTGACGTTATCGAATAAGACCAGTGCGTTCTCAATATTCTCTACCCCCTGGCCAATATTTCCGGCAAGTATCGTCACGTCTGGCGACAAATCCGCAATATTTCGTGCCAGCGATAGCAGAATTGGCCGATCTGATTCTTGATACTTTAAGTCGGACGTTATCACGACACGCATAGAGCTTCTTCTCCACAGTCTGCATCAAAATTAGATTGTTGTATTATGCCATTTCGAGTATATCAAGCTGCGCGCTTTTGCATAGCGCACGATCTATCATTCAGATCATGCTCGGCGCATTGACATTCTGATACGGGTCATCTACAATAAATCTTGGTCGGATCTGTTGCATTCATCCGCCAAACCGAATAGCGAGCTTAGGGAGAGTCTCTTTGTGAGCGCCGAAGGGGCAAACAGGTTCGGGTTGTGTCCGGCCTGTGAAACTCTCAGGTACCCAGGACCTTGGTTCGCATCATCTCTGGAAAGCTCAAGCTCTTTTGAGCGCCGACGGGGCAAGCCCTAAAAGTGGGCGAATCTCTCAGGCCAATGACAGAGGAACACCGCCTGGCGCTCAGGCGTTGTGTTCCTCGTTTTTTTCGCCTGCACTTTTCATGCAATGGAGTCAACCACAATGAGCAATTGGACTATCGCCGATGGCTACAAGTACGCCAAATCCGATGAATGGATCAAGCAGGAGGGTGGAGAAGCCCTGATTGGCATCTCTGATTACGCTCAGAATCAACTCTCCGACTTGGTATTTATAGAATTGCCGAAAGTCGGGGCTTCTTACAGCGCTGGTCAGGCGTTTGGTGTGGTCGAGTCGGTCAAGGCTGCCGCCGACGTGAACATGCCGGCGTCAGGCGAAGTTATCGCCGTCAACGCCGAGCTAGAATCCTCGCCTGAAACGATGAATCAGGACGCGTATGGCAAAGGTTGGATTATCAGGATCAAGCTGTCCAATCCGGCTGATCTGGATGCGTTGATGGATGCCGCCGCGTATACAGCCTATTGCAACGAACGCGCCTGATCTTTTCTTGAGTTGTGTCACCATTGCCTTTTTGCTAAAGCAGGCTTATGCCGGGTGTGGAGATTACCATGAGTTATACCCCTCATACAGAGCAAGATGTCGCAAGCATGTTAAAGATCATCGGAGTCAAAACCGTCGACGATCTATTTGTCGATGTCCCCACAAAACACCGGTTTCCTAAATTAGAGCTTCCCGAAGCGCTTACTCAAATGGAAACAATGTGGGAGTTGGAAGACCTTAGCAGCGAAAATCTCCCGGCGGGCAAGACCGCCATGTTTCTGGGCGCGGGAGCTTACAACCATTACAGCCCCTCCATCGTTAACCACCTCATTCTGCGCGGCGAGTTCCTGACTGCGTATACCCCTTACCAGCCAGAGATCAGTCAGGGAACGCTTCAAGCCATGTTCGAATACCAGAGCATGATCTGCGCCCTCACCGCAATGGAGGTGGCCAACGCCAGCCATTATGACGGGGCCACATCGCTGGCAGAGGCAGTAATTCTCGCCCTGAACACAACGAGTGGGCGCAAGAAAATTGTCATGTGTCCGGGCGTCCACCCCGAATACCGGGCCGTCGTCCGAACTTACACCCAGGGGATGGGTGTCACGATCAGCGGCGACGATATGGACACCGCCGACCCGGACACGCTCATCAGCCATATGGATGATCAGACAGCGATGGTGGCCATCCAGTATCCGAACTTTCTCGGCCAGATCATGGATGTCGCCAAAGTCGTGCGCGCCGCGCATGAAAAGGGCGCGCTGGTATGCGTGGTCACGCTGCCTGTGCCGCTGGGCATGTTGAAACCGCCCGGCCTGTTCGGCGCGGATATTGTTGTCGGCGAAGCGCAGGGCCTGGGTATTCAACTCGGCTACGGCGGGCCATATCTGGGCTTCTTTGCCACCCGTGAAAAATTTGTTCGCAAGATGGCCGGACGGCTTATCGGCCAAACCAAAGATGTTCATGGCGAAGAAGGATTTGTGCTCACACTGGCCACGCGTGAACAACATATTCGCCGTGAGAAAGCTACCAGCAATATCTGCACCAATCAAGGGCTAATGGCATTGGCCGCGACCATTTATCTTTGCGCGATGGGCAAGCACGGCCTGAAACGGGTGGCCGAGCTGTGCTACCACAAAGCCCATTACGCCGCCGATCAGATTGACGCCGTGAAAGGCTTTAGCGTTGATCGCAGCAAGCCATTTTTCATGGAGTTTGTGGTTCAATGCCCGCGCCCTGTCAGCGAGATCAATCAGTACCTGATGGATATGTACGGCATCGTTGGGGGGCTTGACCTCGCCCCATTTTACTCGAGCCGCAAAAATCAAATGCTGGTCGCTGTGACTGAAATGAACACCCGCGAAGAAATAGACGCGCTGGTTGACGCGCTGAAAGAGGTGGTGTGATGAAAGAACCGCTTATTTACGATCTGGGATCGCCGGGACGCAACGGTGTGTTAATGCCGCAGCCGGATGTGCCTTTGGCGAAAATCCCCAAAGACATGATGCGCGACGATCTGGATTTGCCTGAAGTGAGCGAAATCGATGTCGTGCGTCACTTCACGCGGCTCTCGCAATTGAATTACGGGATTGACAAGGGATTCTATCCGCTGGGGTCATGCACCATGAAGTACAATCCCCGCCTCAACGAAGATATGGCTCGCTTGCCCGGCTTCGCGGCCATTCATCCGTACCAGAACACCGAAACGGTTCAGGGCGCTCTTGAATTGATGTTCCACGTTCAGGAGTGGCTCGCCGAGCTTGGCGGGTTCGCAGGCGTGTCGCTTCAACCTGCCGCCGGTGCGCATGGCGAGTTTTCTGGAATCCTGATGATGCGCGCTTATCATCTGGATCGCGGCGACACCAAACGCACGAAAATTCTGATCCCCGACTCGGCGCACGGGACGAACCCTGCCAGCACGACCATGAGTGGGTTGCAGGCAGTTGAGATACCCTCAGACGCGCGCGGCAATGTTGACCTCGACAAGCTCAAGGCAGCCTGCGATGACACTGTTGTCGGGTTGATGATCACCAACCCTAACACGTTAGGGCTGTTCGAGGAGCATATCCTTGAAGTGGTCAAGCTGGTGCATGACTGCGGCGGGCTGGTCTACGGCGATGGGGCCAATTTCAATGCCCTGATGGGCATTGTCCGGCCCGGCGATTTGGGATTCGATGTGATGCATTACAACTTGCACAAAACTTTTAGCACGCCGCATGGCGGTGGCGGGCCGGGTTCAGGGCCAGTCGGCGTCGCCGAACGGCTGCTCCCCTTCCTGCCGGGGCCTATCGTTGGTGTCGTGCAGGAGCCTCAATCCGAAGACGATATGCCGGACTTCGGATTTGTCATGCCCGAAAAGTCGATTGGGCGCGTCAAAGCGTTTCACGGCAACTTTGGGATGTTTGTCCGTGCTTACGCCTATATGCTCGTCTATGGCGGGGAAGGATTGCGCCGGGTCAGTGAGATGGCCGTTTTGAACGCCAACTACATCCGCGCTCGGATTCGCGGCGTTTATCCGGTTCCGCATGATCGAATCAACATGCACGAATTTGTCTGCGAAGGCCGCTTCGCCGACGCGCCTGACATTCACGCCTTGGATATCGCCAAGCGGCTCATGGATTACTCGTTCCATCCGCCAACCAACTACTTCCCGCTGATTGTCCATGAAGCGCTGATGATCGAGCCAACCGAGACCGAAAGCAAAGAGACGCTCGACTCCTTCGCCGAAGCGATGCTGGCCATCGCGCGCGAAGCCCATGAGCAGCCGTCGTTGCTTAAAGAAGCGCCTCATACCGCGCCCATTGGCCGGCTGGATGAAGTTCTCGCCGCCAAACAGCTCGCTCTGTGCTGTCGGCCAATTCCGATTCCCGAAAACGCATAGATCAACGCCGCGCTTGACAAAGCCCCCTACTCCAACAGGGGGCTTTGTCATTCATCAAATTTCGCCGTTGCTATGTTCGTGCCACGATTTCCTGTTGCTCCTTTTGAGAAATCCTATCCTGAGATAACTCTACTGTGGAACAAACGGGATTGTGACTTCTTTGTTTTTTGTGCTACAACAGAGCGAGATATTCGTGAGACCTTATTGCTTTTCAGAAAGGTGAACTATGACTATTCCTCCAGGCGCTTCAACGGGAAAAGTTTATGTCACGCCGAATTCGGCTGAAGGCATATTTATTCGAAGCGGCGCGGGTCCGCAGTTCTCTCCGGTGGCCTCAGCGTTCATCGGTGACAATCTCGAACTTGTCGATCCTGCGATGTCGCTGGCAAAAGTTGGCGTGCGAGGCGAGTGGGTTCAGGTTCGCGCCGCCACTGGCGCGACAGGGTGGATCAATGCGCGGTACGTCAGCCAGTCCTACGTTGAGACGCCCAATGTTGGAGGCGCAATTCCGCCTCAACCGCCTGTGATACCTCCGCCCGTCGTCCAGCCCCCGGTTGTTCAGCCGCCTGCCCCGCCTCAACCAGTAATCCCAATGCCGCCCGGCGTGCCGCCGCTGTATGTCCATACCACCTATCGAACAGGCCAGTTCGTTCGTTCTGGCCCCGGCGCGCAGCACCCGGATATCGCGTCGATCAATCCTCCCGATAAGGTTGAAGCGCTGGGCGACCGGGCGGCCAACCTTTCCAAGCTCGGCAAAGACGGAGAGTGGATTCAGATCAAGACGACGACGGGCGTCGTTGGCTGGGCATTAGCTAAACTATTAGAACTGATGCCGGAAGTGATGGTTTTCAATTTGGGCCATGCGCTGGCGGGGCTGCACGGCCCGACCGAAGCATGGTCAGACCGCTGGAATGATGGGGCATATAACATGCTTCGGGACAGCCGCATGGAGGCCGTCAAAATGATGGCCTCGAACGACCTGCTGAATCAGGGGGCGGGCAGAGTGACCGACATCGTCAACCGCCTTCGCGGAGTCGGCATGAAGTTTATTCTGGCGCGTCTTTTCGCCAAATTCGAGTCGCCTAAGTCTCCGCGCGATTTTGTCAACGAAGTCGCGCCTGCCGCCAAAGCCTTGCTTGCCGCTGGGGTCAGCCATTTTGAAGTGCATAACGAACCTAACTTGAATATTCAAGACAGCCGTGAAGGGATGTTCGTGCAATGGCAAAATGGCCGGGAGTTCGGGCAATTCTTTCAAGAATCTGTTGCCTTGCTAAGACAAGAGCAAGGCATGGCAAATGCCTTCTTCGGGTTTCCGGGGCTATCGCCTAACGAAGAAAACAATCGGAGCACGGGCCGATACCCCATGAGCTTTTTCCTCAACGAGGCCGATCCAGTTGTCCGTAGCGCGGATTTCGTGTGCATGCATAATTATTGGTACAGCGAGAACGACGCAGCGGTGCAGATTGCCATCAACGAGGTTCGAAGCTTCTGCCAGCGTTACGCTAACAAGGTTATCTTTGTCACTGAGTTTGCCAACACCCATCCGACAGTGGTTAAGAGCGTCAAGGGACATCACTATGCGAAGTATTACCAGTTAGCCAAGACGCTGCCTGCAAATTTGGGGACAGTTTTCTCGTATGCAATGCGGTCTGCGGGCGACTATGGCGACCAGATTTGGGAGAATAGCCCTATCGTCCAGATTGTCGGCTCCCGGCAGACTTAATCGTCTCCCCTCATATCACAATGCGAACGCGGGCGGCGAAATAGGCTGTCCGCGTTGTGTGTAGTTCGGCTAGATGGGCGGTACAAGACTCGAACTTGTGACCTCTTCTGTGTAAAAGAAGCGCTCTATCCAACTGAGCTAACCGCCCCTCTTGGCAAATTATAGCCGCCCCCGTTCAGCCCTGTCAATCGCTAGACGCGCGGCAATGCTACGCCATCTTGATTCTGATACTTGCCCGAACGATCCGCGTAACTTATGTCGCACGGTTCATCGCCCTCAAAGAACAGAATTTGCGCTATGCCTTCGTTTGCATAGATGCGCGCAGGCAGCGGCGTGACATTGCTGATTTCCAACGTGATGATCCCTTCCCAACCTGCTTCTAACACCGTCGTCGGGATCAACACGCCTGCCCGTATGTAAGTCGATTTGCAGAGCACGATTCCCGTCACATTCGACGGCATCTGCATCCGCTCGACTGAGTGCGCCAGGACAAATGAATTGGGCGGGATCACGCATGCGTCCCCCGTGAAGTCTACATACGCTTTCGGATCAAAATGCTTGGGATCGACAACGCTGGAATGGACGTTGGTGAATATCTTGAAATCGTTCGCTACACGAATATCATAACCGTAAGATGAAACCCCATAAGAAATGACGCCGTCCCTCACCTGACCGTCCACGAACGGCTCAATCATCTTGTGTTCTACTGCCATTCGTCGAACCCAATTGTCCGCTTTTAAGCCCATCTTCCCCGCCTCCTCTTAACGTGACTCCGCAACGCCCTTCACGGAGCATCTTATTGTTACGATTAAATTGTCCCAAAACAATTGGGCGTGTGTCCCAAAACAGTTGGGAGTGTGTCCCAAAACAAGGGTCACATTTGCTCCGGCGCGGACATCCCCATCAGCGCAAGCGCCTGAGCCAGCACGACCCGCGCCGCCGCATACAGCTTGAGGCGCGCCTTCGCTACATCCGCCGGAACGTCGTCGTGCAAAGCGCGAATCTCCTCATAAATCGGATGAAATGTGCCGGCAAGCTCTTCATGCGCCCAAAACGCGATGCGATGCGGCGCGAGCTCCTCAACAGCCTTCTCTATGACTTCGGGCAACTCAATCAGCCGCTTGATCAGGCCGAGTTCGCGCGCGTCGGTGAGCAAAGTCACGTCGCCGTCGTCCCAGCTTAACTTTCGCTCCGCGGCCACTTTTGCAATGCTGGCACAACGGACATGCGCGTTCTGAATGTAGAATACTGGATTTTCATTGGATTGTTTACGCGCTAGCTCAAGGTCGAAGTCAACCTGGCTATCAGAGCTCCGCGCTAAAATGAAGAAACGCACAGCGTCCGCGCCAACCTCGTCAACCAACTCATCCAACGTGACAAACTCGCCTTTGCGAGTGCTCATGCGCTCCGCGACGCCGCTACGCTTGAGCGTCACAAACTGGTGGATAAGCGCATGGATGCGCTCCGCGGGGTAACCCAATCCCGCGACGGCTGCCTTCACATCTTTGGCTTCTTCAAGATGATCCGCGCCCAGAATGTTGACGGCAAGATCGTAACCGCGATCCAATTTGTTGATGTGATAGGCGATATCAGGTAGTCGGTAGGTTGGCTCCCCGCTGGACTTGATCAGCGCGCAATCCTTTTTCACGTCCCGCAGCCGCCGCATCCGAATCCAGGTCGCCATTCCTGTCGCGCCCGCTTCACGCTCTTCAGCGTCCGGGCGTTGATCATAATCTTCATCTTTCTCTGGATTGCGCGCCTCATATATTAGATCCAATGCGCGAAGTTTCCCCAGAACAGTCTCGATTGACCCATCTCGATAGAGTGTCTGCTCGCTGAAATAACTGTCAAACGCAATCCCTATTCGATGCAGCGAAACGCGCTGCGCTGCTTGAATCTGTTCTATCGCATAGTCTTTGAATGGCGTTGTGTCATCTGATGACGCAAGCGAATCCCCATGCTTTGCCACAAGGTCATCCGCCAAATCAGCGATATATGCGCCCTCGTATCCACCCTGCGGAAAGGTGAAGAGCCGGCCCAGTTTTTCGAGATAACGCGCCTTCACGCTCTCCGCTAACCGGTCAATCTGCGCTCCGGCGTCATTGTAGTAATACTCTAGTGACACGCTATACCCGGCTGCCTTGAGCAACCTCGCCAGCGTGTCGCCTATAACCCCGCCCCGAATTCTCCCAACGGTGATTGGCCCGGTCGGGTTTGCGCTGACACACTCTACCTGCGCGCTACGCCCCGCGTGCAGTGTGGGAAGGTCAAATAACCCTCCGCTGCCAAGAATTTCGTTCACTTGGAGTTGCAACCAGCGTTCTGACAGCCGAAAATTGAGGTACCCGCCTGTCGGTTCGACAGCGCCGAGATAGTCAAGTTTTGGCAAGCTTTCCGCGATCAGGCCAGCAATTTCATCGGGCTTCTTGCGGGCCAGGCGTGCCAACTGCATGGCGACCGCAGTGGCATAATCCCCTAGCTCCGGCTTGGCTGCGCGGGTGACTTTTATTTCCGGCAGATCAAACGGCGCCAATGCGCCCTGCGCTTGTAAGCCGGCAATAGCTTGCCGGATCTGCTCGCTCAATTCACGGGTAATGCTAATCAAGTGATTATCTTTCAGAATGAAGGGCTATTTCGCGGGCAATTGTAGCAATGATAGACCATACCGACCAATTTAGTGACCCTCGGCTCTGGTTGACACGGAGCTTGATGGATTCTATAATGCGGCTTGACTGTTTTGCATCTTTTGGTGAATAGGTGATACCGCATGGGCGCAAATGTGCAGGAATTATTTCAGATCAAGAATCGCATTCTCGGTGTGCTGATTCTCGAAGCGCGGCAGGCTTCGAGTCTGGCAGCGAGCGAGTGCGCGGACTTGCTTGGGCTGTCCGAGGCAGATTACACCGGTTTTGAAGCGGGGAAATTATCCCCCACCCTCCCCCAACTGGAGGTGCTGGCCTTCGCTTTCAAAGTCCCCATCAAACATTTCTGGGGGGCGGAAACGCTGTCCGATGAGCGCAAGCTAGGCGATCTTAAAGACCGCGCGCCGGAACTTTTGATGGTTCGGCAAAAGATCGTCGGCCTGACGTTGCGCCAGATTCGTGAGAAAAACGGTTGGACAGTTGCTCAGATGACCGAGAAAACCGGGCTCGACGCTAACCGCATCGAAAGCGTCGAGCGCGGAGCCATCGCCATTCCGATTAGCGAGTTAGAGCTGCTGACCCGCGCAGCGGGCGGGGTGCTTGACGATCTTGTGGATGACCGGGGCCCGGTAGGCAACTGGTTGCAAGCCCAGCAGGATTTTGAGGCGTTCAGCAAACTCTCGCCGGAGATTCGCGCCTTTGTGCTCAGACCCATCAACCGCAGTTACATCGATCTAGCGGTGAAGTTGAGCGATATGAAAGTTGATCAGCTCAGAGGCATAGCCGAAGGCATTTTAGAGATCACTTTCTAGGGACAATAATTTATGGCTGACGCTAATGCGCTTAAAGAGGAAGGTTTGCGGTTATTCAAAGATGGCTCGTTGGCGGAGGCTCTTGTTCAGTTCGAGCTTGCTTCAGCCGCCTTCTCTGAACGCGACCAACTGCTCGACGCGGCTGAGATGCTAAACAATATCGGCGTTATTCATCGAATCGAAGGCCGGCTGGTTCAAGCTGCGGACATGCTCGACAAAGCGCGTTCTGCGTTCGCGCAGGCCGGCGACCGTAGCCGGGAGGCCCAAACACTTGGCAATTTAGCGCCGTTGTACAAGAAACAGGGCGATCAAGAAAAGTCTCTGGAAACATACCGACAGGCGTCTGCCATATTTCACGACTTGAAGGATACTGACCGCGATGGCGAAATCCTGATGTCGATGGGACTTCTGCAATTCGAGGCCGGCAAAAGAGGCGAAGGGCTGAGACTATACGAAGCTGGGCTAAAGATGATCTCTCATCCAACGGGAAACCAGAAACGAGCGCTGATGGCTCTAAAGCTCCGTAAGACTATTTTGGGAAACTAAAACACCGCCGGGCCACTTGTGAAAAGGGGCCCGGCATTTTTGTTGGCCTCGCTTAATGCTGCTCCTCTTCAACTTCCTTTTTGTGATGGGCCACAATGTTCTCGGTAAGATGTGCAGGAACTTGCTGATAGTGAGAAAATTCTTGGGTGTAAACCCCCCTGCCCTGCGTGAATGAGCGCAGGTCGTTGCTATATCGTTGGACTTCCGCGAGCGGCGCCAACCCTGTGATTATCGAACGACCGCCCATGCTCTCTGTTCCCTGTACTTGCGCCCGCCGTGTTGACAGGTCGCCAATGGTTGCGCCCATATCGCTGTCGGGCACAATGACGCGCAGTTTCATTACAGGTTCTAACAGGACTGGGCCAGCGCCATGAAATGCCAACTTAAACACTTCCCGTCCAGCAATCTGAAAAGCAATATCTTTGGAGTCGACAGGATGCTCTTTGCCGTCAATAACAACGGCCCTGACATCCACAACCGGGTATCCGGCGATGACGCCCTGTTCCATCACTGACCTCACGCCTTTTTCAATCGATGGGATAAACGACCCGGAGATTGCGCCGCCAACCACCTCATTGGCGAATTCAAAGCCTTCCCCGCGAGGCTGCGGCTCAAGCCGCATATGAACTTCAGCAAACTGGCCCGCGCCGCCGGATTGCTTCTTGTGGCGATATTCCTCAGCGAACTTCTTGGTGATCGTTTCGCGGTAAGGCACTCTGGGCACAGCCGTCTCAAGGTGAACACCGAGGTGAGCCGCTCGCTTGATGGCGACATCGACATGCACGTCGCCCATGCCCTCAAGAATCGTCTCTTTGGTCGCTGCCTCCTGCCGCCATTGCAGGGTGGCATCTTCGTCACACAGTCGCGTTAGGGTTGGCCCCATTTTGGGTGAGTCAGCCTGTGTCGAGGGTCGAACGGCTACCGCATATACCGGGGTAGGATAGCTCGGTGGAGGCACAACCACCGGGTTCGCTTTGTCGCCAAGCGAGTCGCCCGTGTTCGCGTGAGCAAGTTTCGCGACGACCCCAATGTCGCCCGCGTGAAAGGTGTCAACGGGCATCTGCTCTTTGCCGCGCAGCGCTAGCAGCGAGCCGAATCGTTCCTCTTCATGTCGGGTGTGGCTGTAGTAGCGGCTATCGGCCTTAAGCAGCCCGGACACAACGCGAAAATAGGTCAATTTGCCCACAAAAGGGTCGGCGGTAGTTTTGAAAACATACACTGCTAATAGGCCAGTGTCATCGGCGGGAAGAGCGACTTCGCTGTCGTCTGGTCGCTTGCCATTCATGGCGGCTCGATCTTTCGGGGACGGCGCAATGCGTGTTAGCAAGTCCGTGAGCGCAGCAACCCCAACATTCGTCGTGCCGGACGTGTACACAACTGGCACAAAGGTTGCCTGCGCCAGCCCTGTTTTCACGCCACGCAGTATTTCATCGTTAGTCAGATCGCCTGCCTCAAAATACTTTTCGAGAAGGCTGTCATCGGCTTCCGCCGCCGCTTCCATCAGGGCGACCCGAGCCGCAGACGCCTCTTCTTTGACCTCAGCCGGAACATCGCCGGGAGTGTTGTCGGTCCCTGAATAAGCCTTCATCGTCAGCAAATCTACGACGCCAGAAAACGACCCGCGCTCGCCAATCGGCCATTGCAACGACACGAACCGCGCTCCAAAAATGTTATGCAATTCATCAGTAATGGCGTCTGGTCGGCGCGCGGTGTCGCGATCCATCTTGTTTGCGACAACCATACGAGGGGCTTTGAACTCGTCGGCGAACCCCCAATATACTTCTGTCCCCACCTCCACGCCTGCGCTGGCATCCAACAGGAGCAGAGCCATATCGGTCATATGGAGCGCGTTCTTGACTTCGCCCTGAAAATCGGTGTAGCCGGGGGTGTCAAGAAAATTTAGTTTTAGGCCGTTGGCTTCAATCGGAATGAGCGATGTGCTTAGTGATAGCCCTCTCCGAACTTCCTCTTCCTCAAAATCCGAGACGGTGTTCCCCTGCGCGATTGCCCCAAGCCGCGTGACCGCCCCCGCATTGAACAACATAGCTTCGACAAGAGAGGTCTTGCCCGCTCCCTGATGAGACGCAAGCGCGATGTTGCGTATCGAGTCGGTGGAATAGACTTTCATAGCCAGATTGCCTCCAAACGGATGGGTAAAGGTGGTTGAAGACGTTCAGAACCGCTTTTCAAGCATGCGCGGCCTATGCGACTAAGTCTGGATACTACTCATCGGCATTGTAAAGTGCTTTAACTTCATTGTCAATGTCACCCAAAATCAAGCGTTTTGTCATCTGGATTCGGCAGCCTGTGCTACCCTATACTATACTATCAGGATAGGCTGTGTCCCGTTTGCTCTTAAGCCTGTTAAGGAAAAGCGACAATGCCTGACATGCCCGTTGAGCCGTTTCGTATTAAGGTCGTCGAGCCGCTTCGCCGAACGACGCGACCCGAACGCCAACAATATTTGCAGGAAGCTGGATACAACATATTTTGCCTGAAAGCTGAAGACGTTTATGTTGATTTGTTGACCGATAGTGGGACTTCAGCCATGAGCGACAATCAATGGGCTGGGGTGATGCGCGGTGACGAGTCGTATGCTGGGGCGCGCAATTACTACAACCTAAAGGCTTCAATTGAAGGCATTTTTGGCTTCAAGCATTTCATTCCAACGCACCAGGGTCGCGCCGCCGAAAACATTTTGTGCAAACTGCTGGTCAAGCCGGGCAGCGTGATTCCCAATAACGCGCATTTTGACACCACCGGGGCGAACATACGCGCCGCAGGCGGCAAGCCAATCGACTTGGTTATCGACGAGGCGAAGGACGCCTCAAATCGCCATCCTTTCAAAGGCAACATGGATATTGACAAGCTCGCGGCCTTTATTGAGGCGACAGGCCCCGACAATATCCCATTCGGGATGATCACCGTCACAAATAACGCATCCGGCGGCCAACCTGTGTCGATGCAAAATATTAGAGACACATCCGAGCTTTACCGCCGCTATCACATCCCTTTTATCATTGACGCCTGTCGTTACGCCGAGAATAGTTACTTCATCAAGCGCCGTGAAGACGGCTTCGCTAACAAGACTCCGGTCGAAATAGCGCGCGAGATGTTCAGTTACGCGGACGGCTGCACTATGAGCGCCAAGAAGGACGCCCTTGTCAACATGGGCGGGTTCTTGTGCCTGAATGACGATGAGCTTTTCGAACAGGCCAAGCAGGCCCTCATCTTGCAAGAGGGATTCCCAACCTACGGCGGGTTAGCCGGACGCGATCTTGAAGCCATCGCGCGCGGATTATGGGAGGGGCTTGACGAGGATTATCTAGCCTACCGTGTTGGGCAAACCGAGTATCTGGGCAACGGATTATTGAACGTCGGCGTTCCCATTGTGGAGCCACCCGGCGGACATGCCATTTACATCGACGCGGGTCGATTTCTTCCCCATATCCAGCCAGACGAGTACCCCGGACAGGCTCTGGTTATTGCCCTTTATCTCGAAGGCGGCATCCGCGCTGTCGAGTTAGGCAGCGTAGCGTTTGCCCACGCCGACCCGGAAACGGGCATTGTATGGCGTCCTCCGATGGAATTGGTGAGGCTGGCGATTCCACGCCGCGTCTACACTCGCAGCCATCTCGACTTTGTGATAGAAACGCTGGCGGAAATCGAGGCAAATCGCGACCGACTTCCGGGGGTCCGAATTGTCGAGGAGCCGCCGCTTCTCCGGCACTTCACGGCCCGTTTCGCTTTGATCCCGTCACGGATGCCTGCCTGACACGACATAGCGTCTGGCGTCAAGCGAATGGTATAATCCCGCGATATGTTGGGTAAACCATTCACATTCTCCTTAGACGCCGTTGATGGCCGCGCCCGTGCCGGAACGTTTCATACACCGCACGGCCCAATTCTTACCCCTGTTTTTGCGCCTGTTGGCACTCAGGCGACTGTCAAAGCCGTCACCCCGCGTGACCTGACTGACCTCGGCGCGACCCTCATTCTGGCGAATACCTATCACTTGTATCTGCGGCCCGGTGATGAGTTGATCAGGGATTTGGGCGGTTTGCATAAGTTCATGCATTGGGATGGCCCAATCCTGACCGACAGCGGCGGATTTCAGGTTTGGAGCCTGAGTTCGATCAATCGGATTGATGATGACGGTGTCACCTTTCGGTCGCATATTGACGGATCCTCCCATCGTCTAACCCCTGAAAGATCAATGGGTATCCAACAAAATCTGGGCGCGGACATTATTATGTGCTTTGATGAATGCGCCGACCCTGCCAATTATGACTATCTGAAAACCGCGCTAATGCGCACACATTATTGGGCAAGCAAGTGTAGGGATGTCTGGCGCAACACTGATGAGCAAGCCCTATTTGGAATTGTGCAAGGTGGCGTGTTCGAAGATCTCCGGACGGAATCGTGCCGAGCGCTAACCGAACTTGATTTTCCCGGCTATGCGATTGGCGGACTGTCTGTGGGTGAAAGCAAAGCGGATATGGCTCGGACGCTGGAAGTTATAGACCCCCTGCTTCCGGCAAACAAACCCCGCTATTTAATGGGCGTCGGCACGATTCAAGACTTGGTCGAAGGGGTAGCGCGGGGGGTGGACTTTTTCGATTGCGTGTTGCCGACTCGCATTGCTCGACATGACGCCGCATTGACCAATTTCGGGCAGATCAATATTATCAACGCGAAGCACGCCCGCGATGACTCGCCGTTGGATGATGCCTGTTCCTGTTATACATGCCAGCATTTCAGCCGGGCATACTTGCGTCACATGGCGAAATCAAAAGAGATTCTCGGCGCAACCCTGCTTAGTATTCACAATCTACATATGCTAGTTCAACTGGCGCAGGATATGCGAACCGCTATTTTTGAGCATCGATTCGAGGATTTCGCCAGCCAACGCCTTTCTCAACTCGGCTGCAAACCATTGAAAGAGACCTCATAGCATGGACATCATTCAGGCAATTATTCTCGGTGCTATTCAAGGCGCGACGGAGTTCATCCCCGTCAGCAGCTCCGCGCATCTGGTGCTTTTCCCTTGGTTGCTCGGCTGGCAGATTCCGAGTGTGGCGTTCGATACCATCCTGCATCTTGGAACGCTGTTGGCAGCGATTTCCTATTTCTGGCGCGACTGGCTGGGGATGGCGCAGGCGGTGCTTCGCTGGCTGGGCAAGCGTGATTCCTCCGACCCGCGCGCTCGGCTTTTGCTTTTCGTCCTCGTTGGCACAATCCCGGCAGCGATTCTTGGTTTCCTGTTCAAGGATTTCTTCGAGAGCGTTTTCCAAAAGCCCGTGATTGTAGCTGGGCTGCTGTTGGTCACAGCAGCAATCCTGACCGTCAGTGAGCGTTTGGGCCGCCAGGAGCGCGGCCTTGATCGTATCAATTTTGTTGATACGCTCGTAATTGGCATCGCTCAGGCGATTGCAATTCTGCCCGGGGTGAGCCGTTCGGGTTCCACCATTGGCGCAGGGCTGACGCGCGGTCTCCAGCGTGAGTCTGCTGCGCGGTTTAGTTTCCTCCTATCAACCCCGATCATCGCCGGGGCCGGCGCGCTGGGCTTAAAAGACCTTATTGACGCTGGCATTCCGTCATCTCAGTTGCTTTCTCTGGCCGCAGGTTTCGTGGCAGCGCTGGTTGTCGGATATGCAGTCATAGGCTGGTTGCTACGATACTTGCAATCGAAATCGACCCGCGTGTTCGCGTATTACTGCGTCGCCCTCGCATTGATTTGTTTCGCCGTAGCGGCGCTGAACCTGCGCGCCTCCTGAGCGTCGTGGCGCGGTCGATAAACTTGGTAGCATTGGCGGCCGGCCTGGCTTGCATCTTGGCAGGTTGCGAAAGTGCGCCCTCCCCCTCCCCCGCTTTGCCAGCCCTGCATATCGGCGTAGACAGCGCCGCTGCGCCGCTTGTGACCGCGCTTAGTTCTGCTTACGAAAATCAGTTTCCCGGCTTTGTCATGTCTGTTGAGATCCATGAGCGCGGCGCTCTGGTCGATGGGGCGCGATCAGGCGCGTTTGATGGTTGTGTGTTATTCGGCAATGATCAGGCGGAACTGGAATTTCAGACGCCGATTGGATACGCTGCGCTTGCCATCGTCGCGGCCCCCAAGCAGACCATTAGCGACATTCGCGGGGAGAATCTTCGCGCAGTATATCAGGGAGCCATCGTCAATTGGCGGGAACTTGGCGGCGTGGATGCTCCCATTCAGCCGGTGGCATGGCCGCACCAAACATCAGAGCGTTTGGCGTTTGATTCAGCGCTGGCGATTGGCGGCAGTGTCACAACCAATGCTCGCATTGTGACAACCAGAGATCAGCTCGCGCAGCTCCTTCGCGCTGATTCAACGGCCATTGGTTACTACGCTTCGTTTGAGCAAATCGACGGGGATAGTCATGTGTTGAGCATTGATAACGTCTTGCCGCCAACAGCGGGGCAGGCCAGAAACGACTATCGGCTGCGCGTTCCCCTTGTCATTGTCTCGGCGCATGACCCCGAGGGAGCGTTCAAGGAGTTTTTGGACTGGGTTCTCAGCCCGGAAGGGCAGCGCATTGTTGCGCGTTACAGCAGTCGCTTGAATGACTGAATAATATCTTTGCGTCAGTCTGCCGTCACACCCTCAAATAGATCACGTTCACGAACGCGCCCGGTTACTTCGGGAAAATATCGCATATAGTTCTCGCGCACCCCGAAAACAATAGCAGAAATCACTTGTGACATGTTTCGCGGCCCAATGCCTCCAAGTTGGCTGGCATGGCACTGTCGGGCTTGGGCAGCGATTTGCTGATGCTTTCGCGTGTCGATTACTGCGTGGATCGGAAAACTGTTAGCGGCGATTTTGCGCGCGTCCATGTCCTTGTTGCGGCCCATTCGCGCAGGGTCGCCAAACACTTTAACAACAGACATTATGCCGATCACTAGCTTGAAGATGCGTCGATCAAACGTCATAAAATACAGTTTTTGGGGTTGATAGGCCTTAAGACCTTGAATCAGCTGTTCAGGGTTCTTGGCTGAATCGGCGGCAGACTCAAATGCCATGAGTGTCGCCCTATGAGTCGCAATGTGGTCAGGATGCCCATACCCGCCATAGGGATCGAAAGTCACTACCACCTGCGGACGCAATTCTCGGATGGCCTCTGTGATTCGACCAGCGACCTGATTGAGATTCGCTGACACAAGGCTATCAGGATGCTTATTATCTGGCGAGCCTTCCATGCCAGAATCCCGATAGCCAAAGGTTTTCAAATGCGCCAGCCCCAGCGTGTTTGCGGCGCACTGGAGTTCGGCCAATCGCATCTCGGCGATGGTTGAATATCCTTTCATAAACTCGGGTTCGACCGTTCCAACATCGCCATTCGTCGCGCAAATCAGAGAAACCTGTACGCCCTCAGCCACGCACTTGGCAATCGTTCCCGCCATTCCAAACGACTCGTCATCGGGATGAGCCATCACGACGAGCATACGGCGTGTCGCGCTTTCTGTCATCTTGTGCCTTTCGAAGTGCGTTGGTTAAAGCTATCCCAGCATTTTTCGCAAGAACTGTCCGGTATAGCTTGCTTCAATTCGGGCAACATCCTCGGGCGTTCCTTCCGCGACTATCTCGCCCCCGGCATTGCCGCCCTCAGGCCCTAGATCGATCAAGTGATCCGAGACCTTGATCATATCAGGATGGTGCTCGATTATCACTACGGTGTTCCCCTGATCTGCCAGAGTCTGCAATACGTCAATCAGCCGCGCAACGTCAGCCGTGTGCAGGCCAACGGACGGCTCATCCAGCACGTAAAACGTTCTCCCCGTAGAGCGTTTCGACAGTTCGCGGCTTAATTTGACGCGCTGCGCTTCGCCGCCTGAAAGTGTTGTGGCAGGCTGCCCTAGCCTGACATACCCCAATCCTACCGCCTCAAGGGTTTCGAGACGAGTGGTGATGCTGGGAACAGCCCCAAACACGTCCAGAGCCTCGCTAACGGTCAGGTTGAGCGCTTCAGCAATGTTCAATCCTTTGAAAAGCGCTTGAAGCGTCTCACGGTTGTAACGTGTGCCATGGCAGACTTCACACGGGATATATATATCAGGCAGAAATTGCATCTCCACTTGAATCACGCCTTGCCCTTCGCAGGCCTCGCATCGTCCGCCTTTAACGTTAAAGCTAAATCGTCCCGGTTTGTAGCCGCGCACAGCGCTTTCAGGCAGCGAGGCGTACAACGTCCGTATCGGGTCAAACATCTTGGTGTAAGTGGCCGGGTTGCTGCGCGGCGTTCGGCCAATCGGCGATTGGTCGATATTGATAATGCTATCGATGTGTTCAATTCCACCAATGCTGTCATGTTCTCCCGGACGAGAACGGCTGCCATGCAGCGCTTGAGCCAGTCGCTTGTACACAATTTCGACCAGCAGCGAGCTTTTGCCGCTGCCAGACACGCCGGTGATGCACACCAGTTTGCCAAGCGGGATTGCCACGTCAACATTCTTGAGGTTGTTTTCCCTGGCTCCTGTGATGGTCAGCGCATGCCCATTGCCGGGCCGTCGGCTGGAAGGAATCGCGATGACGGTACGCCCGGACAGATAAGAGCCTGTGATGGAGGCAGGGTTGCGGAGAATGGCCTTGACTGTCCCCTCAGCGACCACTTCGCCCCCGTGCTCCCCTGCGCCGGGGCCGAGGTCAATGACCCAATCGGCGTGCCGCATGGTTTCCTCGTCGTGTTCCACGACGAGCAAGGTGTTCCCCAGATCGCGCATCCCTTCCAGCGTCTTGATCAGGCGCATGTTATCGCGTTGATGCAAGCCGATGCTTGGCTCATCCAGCACGTACAAAACGCCCATCAGCCGCGACCCGATCTGGGTAGCCAGCCGGATCCGCTGCGCCTCTCCGCCGGACAACGACGCCGCGGAGCGACTTAGTGTGAGATAGTCCAGACCAACATCCACCATGAATTGCAGCCGTGAGGCAATTTCTTTGTGTATTTGTTGGGCGATTGCCATCTCGCGGTCGGAAAAGATTGGCGCGGAGCCATCGGCGCCCATGAGCGCGCCAATCCAGCCCAGCGTTTGATTAACCGGAAGAGAGGTAATGTCGTAGATCGTGCGTTCTGCAATCGTGACCGAGAGGGCCTCTGGGCGCAAACGCCGACCCTCGCAAGTCGGGCATGGGTTTTCAGACATACATGCTTCAATCTGAGCGCGGATGTAATCAGAAGCGCTTTCCCTGTAGCGACGCTCTAGATTACGGACAACCCCCTCAAATGCCGTTGCGTAGCGTCGGCTGTCGCCGTCCCGATTCTGGTAAGTGACCTCGATGCGCTCGTCACCTGTGCCGTAAAGCAACAAGTCCCTATGCTGTGTTGGGAGTTCGCTCCATGAGGCGTCAGGATCGATCTTATAAGCGGCGCAAACCGCGTCAATCAACTGCCGATAGTACCCATCCGGCTCCGTCGAGTTCCATCCATTGGCATCGAATGGGCCATCACGCAGGCTCAGATCGGGATTGGGGACAATTAAGTCAGGATCGATCTCCAATTTAATGCCAAGCCCCTGACATTCCGGGCATGCGCCATGCGGGCTGTTAAAAGAGAAGCTGCGCGGCTCAATTTCAGGGAGGCTAATCTGGCAGTATGCGCACGCAAGGTGTTCTGAATACAAAACATCTTCGTTCTTGTCTGTCCGATTGATGATAACAACTCCAGCTCCCAATTTGAGGGCCGTTTCAATGCTATCTGTCAGTCGAAAACGCGCCGAATCGGCCTCTTCGCTTCCGCCATTCGTTTCACGCTTTATCACCAAACGATCCACGACAACCTCAATGGTGTGCATTTTGTAGCGATCAAGTTCGACTTGATCATCCACGTCTTGCACAACGCCATCGACGCGAACGCGCACAAACCCCGACTTGCGCACCTCCTCAAACACCTTCTGATGCTGCCCCTTGCGGTCCTTGACCAGCGGGGCTAATGCCTGAATACGAGTCCCGTCCGGGAAGCTGGCGACGGTGTCCACGATTTCCTGCGCGCTTTGTTTGTAGACTTTGCGCCCACAGTTCGGACAGTGAGGAACGCCAACCCGCGCGAACAACAATCTCAGGTAATCGTAAATTTCCGTGACCGTGCCAACAGTCGATCGCGGATTGTGACTGACGCCCTTTTGATCAATTGAAATCGCGGGGCTTAACCCATCGATCTGATCCACGTCCGGCTTTTCCAGCCGTCCCAGAAATTGGCGCGCATACGCCGACAACGATTCAACATAGCGCCGTTGCCCTTCGGCGAAAATGGTGTCAAAGGCGAGGGAAGACTTGCCGGAGCCTGACAGCCCGGTAATCACGACCAATTTGTCGCGTGGGATTTCCACATTAATATTCTTCAGATTGTGCTCGCGCGCGCCGCGCACGACGATCTTGTTTTGTGACATGCTAGGCCCCTGCCAAAAACCTATCTTTGATGCGCAATGAGTTTGGGCATGCTAAAATACGAACACCTATTCTACCTCGACGCAACCGCCGGATCAACATTGATTGGTCGGCTCAAATACGGGTTGGTCTTGCCTGCTTTGCAGGTTATATTTTCGAATAGGGCTTGCCCTGAAGTTCAATCGGGTGTAATAATAGTGTGCGTATCTCGTTGGAATTCGGTTAAGACGAAGCAGCAATCAACTGCGTTAGGCCGGGTCATAATGAATTGCAGACTGTAAAGGATTGACTCTTGGTCACGAAGCCGCTCAATAACCCGCGCGAACCGTTGGAAGACGAGGCTGATGCGTTTAGCCAGATCGTCAGCGCGCCGCCGATTCAAGATACCCAGCCCTCCCCGCCTCCGCCTGAAATAACCGCGCAGCGATCTGGCCCTGCCTGGCGTGTGTTGCTGCATGTGGCAGGTCCTCAGGCCAATACAATCGGTCTCGATATCTGGCGCGTGACTGTCTTAGGCAGAGCAGACACGTTGAGCGCTTTTCGGCCCGACCTTGATTTTGCGCCTTATGGCGCGATGCGACACGGAGTGTCACGCAGGCATGCCCTGATTAGGCCCGGCGATAGGACTCTCTACCTGATCGACCAGAATAGCACCAACGGGACATGGGTGAACGGACAGCGCCTTCTCCCCGGTCGAGATTTTCCGCTTTCGGACGGAGACGCTATTGAATTGGGCGCGCTTCGTATGACGCTTCGGGTGGTGAATTCGCCAGATGACGAGGAATCAACGCACGGCCCTACCGGCGATCCAAACCCGCGGAGGCGCCGATTTGGATGGCCTCAGTAAGCGCGTCGCTCACGCTGAGGAAAAATCGAGCTTAACCAGTTTGTTGAGCAGGTAGGATCAGCTAATCGTTGGTTCCCAATGTGTACCCTATTCCCGGCACAGTAAGCACATACTTGGGATCGCGCGGATCGTTCTCGAGTTTCTGGCGCAATCGGGAAATATTCACCCGCAGGATCGCCAGATCGTTTCGATATTCCTCGCCCCACACGCGCGCCAGAAGTTCCCCATGGAGCAAAACTTGTTCGCTATTTTGTATCAAGGCGCGCAGCAATTCATATTCAGTGGGAGTCAGGTGGACCTCCTCCCCTTTCATGCGCACAAAGTGTCTCCTAAAATCAATTTCTAGATCGCGCATTTTGAACTCAGTCATGTCCCCGCTTGGTGGTGACCAGGTAAGCCGCCTCAACACAGCCTGAAGGCGCGCTTCTAATTCTCGAATCCCAAAGGGCTTGGTCAAATAATCATCAGCGCCCAATTCCAGTCCTCGCACTTTGTCCGCTTCTTCATCGCGCGCTGTGAGAATTATGACCGGGGTGTCTGAAATTGACCGGATTTCGCGCAGCGCCTCAAAACCATCTATGTCAGGCAGGCCAAGATCCAGTATCACAAGATTGGGCTGCTCGCTTTGGAACAGTGAAATGGCTTCCCTGCCACTCGCCGCGGCGACTGTTTTATAACCGCCCAGTTCTAAGGCTGTTTTGACAAACCTTATTATCTTTGGCTCATCATCAACGAGAAGTATCGTAGTCTTTTCCATAAGATTCCCCTGACACTCCTGCTTCAGAGTCAAGTCGCGGCAAACGGAATGAGAAAGTTGAGCCGCTGCCCGGCTTGCTCTCTACCCATATTTTCCCGCCATGCGCATCCACGAGTCCCTTGCAAATAGCAAGGCCCAGGCCAATGCCCTGTCGGCCTGAGTCGCTTTTCATATTGGCCTGGTAGAAATGTTCAAAGATATGCGCGATGTGTTCCTCGGAAATGCCTGCGCCAGTGTCACTCACGGATACTATCACATCTTTGTTATTCTTTCGCAACACTACCGTAATCGTAGAACCGGGGGGCGAGAATTTGGCGGCATTATCAAGCAGGTTTGCCATAATTTGGTCCATCCTGCGTGCGTCGCCTGATATTGTCACCATCCCTCTGGGAATACGGCTAGCGATCGGGTGTTCTTTGAGCCGCAGTTTAGCTTTTGACAGGTTGCTTTTCAGAACTTGAGCGAGGTCTACAGTCTGGCTTTGAATGCGTAGAGACCCGGCTTCAATCCGAGACATTTCAAGCAGATTGCTGATCAATTCAGTGAGCTTGTCGGCTTCCTCATCGATGTCACGAAGATGAATTAGCCGCTGATCGGGCGGTATTTCCGGGCTATGTTCTATTAGCAGCGACGTGCTGCCTTTTATGGTCGCCAATGGCGTTCGCAGTTCGTGGGACACCGTTGACAATAACAGCGATTTTACGCGATCAGCCTCGCGTGCCTGTTTCAATGCGATCCATAATTCGTCAATCGCTTGCGACAATTGCTCCGTGCGCGCAGCCACTAGCCCTTCCAATTCAGCGGCATGTTCGCTAACGCTTGTGTAAAGTTGAGCTTTATCGATTGCCAGCGCAATCTGAGCGGCTACAGTCATCAGCAGGCTCATGTCGTCAGCGGATAGCAGCTTTCTGCCAACGCTGCCCATAACCAGAGTGCCCAGTAATTGCCCTGCTACCACGTCAAGCGGAACGCTAATTTGCGTTTCGGGCCAGCCCGGAGCAGGTGCCAGACCCGGTGGAGCTTCTATCTCGTCCGAATACTTAATGACAATCTGACGCTCCTGCGCCGAGTGCCCAATAAATCCCTCCCCCAATCGATACGTGATGTTTTGGCGGACAGTGTCTTCAGAGAGTCCCCTGTAACTCACCATGTTTAGTGAGGCTATGCGTTCATCCCACATGTAAATGGCGCCAACATCCCAATTGACTGCTTGAAGGACGGCTCGAAGAGAAGTGTCAAGGACTTCCTGAAGATCGAGTGTTCGATTGATCGTGGTCACCAGCATCTCAAGCATCGCTAGTTCGTCAGCCCGTCTCGAGGCCGCGTCGACCGAGTTCCGGTAAAGTTGCGCGAAGCGATTCAGGTTATCCCAGAGAGACTTGGTTTCGTCATCCTGATTGGCAGACTCGCTATTTTCAAAATCGCCGCTTCGCCATTTTTTTTCAAGGACTGCGCTCATCGTCGCTGTGCGGACGCGTATCATGTTTCTGGATACGGCGTATCCTGCACCGAATCCGGCAACGCTCAACGCGACCGCCATCAGACCCATCGCCCATTCGGACGTTTTGTCCGGAAGGCGCTGCGCGCCCATTAAAGACCAGAATGCCGCCGCAACAAGCATTGTCAGGAAAATTAAGCCTGCAATAGCAAACAGGACAACCGTACGGGTTCTGATCTGTGACATGAACGCAACATCCTCGAAGTTGCTCAAAAGCATTCGCGCCGCGAAACATAGCTATCATTGACAGTGTAGCGGCTACCACTAACATCTACAAGCCATAAACCTTTATCCTCTACTTAGCGGAACATAATAAAGTAAAGTTCGACTGTAGTGCGGTTGGAATCTTGGACAGAATCAAGCCTGCAATAGTAGAGGGTTGGGCTGACTGAAAGCTGCCCTTGCCTCGAGCTCGGCGGGGGTGCAATAGCCCAGCGCAGAATGAATGCGCTCG
>Ga0210377_10000789_pt1 | contig 30073 bp, 23 predicted proteins | sample PLM4_65_b1redo_FD_155480 | JGI IMG/M metagenome (GOLD analysis project Ga0210377, IMG submission 155480) | Groundwater sediment microbial communities from an aquifer in East River, Colorado, USA - PLM4_65_b1 redo | ecosystem: Environmental > Terrestrial > Soil > Riparian zone | place: USA: East...
GGAGAAATTTTCCTTATCCGTCAGAGTCGCCCATTCGCCGTGCAGGATGTTCCAGAAATATGCCGCAACGATCATGTTCATGCCAATGGCGATGAGATTATCGGCAAGGGTCTGTTCACCGAACGCACGGAAGGCGCGCTCGACTCCCAAGCCGGTGACCTGAACAAGAGAACGGTCAATGAACGATAAAAGATTTTGAACAACAGGGATAAGCGTGCCTAGCAGGATCGCATACAGGAACACCGCACGCAGTGCAGCTTCCTTTTCGTCCTTCTCGCGTGCCGATGCTCCTTGCACCCACAGCCAATGTATGAGGAAGACAGGGATTCCTACAATAATACTGGCAAGCCCTCCCGCAAGTTCATTCACCCCACCACCAACTGTTCGATCCACGATTGACCGTAATAGCGAAATGACGCCAGCATTCAGGGCAACGATAATACCAATGAAAGCAACGAGATAAAAATACAAACGACGAATGGATTTCATAATGGCTCCCGTATCATATCATTCTGAGGGAGCGCAGCGATCGAAGAATCTCTGTTGTAGGAGGAGAGACCCTTCGCCGCTCCGCGCTCAGGGTGACACTACGTGTCACTTCGGCACTTCCTGATACCAGTTGTAATCCCAGAAATAATACGCCGGCATGGAGGAGATCCTCCAAGCGCCGTTTTGCTTCACCAATACAGCACGCTGGGTATCGCGATACCCGCTCGAAAACGGGTCGCTGGGGTTGTAAATCATCGCAACTTCCACGGAGGCCTCATCCCTGGTGATGTCCGACCCGCCAATATCCACTGCTGCGTTGTTGGGGTTCACCATCCCATTCAGGAATGCCTGTCGAAAATTATCGTAGGTTGGTTTGTTTTCGAGTTCCGCAAGATAGCCATAGGCTTTCTCGTAATCCTTGTTTAACACCGCCACCACGTAATTATGCACCACACCCTCCGGCGCATCTTCAGCGATATAGGTTTGGGAATCTTTCCGCGTAAAGAATACGGTTAATGCAACCACCACCAACAAACCGATCCCAATCAAAATGCCTGTCAAAAAGCGGTCCTGTTTCATGGAAACCTCCGATGATTGAGTTCATTGTATTGTTTTAAGGACGAAAAGACAAGCGAAATGCCGAAGGTCCGGCTTGAAACTGCCTCTCAAAAACTGTATACTTTCTTCATGAATTCCCTTCCAAGTGGCACCGTTACCTTCCTCTTCACGGACATCGAAGGCAGTACTAAGCTTGCCCGGGAATATACCGAAGTGTGGGAAAGTGCGCGGGCGCGGCATCATGCCATTTTGCGTGAAGCGATTGAGACGAATAATGGCTATGTCTTCCAAATCATTGGCGACGCTTTTTGTGCGGCATTCCATACAGCGGATGCGGCACTGAAAGCAGCGATCCGTTCTCAATTGGGTCTGCAAAATGAGTCGTGGAAAAAATTACCCATCAAGGTCCGTATGGGGATTCACACTGGCGTCGCGCATCAAGGAAATACGGATGATCGCTCCGGTGGTTATGTAGGATATATTGCCCTGGCTCATGTGCAACGCGTCATGTCCACCGGGCATGGTGGTCAAATTCTGATATCCAATGCCAGCGCCGAACTAATTCGCAACGAACTGCCCAACCAGGTCACTTTGCAGGATATGGGCAAACACCACTTGAAAGGACTGCCCAACCCCGAGCTAATCTGGCAGGTGAATGCACCAGGCTTATCTCACGACTTTCCTCCGCTCCAATCGTTGATATCCATATCAAACAACCTGCCAATTCAACTCACAAGTTTCATCGGACGAGAGAAGGAGATCCACGAAGTCGAAGAGACACTTACAACTCATCGCCTTGTTACCCTCGTCGGTCCAGGCGGCACGGGTAAGACCCGCCTCTCACTTCAGGTCGCACATGAATTGCTTAAGCAGTATCCCGATGGTGTATGGTTTGTAGAACTCGCCCCCATTCTTGACCCGTTGCTTGTTCCGCGCACGACAGCGGTTGCCATTGGTTTACGAGATGAGCCCCAACGCCCCGTCATTGACATGTTATGTGATTATCTGCATGAAAAGAATATGCTCATCGTGCTGGATAACTGTGAGCATCTTGTATCTGCCTGCGCGCAAATGACAGATCGAATCTTGCGCGCCGCGCCGAATATGCACATCCTTGCCAGCAGTCGTGAAGCGTTGGGTATCACAGGCGAAATGACCTATCGTGTTCCATCGTTGGGATTGCCTGATTTGGATCATCCCCCTTCGATTGATTCACTGACTCAATGCGAAGCTGTCAGACTCTTTATCGACCGTGCAATATCTGCCACCTCAACTTTTTCTGTGACGAAGGAAAACGCCTCTTCCATCACCCGAATCTGCCACCGTCTCGACGGCATCCCTCTGGCGATCGAACTTGCCGCGGCAAAGGTCCGTGTACTGAGCGTTGACCAAATTGCCAGACGACTCGATGACCGTTTCAAATTGCTAGCTGGCGGCAGCCGCACCGCGCTCGAACGTCATCAAACCTTGCGTGCCGCCATCGACTGGGGCTACAACTTGCTTTCACCCATCGAGCAAACGTTGTTTCACCGACTCTCGATCTTCGTCAATGGCTGGACGCTTGAAGCGGCAGAGTCGGTTTGTGTTGTGGAAGCAACTCACAGCGAGGGGCGAAGCGGAGATATCCTTTATCTTCTGGAACAATTGATCAATAAGTCGTTCGTCATAAAAGAAGAATCGGGATCCGAATCCCGCTATCACATGCTGGAAACCATCAAACAATATGCGAATGAAAAGCTGGTGGATGCAGGCGAGAGCAATACGATCCGTGATCGTCATCTGAATTATTTTCTGACCCTGGCGGAAACCGCCGAGCCGCATTTAATTCAACCTGAACAATTGGAGTGGCTGGCACAGATCGAAGCCGACTACCAAAACCTGCGCGCCGCCCTGGAATGGTCACTGGACAAAGAATCGCCCGAAGCATCCATGCGTCTCTGTAACGCGCTGGGAAGGTTCTGGGGTTTTCGAGGGTACTGGCAGGAGGCATCAGGGTGGATATCCAATGCGCTCGCCAAACGTATGCAAATTCAAAGCGACAGGGCAAAAGCAGCTTATGTAAAAACTCTTTATTGGGATGCACACTTTGCCCAGGCGCGCGGTGAACTGGAACGAGCAAGAAAGTCCGCCGAAGTAAGCCTGGCATTGGCTCAGGAACGTGCCGACAAAAAGGATATTGCCATCGCAAGATATTATGTGGCGTTCGTCGGTTACCTAAGCGATGATAATCAGGATGCCCGCCCCTTAGCGGAGCAGAGTCTGATTGAATTCCAGGAACTTCAAGATCCATTTTGGGAATCACGTTCTTATGATGTATTTGGTCGTATTCGGGTAAATCTGGGTGAGATCAAGCCCAGCGAAAGGATTTTGCATAAGCTTGAACTCAATCGAAAAGCAGGGGAAAGGTCAAATCTCGCCGATGCGTTATTTATTTATTCCGTCTGGCATTATACGAATGACCGAATTGATGAAGCCAGAAAATACGCAGAAGAAGCCAATACGTTATGGAAACAGATCGGCTTAAATATTAATTCCACATCATTGGTATTTGCCTTAATTGCGTGGTCAAATGGCGAGTATGAACTTGCCAAATCATATTACATTGAGATGCGTGATGATCTTGGGGTGCTGGGAGAGAAGTCTCAACGATCAGGTGTAGTTTCTGCTTTGGGATTGCTGGCAATCGAAGAGGGAAATCTACACCAGGCACAAACACATCTGGAAGAAGCGCTTGCCACTGCCCGTGAGCTTGACTACAGACCTTTCATTGCACAACGCCTTATAGAGCTTGGAAATCTTTTTTATGTACTTGGAAAGCAAAAACAATTTAAACAGAATCTACAGGAAGGCATTCTGCTCGCAAGCCGCATCAACAGGTATTCCAAAAGCAGTGTATTAATTTCAGTACTTAATTCTGCGGCTATCCAAAAGCATGAGATTTTCATGAATTTGCTTGGGGCTATTCACGAGTTTGAAAAAGAGCATGAACGTCAAATACGAATGTTCCATAAGCGTTTCTCCTACAAGCAATATGAAGCCAAAGCACGTGACTTATTCGGCGACGCGGCTTTTGAGTCCGCATTTGCGGAGGGGCAAAAACTGTCACTCGCTGAAGCCTTGAATTTGGCGCTGAAGACGGTGGAGGAAATGTAATGACTCTCCCCTCCGGCACTGTCACCTTCCTCTTCACCGATATCGAAGGCAGCACAAAACTGTCACAACAATATCCGGATGCGATGCCTGCCCTTTTAGCGCGCCACCATGAAATTTTGAATCAAGCCATTGAAGCGCACAACGGATTTATCTTTCGCGTGATCGGCGATTCATTTTCGGCATCCTTTCACAACGCAAATAACGCATTGCATGCCGCGCTGGATGCGCAGCGGTTACTCCACAACGAAACCTGGTCACCTGTACCCATCAAAGTACGCATGGGGATTCACACCGGCACGGCGCAATTGGAAATTGAAAACAAAGAAAATACATATTCGGGGTATACCACCCTGGCATTGACCCAGCGCATCATGTCTGCGGGGCATGGCGGACAGATTTTGCTTTCGCAAAGCACGTTCGATTTGACGCGTGACAGATTGCCGGAGAAAGCGCAACTCACCGATATGGGTGAGCGCCAATTAAAAGATGTGCTGCGTCCGGAACATCTCTATCAATTGACCGTTCCAGATTTGCCCTCCGAATTTGCCCCGCTCAACACATTGGAATCCTTCAGCCATAATCTCCCGGCGCAACTCACCAGTTTTATCGGTCGTGAAAAAGAAAGCGAGGAAGTTAGGAAGCTGGTGCATGCAAATCGAATCATTACACTCACGGGCTCGGGCGGCGCAGGCAAGACTCGTCTCAGTCTGCACGTGGGCGCGGAATGTTTGCAACATTTTCCGGATGGCGTGTGGTTCGTTGAACTTGCCCCCGTCACAGACCCCGCACTCATCCCGCAGACCCTGCTTGCTATTTTCAACTTGCGCGAAGACGCTCAGCGTGTCCCCCTCGAAGTCCTCCTTGATCATCTGCGCCCGAAAACCATTCTGCTCATGCTCGATAACTGCGAGCATCTCATCGAAGCCTGCGCGCAAACCAGCGAAATCCTTTTGCGTGCCTGTCCAAAATTGAAAATCCTTGCCAGCAGCCGCGAAGCCCTGGGCATCGCGGGTGAAGTGCCCTATCGTGTGCCATCGTTGGCAACACCCAATCCGGAGCATCTGCCATCCCTTGAAAAACTTTCGGAATTGGATTCGATTCGACTCTTCATCGAACGTGCGACAACTGCTAAATCAGATTTCATTTTGACGAAAGCCAACGCCTCCTTCGTCGCCCAAATCTGCTTCCGCTTGGATGGGATTCCTCTCGCCCTTGAGCTGGCTGCAGCGCGTATGAAGATGCTATCTCCTGAACAAATCGCAGTGCGGCTTGATGACCGCTTCCGCCTGCTGACGGGCGGCGCGCGCACCGCACTGCCTCGCCAACAGACTCTGCGTGCCATGATCGATTGGAGCTACAGTCTGCTGTCGGAGCCAGAGAAAACGTTGTTTCGCAGACTGGCAGTCTTCGTCGGTGGCTGGACGCTTGAAGCCGCAGAATCAGTCTGCAACGAGGAAAGAGGCGGAGTTGATGTCCTCGATTTGCTCACGCGGTTGGTGGATAAATCCCTTGTCTACATCGAAGAATCCACAGGTGAGATTCGATATCATCGTCTGGAGACCATTCGCCAATACTCGCGCGAAAAATTTTTCGAGACGGATGAAGTAGAGACAATCCGCGACCGCCACCTTGCATTCCATGTGAAGTATGCAGAAATCGCAGAGGAGCATATGCGAGGACGTGCGCGCGTGGCTTGGATGCATCGCTTGGAAGCCGAACAGGATAACATGCGAACTGCAATGGAATGGGGGCTTGCAAGGAATTCAGAAAGCGCCTTGCGAATTGCGGCAAGTCTGCCTATCTTCTGGGCATCGAGTGGATTTTCTGCTGAGGGTTTTCGCTGGTTACAGCAGGCGTTGGAACAAGTTGAAGCAATGAAAGGATACGAACAACCATCCCTTCGCGCCAAAGGATTAAGCGGGCTTTCTTTTCTTTATATGTCGCTGGGCGATAACACAAACGGAAAGCGTGTCGCGGAAGAAAGTGTTGCATTATTTCGCCACAGCCAGGATAAAAGCGGGCTTGCGTTTGCGCTGGTCGTTTCAGCCTATCCGCTTGAATTTTTGGGCGAGCGTCTTCAAGCGGAAGCCGCGCTGCTGGAAAGTATTGCCATTGCCCGCTCTGAAAAAAATGTTTTCGTGCTTGCTTCTGCGCTGGCTAACCTGACACGTGTTACTTTGGACTTGCACGGGGATATTGAGGCGGCGGAACACTATGCAGATGAAGCCATCCGCATATCACAGGAGTTGGGCATCGAATGGACAGCGGGGGTTGCCCATGAAATGAAAGGCATGATCGCCATCCATCGAAAGGATTATGATGAAGCGCGCACTTTAATTGAGAAAGCCGTCAATGCGTATCGGGAAACTGGCGCAAGTTTCAATGTGATCATCGCAAAAAGCGGTTTGGCGCACATGGAAAGAGAATTGGGCAATTATGCGATAGCGCTGGGCATATATCGTGAAACCATCGTCGCTTTTCGAGATGTGGCTCAGACCGGTGCGGTCGCACATCAATTGGAATGTTTTGGCTTTATCGCTATCGCCTGGAATCAAAACGAGCATGCCTTACAATTGTTCGCCGCCGCGAATGCCCTCCGTGAAAAGGGCGGGACACCCATGACCCCCGATGAGCAAGTTTATTACGATCAGCAGTTGGTCGCTCTGCGCGAAAAAATAGATCTGATTAAATTTGATTCAGTCTGGTCGAAAGGCCACACGATGACGATGGAGCAGGCAATCGAGTATACACTGGAGAACATCCATGAATGATCTCCCCTCCGGCACCGTCACCTTCCTCTTCACAGACATTGAAGGCAGCACAAAACTGTCACAGCAACATCCTGAGTCGATGCCTGCTCTTTTAGCGCGCCATCATGGGATTTTGAATCAAGCTATTGACGCACACAACGGTTATGTCTTCCAAATTGTGGGTGATTCTTTTTCCGCAGCCTTCCACTCCGCCAGCGACGCGTTGAACGCTGCTCTCGATGCGCAACTATACTTGCAAAATGAATCATGGTCGCCAGCGCCCATCAAAGTGCGCATGGGGATTCACACAGGCACGGCGCACTTGAAGGAGGACAAACAATATTCAGGCTATGCAACCCTAGCTTTGACTCAACGCATCATGTCCGCAGGGCATGGCGGACAGATTCTGTTCTCTGGCGCTACGCGTGAACTTGTGCGCGATTCACTGCCGGAGAATACTGAGTTTTTGGATTTAGGCGAGAAGCGGCTCAAAGATTTACTGCGACCCGAACATCTATATCAACTCAATATCTCCGGTCTTGCAACAACTTTTCCGCCATTAAAGACCCTCGACTCGTTCCCGAACAATCTCCCTATACATCTCACATCCTTTATTGGTCGCGAGAACGAGATTGCGGAGGTCAAACAGGAGTTGGACGAACACCGCCTCGTCACATTGACAGGTTCAGGTGGTACTGGCAAAACGCGCCTCTCTCTGCAAGTCGCGGTGGGTTTGCTCGATCGCTTCGATCACGGAGTCTGGTTCATTGAACTCGCGTCACTCGCTGACCCGGATCTGATTCCACAGACCATTCTTTCCTCCATCGGTATCAGCGAACAACCCAATAAAGCTCCGCTTGAGGTTTTGAAAGAATATCTACACGAGAAGAAGATGTTGATCGTGCTCGACAACTGTGAACATCTTGTCTCAGCCAGTGCGCATGTGGCAAACACGTTATTGAATGCCGCACCTAATCTCAAAATACTGGCTTCAAGCCGTGAAGCGCTCGGCGTCAAAGGCGAACTCTCGTATCCAGTCCCATCGCTCTCATTGCCCAACCCAAAACACCTTCCCACAATTGAACAACTCTCGCAGTATGAAGCCGTACGACTCTTCATTGACCGCGCCCTGCTGGTTGACCCGCATTTTGTGGTGGATAAAGACAACGCGCCTTTCATCGCCCAAATCTGCCACCGCCTCGACGGTATTCCACTCGCGATTGAACTCGCCTCGGCACGCGTCAAGGTGTTATCTGTTGAACAAATCTCCAAACGACTCGATGATCGCTTCCGCTTATTGACTGGCGGCGCACGAACAGCCTTACCGCGTCAGCAAACCTTGCGCGCCCTGATCGACTGGAGTTATGACATTCTCTTAGAAAACGAACGCCTGCTCCTGCGCCGCCTCTCCGTCTTCGCAGGCGGCTGGGCTCTCGAAGCGGCGGAAGAGATATGTACGGGCAAAGGCATTGATGCATACGATATTTTGGATTTGCTAACGCAACTCGTCAATAAATCGCTGGTTGTTGTGATGAATCAAGATCGGGGTGGCGAAACGCGCTATCGCATGTTGGAAACCATCCGCCAATATGCACGCGAGAAATTGCTGGAAACAGGTGACAGTGAGATCATTCGCCAACAACACCTGGCTTATTTTGTAAAACTGGTTAAACAAGCCGAGCCTGAGCTGTATCGTTCCGATCAATTAAGATGGTTAAATCGTTTGGACGATGAACTCGATAATCTGCGTATGGCTTTGGAGTGGGCGTTTATCAACGATGTCGAAGCGGGTTTGCGAATCGCCGCCATCCCCTGGCGGTTTTGGCAGGCGCGCGTTTACTTTCGGGAGATAGGTGAATGGCTGGAACACCTTTTGGAACGCTACAATCTAGTTGATGCACTGCATGCTCAGGCATTAGCCGTTTATTCCTTTTGTATGTTTAGGCGAGGTAATTTTCCCGAGACGATCAAGCTTGCCAAGCAAAGTTTGCAAATGGCACGCGTACTTTCAAATCAGGGACTTGAGGCGTTCAGCCTGTCTTTCCTGGGCGTATTCACCATACTTCAAGGAAGCACGGGAGCGGGAGGGCCTCTTCTCGAGCAGAGTCTCGCCATCTATCGCGCTTTGGGAGACAAAGTTGGTCAAGCCAACGTACTGGAGTGGCTATCCAACGACCATCGTGATATAGAACGCGCAACAGATTTTTCCAGGGAAAGCCTGAGACTCTATCGAGAGTTGGGCCATCTGTCTGGCATGATAGGCAGCCTGACAGCATTGTCTCGATTAACCATGTGGAGGGGAGATTTTTCCTCGCCCACTCCCTGGTTGGAAGAAGCGATCTTAATTTCCCGTCAACTAGGTGATGTGACAAGCGAAGAAGAACCTCTGATTACGCTTGGAAATCTTGCCTATTGGCAGGGCAATTACCAGTTGGCAATCGCATATCATCAAGAGGTGCTTACGTTGTGTGAGAGAGTAGGGGATCATTTTCAATATCTTTGGGCTCATATACATATGGCTTATCCCGTATTGCGTCAGGGTGATATTCATCAAGCGCGTGAGCTGTTTGAAGCTAGCATTCGAAGTACCCAAAAAGCAGGCTTGCTAATTGGTTTAGTCTTTTCTGTGGAGGGTTTGGCAAGCCTGAATGTAAATCAGGGTCAGGTTGAGCGCGCCACGCGGCTTTTCGCATGGGCAGATGCCATGCGTGAAAAGATAGGTGATTATCGTCCACCTGTTGAACAGGTTTCCGTTGACAAAGATTTGGCAGTCATCCATACCAAAGTGGCTGATGCTGAATACGCACATCTCTTGGCAGAAGGGCGTACAATGACAGTGGAACAGGCAATTGCCCTGGCACTGGAGGGCCGATGACTCACGATCAATATAAATTTCAAATGGCGATCCAGGATTTCCAGTCTGCGCGGCAGCGCGCCGCCGTACAGGAAATCCTTGCGCGCGTCACCGGAAAATCAAATCAGCTTTTGTCGTATGAAGATGTGGCTGAAAAATTAAAACTGAAGGCGCGGACAGAACGCGGTGTACAACACATTCCACTGAATGCGATCGTGGGCAGTGTGGGTCGCAACACCGATTTCACGCGTACCTTCCTGCCGCGCCGAACAGGCGACCAGGAACGCTGGGCGAACGTCAAAGCGGTGTTCATGGATATGGATAAAAGTTCAAAACTGCCTCCGATCGAAGTATATAAAGTGGGCGAAGTCTATTTTGTCGTGGATGGCAATCACCGTGTGTCCATCGCCAAACAGGAGGGCTTCACTTCCATCGAAGCGCGTGTCATTGAATTCAAAACCAATATCACCCTCACGCCCGATGTCCAGCCTGATGACCTGATCATCAAAGCCGAGTATGTTGAATTTCTCGATGCCACCCGCATCCATGAAGCGCGTCCCAATGTGGACCTGAGCGTCACCACCTGCTGTCAATATGATAAATTGCTGGAGCAGATCCGCGTCTGCCAGTATCTTTTGCAGGAGGAAGGCGAACAGGATGTCTCCCCAATCGGGACAGTGTCGCTTCACGACTCAGCCGCGTACTGGTACGATACGATGTACATTCCCCTCGCTGAAGCCATTCGCGACCGCGGGTTGTTGCACTGGTTCCCCGGCCGCACCATCACAGACTTATACATCTGGATCGCAGAGAACCGCGCCGCGTTGGAGAAGGAGCAGGGGTGGGAGATCCAATCTGATATAGCGGCAACAGACCTGATCCTGGAAAGAAGCGTCAAGTCCGAGCCCGGAAGTTGGCGCAAAGCACGCGCCGTCACGCGTTACACCGATCACCTCTTCATGGATATACTCGTCCCATTGAGCGGTGCTGAAGAAAGTTGGGATTCGCTTGAACAGGCCATCGTCATCGCACAGCGCGAAGAGGCAAAGATCCACGGTCTGCATATCGTTGACTCCACTGAGAAAATGGAAGACCCGGGCGCACTGGCTGTACAGGCACAATTCAATCAAATATGCGCCGATGCTAACGTGGACGGAAAGCTTATTATCGAAGCCGGTGAGGTCACGAAGAAGATCTGCGAACGCGCCACGATGACCGATTTGATCGTATTGAAGATCGTCCACCCGCCGATGAGTGGGTTGGCGTCTTTGAAATCCCCGTTCCGTACGATCATTGCCAATTCGTCTCGTCCCGTGTTGGGCGTTCCAGCCAAAGCGACCCAATTCCAACGCGCCTTACTCGCATATGACGGAACAGAGCGCGCAAAGGAAGCCTTGTTCGTCGCTACCTACCTCGCCGAAATGTGGAAGACCGAACTGATCGTATTCACCTCCATGGATGGCACAAAAGTAAAAGCGGACGCGCAGGATTATGTGAAGCGTTATTTGGAGATCCATGAAGTGGAAGCCGGGTACATCTTCAGCGACCACGGAGCGATGGATCATTTAAAGCAAACTGCCGAGGAACGCGAAGTGGATCTGGTGTTGATGGGCAGTCATGGCGGGTCGGTGTTGCAGCAGGTGTTTGCCGGCAGCGCGCTGGATTACATGTTGAGAGAGTCAAAGGTTCCAACGTTTATCTGCCATTGAGAAACACTCCTGCCGCGGGGGTACACGAATAATTGAATTTGATATACTTGCTTCACCTCATTCAAACAAGGAGTTCATATGACAGTCTCTGCCCCACATTGGGATCTTTCCAATGTGTATCCGTCTCTCGAGTCAAAGGAATTTAATGACGCCTTTGCAGATTTCAAAAGACAGGTCGCCGACCTGGAGGATTTTTTTGTGGAAGTGGTGGATAAAGCCGATGCCAGTAAACCCGCCAAACAACTCGGTGCCATCATCGGTGAGACCGTTGAAAAGCTCAATTCGGTCTATGCGTTGACGTCCACACTGTCGCCCTACATTTCCTGCCACGTTGACACGAATTCGCGCGACAAGACTGCCACTCGCATTCAATCGGAATTCCAACAGGCTTTTGTGCCCCTGCGAAAACTGGGAGTTCGCTTTACGGATTGGATGGGCAAACTCCAGCCTGTGCTGGATGAAGCGATGCCGCACAACGAGACCGCAAAGTCACATGCCTTCAACTTGAAGGAAGCCGCCGAACAAAGCAAATATCTGATGAGCCAGTTGGAGGAAGGTCTCGCCGCGGAATTGACCCTGAGCGGCGGTCGTGCCTGGGGCAAATTGCAGGGGACCATCACATCGCAGATCACCATTGATTTCGAACTGGATGGCAAGGTGGAAAAACTTCCCATGCCCGCCCTGCTCAACCTGCGCACTCACGCCGATGAAGATGTCCGTCGCCGCGCCTATGATGCGGAGAACAAAGCCTGGGATTCGGTCCGTGAAGCTTTGGCGGCCTGTATGAACGGTGTGAAGGGTGAAGTGGTAACGCTGAACAAACGCCGGGGACGCGAAGATGCGCTCCATTCCGCTTTGGATGCCGCCCGCATCGACCGCAAGACCCTCGAAGCCATGCTGGAAGCCATGAAGGATTCCTTCCCCATGTTCCGCAGGTACTTCAAGCACAAGGCGAAATTGATCGGCAAGGATACACTCGCCTGGTGGGATCTTTTTGCACCGGCTGGTTCTGTCAGCAAAACCGTCTCCTATGAAGATGCGCGTGATTTCATCCTCAAGAATTTCACGAACTTCTCACCCGAACTGGCATCCTTCGCCAAACGCGCCTACGACCACAACTGGATCGACGCGGAGATGCGCGATGGCAAACGTCCCGGCGGATATTGCACGGAGATCCAGCAGAAGAAGGAGAGCCGCATCTTCGTCAACTTCGACGGCTCACAGGATCAGATCTCGACCATTGCACATGAACTGGGTCATGCCTTCCATAACGAATGTGCCTACCAATTCGACAAAACCGTCCTGCAACAGGATACCCCGATGACCCTCGCGGAAACCGCCAGCACCTTCTGCGAGACCATCGTGACTGAAGCCCTGCTCGCGCAGACGAGCGATCCGCAGGAGGAACTCGCCATTCTCGAAGGTCAACTCAACGGCGCCTCACAAGTGATCGTGGATATTTATTCCCGCTACCTCTTCGAAAAGGAAGTGTTTGAGCGCCGCGAAAAAGCGGAACTTTCCTCCGACGATTTCTGCGATATCATGGAACGCGCCCAAAAAGTGACCTATGGCGACGGTCTCGATGAACGGTACCTGCAAAAATACATGTGGACGTGGAAACCACATTATTACTCGGTAGGCTTGTCGTTCTACAACTTCCCCTATGCATTCGGTCTATTGTTCGGTACCGGCTTATATGCCATCTTCAAGGAACGCGGCGAAGCCTTTGTCCAGGATTACAAACAACTGCTCGCCTCCACGGGTGAAGCCAGCGCCGCCGACCTCGCCGACCGCTTTGGCATCGACATCCGCACCAAAAAGTTCTGGGCAGACAGTCTCGCCATCATCGGCAAGCGCGTGGACCGGTATTGCGAACTATAATTAACGAGACCTGACATGTTTCATTGAATAATATGTCAGGTCTTTGTATAATTTACGGGTAACATATGCGAAAAACAAAACTTCTTCTGGCAATCTCCATCCTGTTGCTGGCGACACTCGCCTGTAACGCGCTGGCTACACCGACCCCTGCACCGATACCCACAACGATCATTGAAGTGATCTCCACGCCAACCGCCACGAACAATATTCCACTCACTGAAGCGGAGGTCCCGCGCGTATCATTGGAAAAAGCCAGGGTCGCCATCGAAAGTGGCGCGGCAATCGTGATCGATGTGCGTGGTGAGGATGACTACAATGCGAGTCGCATCCCCGGTGCGATCAATATCCAACTTGGGGAGTTCGAGACCAACCCAACCGGTCTGGGTTTCGATAAAGACCAATGGATCATCACCTACTGTACCTGACGCGACGAACACACGAGCGCCCGTGCGGCGTTCCTCCTTTTACAAAATGGATACACCCGCGTCAACCCCATCCTTGGCGGGTTTACTGCATGGGTCAAGGCTGGGTATCCCATTGAACCGTAAGTTTGTCATTGCGAGGAGCCGTTCTTCGGCAACGAAGCAATCCCCAACTTGATGAGGACGCTTCGCGGCTTCGGGCAACAACCGCCCTCGCAATGACATACAACAAACACCATGAAAATACTTTCCATCGATCACGTTCAAATCGCCATGCCTGCCGGTGAAGAAGAGAAAGCCCGCGTCTTTTATATCAACCTGCTTGGCTTCACCGAGATCCCCAAGCCTGCCGAACTTGCCAAACGCGGCGGCGCGTGGTTTGAATCGGGAAAGGTGCAACTCCACCTCGGCGTCGAAGCGGATTTCAAGCCTGCACGCAAGGCACATCCTGCGTTCGTTGTTGCTGATCTCGATACGTTGATCGCCAATGTGCAAGCCGCAGGATTCGAGACCGACACATCCCAACCGCCGCTGGATGGATACAAGCGCGCGCATATCTTTGACCCATTTGGAAATCGCATTGAGTTGATGCAAAAACTATGAACCCGCCTCAAATCACACACTGGCCTGCCCCCGTTTCACCGACCGAATCCACGCTGAGGCAACTCTGCGCCGATGAAGGTTTGAATCCGTATCCATGGTCCAACGGACCACATGATGTATATCCCGCGCACATGCATTCCTACGATAAGGTCATCTATGTTGTGCACGGCTCGATCACATTTGGTCTGCCCGAACTGGGACAGCAAATCACCCTCAAAGCCGGTGACAGACTCGACCTGCCCGCTGGCATCGTCCACGAGGCGGTGGTCGGTCCACAGGGAGTAGTTTGTTTGGAAGCGCATAGGTGAAACAATCCCCTTTACAAGTCATCCTGCTCACTATGTTTGCCATGGTCGCGTTCGCGTCCAATTCATTGTTGAACCGTTTTGCTTTGGGACAGGATGCAATAGACGCTGCCAGCTATACGACGATACGGCTGACGTCAGGCGCGGTCATGTTATTCATGATCGCATCCCTGCAAAGGAAAAAGGGGCGGAACATCCTGCGCGGCAGTTGGATCTCTGCCGCGTTTTTGTTTTTATATGCAATTACTTTCTCGATTGCCTATCTTAGTCTGACCACCGGCACCGGCGCATTGATCCTGTTTGGCAGTGTACAGGTGACAATGATCGTTGCTGCATTGAGAGGCGGTGAACGTCCGCATGTTATGGAATGGATCGGGTTATTTCTGGCATTGGGTGGCTTGGTATATTTGGTATTTCCGGGTCTCACAGCCCCTTCACCGCTTGGTTCTGCGCTGATGATCGTTGCAGGTATTGCCTGGGGCTTTTATTCCATCCGCGGACGCGGGTCGCAGAATCCGCTCGGGGATACGGCAGGGAATTTCGTTTATTCGGTTCCAATGGTTCTGATCGCTCTGTTGTTCTCGTTTAAGAACATTGCGATTTCTTCCAGTGGTGTCATGTATGCAGTTTTGTCTGGTGCGCTGGCTTCCGGTGTGGGATATGTGATCTGGTATGCGGCTCTGCGCGGACTCACTACAACGCGTGCAGCAACCGTTCAACTGTCAGTGCCTGTGATCGCGGCGTGGGGCGGTGTCGTGTTTCTTTCGGAGAACGTATCAGTCAGACTTTTGATCGCAGGTGTGTTGATCCTGGGCGGAATTGCAATGGCGGTATCCAGCCGTGCGAAGGTCTCATAGAAGAGGCTGATTTTTACAACGGAATCAATTTCCGGCTTGGATAGAAGCGAAGAATCAAAAAAGGATGCACCCGCAATGGATGCATCCTTTTTTCGATTACTACTTGCTACTTTACCAGGTTGCGTTGAGCCAGCCGCGCAGTTCCATGGCTTTGACCACACGGTTGATTGCTACCATGTATGCTGCATCGCGCATGTATACGTCTTCTTTTTCGCTGGTTTCGAGCACCGCATTGAATGCGTTCGTCATTTTGGTGTCGAGTTTCTCGAGTACTTCCTGTTTCGTCCAGTAGAAGTTCATATCGTTCTGGACCTGTTCGAAGTAGGAGGTCGTCACACCACCGGCGTTGCAGAGGAAGTCGGGGATGTTGAAGATCTTGTTGGCTTTGAAGAAGTCATCTGCTTCGGGTGTGCAGGGACCATTCGCGCCTTCCGCCACGATGCGGACACGGCTCGACATCTTCTTGATGGTATCGCCATTGACATGACCTTCGATGGCGGCGGGGAGCAACACATCGGCTTCCTTGGTGATCCAGGCGTCGCCGTCTTCGATCACATAACCAGCCTCTTCGGCGGCTTTCTTGTCAATGGTTCCGTACTGGTCCACGATGGTGAGCAGGAAGCGGGGATCGACACCCTGCTTGTGGCTGTAGGTGAAGGATTTCTTCTCGTGGCGGTCCCAGCATGAAACACAAGCGACCTTGCCGCCCAACTGTTCAATAAAGCCGATCGCGGCATATTGTGCCACATTGCCAAAGCCTTCAATGGCCGCAACGGCTTTCTTGGAATCCATCTTGAGGTGCTTGAGGGCTTCGCGCACAGTGTAGATCACGCCATAACCTGTGGCTTCAGTTCTGCCCTCAGAGCCGCCACTCCCCAGCGGCTTGCCGGTGAACACACCCGGAGTGTATTGACCGACGAGGCGGGAATATTCATCCATCATCCAACCCATCATCTGGGGGGTGGTCCCAACATCCGGCGCAGGCACATCGTTGCGTGGACCGATATTCTTCCACATGGCGCCGACCCAACCCCGGCAAATTTGTTCTTTCTCACCAGCAGATAAAGCGGAGGGATCACAGATCACGCCACCCTTACCACCACCGAGCGGGATGTCCGCCACGGCGCATTTCCAGGTCATCCATGTGGCGAGCGCGCGCACGGTGTCGAAGGTTTCAGCCGGGTGGAAGCGGATGCCACCCTTATTGGGACCACGCGCATCGTTATGCTGAACGCGGAATCCCTGGAAGACGCGGATCGAGCCGTCATCCATACGGATCGGAATGCGGAAGGAATACTCCCGCATGGGCCAGCGCAGTACTTCGCGAACGCCGGGGGCGAGACTAAGTTTCTCGGCGACACCGTCGAATTGCTTCTGCGCCATTTCAAAGGCATTGATTTGTCCTGACATTGAAAGTTCTCCTATAATGAGGTTTGGATTTAGAGAAAATATAAGCGGGCATCCCGGAACGGGAGCCCGCTTTCACTTCGGGTTATGGCATCCACTGATTCATCTTAATGTTACCCAATAAAGGCAATTCACGCCTTAACGTTATCAGAGACTCAGATGCCCGTCAATATGACATAAATCCACGAATTTAATGGAAAAACCGGACTTTCGTCCGGTTTTTTCTTACTCCAAATTATCTTCGTCCGACTCATCCTCGCCCTTATCGAACTCGTATTCCACTTTGTCGTGGTCGAGATACACCCACAAGAGGAGCACGTGTCCATCGGGCGTTTCCACATTGCGCGCCGCCAGGATGGGAGCCGTCTGCTCCACCCCCACATCGTTGCGATAATGCAGGTTGATGGGCGATTTGGTGTTCCACGCCCGGTAACAACGCTCCACGAGCGCGGGACCATTAAACGTTCGCAAACGGGTCAGGGCCGGGACCGATAAACGGGAGCCTTCGTTCAAGCCCAACGCCCAGCCATCGTTCACGGCTTCAAAAACAGGAGGGGGACCCTCAATGATCGTGATTTTTTCGTCCATAGTGCCGCCAATATACCATAAAAGAGATGTATGAAACCTTACGAAACAATTCCGAATTCATGACGATGGGGATGCGCCTCGTGCCGGACCCAAACCTGCCTCCGCTTAGGAAGCATTTCCTCATCTTTGTCCATATACTTCATGACGTGCTGTACCCCGTTTTTGTTTCAAGGTTGCAAAGGCAGGTTTAAGTATTAAGTTGCCATGCCTGCATGCTTGCGCACAAAGTATACGATAGGTATACTAATGGCATATGCAACCAGTAAAGATCGGGCGATACGAAATCAAATCCGAATTGGGGCGCGGTGGCATGGCAACAGTCTACCGGGGATATGACCCGCGTTTCGAACGCGAGGTTGCAGTAAAGGTTCTGCCACCCGAACTTTTACATGCTGATCCGCAGTTCCGCCTGCGGTTCGAACGCGAAGCCAAGATCATAGCACAACTCGAGCATCCATCCATTGTTCCCGTATATGATGTGGGCGAGGAGGACAACCAGCCTTATTTCGTCATGCGCTTCATGAGCGGAGGGTCGCTAACTGACCGCATCAAAGCTGGTGTGTTCACGATCGAGCAGGCGACCAGGATCATCGAACAGATTGCACCCGGGCTGGACGAGGCGCACATCAAGGGCATCGTCCACCGCGATTTCAAACCCAGCAACATCCTATTTGACAACAAAGGCGCTCCGTATATTTCCGATTTCGGCATCGCCAAAATGACGCAATCGCAAGCCGGCAGTGTGACCGGGAGCGCCATCATCGGCACCCCCGCCTACATGGCGCCTGAACAGGCACAAAGCGACAAAGTGGACGGGCGCGCCGACATCTACGCCCTTGGCATCATCCTCTACGAAATGCTGACCGGCAAACAACCCTATGAGGCGGATACGCCCATGGGGGTCGCCATCAAACACATCACCGATCCCGTCCCGCATATTCTGGATGCGAACCCGGACCTGCCCTACGATATCGAGGAGATCATCCAGAAGGCGATGGCAAAGGATCGCGATGACCGCTACGCCACCGCACAGGAAATGGTCGAGTCGCTTCGTGAGATCACGCGCGGTGAAAGGGACGCAGGCAGGACCACATCCAAACGCACCGCAATAAAAAAAACACCCACCAGGCCAAAGACCACAGTTACACAACAAAAGCAACTGGAAAAGAAAAGTTTCAACATTTGGATGGTGATCATCTCATTGCTGGTCATCGGCATCGGCGGAGGCATCTTCCTCCTAAACGGGAACAACGCCCTCTTTGGAAAAGAGCCGCCTACGGCGACTCCCACAACAGCGGTCGTCGAGGCAACATCCACAACACAGGTCATCCTTGAACCCACAGCCACCGAAGCCGCGCCAGCCGAAACGTTCACCCCTGCACCACCCACACTGACACCCACAGCGACCATCCCGCCTGTGCTGATCGTTGGCGGCGCAGACAAGATCGCCTTCATCAAGGAGAATGACATCTGGATCATGAACGTGGATGGGAGCGAACCACGCTCACTTACCATGGATCGAGCCGCGAAATTCGACCTGCAATGGCTCCCCGATGGAAAGACCCTGCTCTACATCTCGGGCAAGACCATCAAAACGATCAACGTCGAAACCCGGGTCGAGGAGATCATCACGAATTTTGCCTCCTCTGAATATTTTGAAGCGTTCAGGATCTCACCCGATGGCAAACAGGTTGCGATCAGCCTGGCGCGTGAACTGCATATCGTCCCGTTCGACCTTGAAAAGATGAAGACCGTCCAAAAGAAAAGCGACCTGCTCGCATTGAACGGTTGTTTCTATAATCCAGATACCATCAAGGTGGCTGTGTTGGATGTGTTGTGGTCGAAGGATATGCAAAAGGTGGCGATCAAGTTTCTCGCCCCGTCTGGTAACGTGTATTCTGAAACCATGCGTGTCATGGACATCCATTTGTGTAATTCATCGTTACCCCAACGGCTGGATGAATTCCCCGCGGAGCGCTTCGCGTTCAAGACGAATATCATGAGCATCGATTGGAACGGGGATGAAATCTTCCTGCTCAACAGCAACGAACGCAACGGCGGCTTCGGCAATCTGTACCTTTACAATACCTTCACGCACCAGGCGGCCATCAAGATCAATGTTGTTGGATCGTGCTGTTACCGCGATGCCCGTTTCAGCCCCGATGGCAACTTCGTCATCTTTGCCTTCCAGGATATCAATGACCCGGACGGGCTTATCAAGCTCTATTACATTCCATCCGGTTCACTCTCAACCCCTGGGAACTACAGACCCCTTGCCCAATTACCTGAAGAGTTCTTTGATGGCATCCGAAGAGAATCACCTCAACCAGCATTGCGCCCCGTGAAATAAATGTCGGAGTCCAAAGTCCGTAGACTTTGGACTCCATTCTCATTACAGACTCTTCACAATCCTCTTCACCAAATCCGGCCCTGCATAGATCAACCCCGTATAAACCTGAACCAGACTCGCTCCCAAGGCGAGTCTTTTCTTTGCATCATCGGGACTCATGATCCCGCCCGTACTCACAACCGGGATTTGCCCATCCACGCATTTTACGATCCGACTCAAAACCGCTTCACTCCTGGCCGCCAGCGGACCCCCGCTTAACCCGCCTGTTTCCCCCCGATGCTCTGACCTGAGCCCCTCGCGCGCCAGAGTCGTGTTCGTGGCGATGACTCCGTCCATGTGCGTTTGCAGGATCACGTCGATCGCGTCGTCCAATTCTGATTCGGTAAGATCAGGTGCAAGCTTGACGAGCAGCGGGAGTTTCTTTTCCAGCTTCTTCTCCTCGAGTTGACGTTGGGCATGCAATTGTGTCAGCAGTCCGTTCAAGGCTTCGCGTCCCTGCAGTTGACGCAAACCGACTGTGTTCGGTGAACTGATGTTGATGGCAAGATAATCGGCATAGGGCGCAAAGTTCTGCAGCAACTCGAGATAATCGAGCACAGCTTCCTCGTTGGGAGTGTCCTTGTTCCTGCCGATATTGATCCCCAAAATGGAATCACCTTTGCGGATGACCATCTTTTTCTTTTTCTGCCCGCGCGGTTGGATGCCAAAATTACGTTCAAACCATCCCACTCTCAATAATGGATTTAACTGCATCTGCACATATTCAGAACCCCGACTTGGAAAACCCATGCGGTTGATGACCGCGTCATCTTCCACGAGGCGGAAGACGCGCGGTTTCAGGTTGCCGGGCTGGGGCCGCGGCGTGACCGTGCCCACTTCCACGTGACCAAAACCCAATGTGGAGAGTCCCCTGATGGCAACGGCGTCCTTGTCATAACCCGCGGCAAGTCCAACAGGGTTTTTGAAGGTCAAACCGAAGGCTTCGACTGGCTTTGATGGAGCTCGAAACAGTTGTGTGAGAAACCAATTGGAAAGTGGGAGGTCCCCCGCGAACCGTATTGCGTTCAACGTGAGTCGATGCGCAACTTCGGGATCGAGGCGAAAAAGATGGGGTCGTATACGTGGGTACATCTACTTGGATTTATGCTGGGCCATGTAACGTTCACAATCCAGCGCATATTTTTTGGCGCGTTTCTGCAAAGCGGGCATGACGGAAAAATCCCCGTTGATCAGATCCATGCCATATTCCAGCAATTGCTGGTTCTTTTTCTCGAGAGCCGATTCCAGATCCTTTTCCGCCAGGGGTGTGGAACGGAAAGCGGCGGCAGGTGCCGGCATTTTTTCAATGCCACGCTCCACCAACAGCCAGCCCAGCGTGGATTTGCTTTCGGCGTTCTTTACATCTGAGATATCCAGCCAGGGCTCTTCACCGATCTCGTAATGCAGGGTCACATCCGTAGTGGCATTTTGGAATTGGACCGTACAGCCTTTGGATGAATATACCGCTTCGCCTTTCTTGAAGCCATGCCTGGATTCAAGCCCTCGAAACGTCTTTGTAATAATGCGTTCAAATTCTGATTTTTTCATATGTTCGCTTTCAAATGAGAGGGTCCATCACATTATATAAAGTTATACCACCTAATTCTGTATACAGGTATTTTCAGCTATGAACCCTCAATCTCTACGATCTCACGGATCTCCGCCCGGGCAATACGCCTTAAATAGAACTCCTGCCTCGAAAGCCCGGATTCGTCCCTCAGAGTATAGAGTTCCTTTCTGGTGGGCCTTTCCCCATCATCCATGTTGAGTTCCTGCCTTACGGCGATCGCGTTGACATCGTTTATGGCATCTTCGATACGCTTTTTGTGCCCAAATAACACTTCCTCAGGGATCTCATCGAACGGAAAGTATGCCACTTCAACGGTTTCGCCCGGCTGTATCTTCAATTCACCGCCAATGGGACGCGCCGCAAAGAGAATGGCGTGGACATCGTTCCACATGCCGCCGATGCGCGAATAGACACCGACCAGGCGCGTCAACTCCACATCGATGCCAGTCTCCTCCTTCGCCTCCCGCATCGCGGCTTCTGCCAGCGACTCGCCATCCTCCACACCACCGCCCGGCAGGCACCACACTTCAAAGTCTTCCCGTTTGGTGAGAAGTATTTTTCCATGATCGATGACAGCAATGATCGCAGCAAGTCCGGGCATTCATGTATCCTTTTATTTTTTTGCACCGCGAAGACGCGAAGGGCGCTAAGAATCTTTTGAGTGCGCGAAGGTTGTCTTCTTCGCGATTTTTCTAGGAACCTTTGTGTCCTTCGTTCCTTCGCGGTGATGAGTTTGATTGTCTCGTTAAAAATTCGATCATCGGGATGGCATAGGCAAGTCTCTTTTGGGTTTCATCCAAACTGTTTTCGCGTTCGCGCTTCAACTCAGTCGCATCGCGCCCAAAGATGAACGGATCCTCCCATGCCAGCCAATCTACATCTCTTGCGTGTAAATTCTCCTGCAGGTAAAAAACCATCTCTGCGACCATGCTGATCTCGGGATGTTTCACCAGCGGAACGATCTTCCGCAACTGCCCTGCACGGACGACGAGATGACACCAGGCATAATCCAGATCCCTGCCGAAGAGGTGACGTCCCGTTATAGTGACCATCCCTTCGATATCGCGATAGTTTTGTGGATGAGTCTCCCACGCAAGCTGTGAGCGATGAAAGATCAGTGGCAGGTTGGTTGCGGAAAGGGAATCAACATCGGCGAGAAAGGAATCTCGATAGTTGCCTTCCAGCGCAAAGGACAGGCGGTCTACATAACACAAATGAATCGCTTGCTCTGGAGGAGCTGTGTCCGCGGCGAGTTGGTAGAGGTAGGCAAAGTGTTCACCCACGCTCAGTTGTTTATCCAACGGAAAGACCGTGAAAAAATCGTCGGCGTTGATCCAGTCTGTTTGCTGAACCAGCTTGCGGGTGGAAAGAGGCGGACAAATATAGGCGTGGTCGAAATGCCCTTTCAAGTCCGGCAGAATGGATCGCAAGTGCGAGAACAGCATCCCATCCGGGTCGTTATATGGAAAGGCTAGTGCAGGTCTCATTTATTCCTTTCGCTGTCCACTCTTGACTAAATAATATTGGATCACTTCCTCTTCGGGGTGAGGGATGTCCATCAACGCGAACATCGCCGCCATTTCACCGCGGTGATGCGTGTTGTGGTTCGGCGGTTGGACGACCATCTGCCACAAGGGCAATGTGAAGGTCTCGCCTTTCGGGTTGGTGTAGGTGACATCCCGCAGAAGCGACTGTTCCGTTTGCTCCCCAAGAAAGCCACGCATGTTTTTCTCTGTCTCCATCCAATAATCACGGATGGACACAACGGTCGGGAAATCCTTTGGGTCGAGGAATGTCCCTTTCTCACCGCGCCAGCGTTGTTGCCACATCCGCTCGGAACTTATCATGTGCACCATCACCGCGTGGATACTATCCCAACTATGTCCCTGCTTGCGGAAGAGTTGTTCCTCGCTGAGCGTTTCCGCGACGGCAAGATAACGTTTGTTCGCCCAGTAGTTGTAATCGTAAAGATGTTCGAGATACGTTTTGAGTTCCATAAGTCATTCCTCGCGTAGAGCGGGATAATATCCCACTCTACGATTTCTTCTTCAACATTTCGATCGTTTTCGCGATCCGGTTCTGCCGCGTTTCATCCTTCTTCGCTTCATTGATCCAGGCGACATATTCCTTTTGATGTGTGTACGACAATTTCTCGAAAACAGCTTTGGCTTCCTTTTCGGATTTGAATGCCCGCTTCAACTCCACAGGGACGGTGACCACGCGCTCTTCGGTATCTGCTTCCACTGAGACCTTGATCTCGTCACCGAACGTTTTGCCGACCTGCTCGCGAATGGATTTGAGGATCAACAGTAGGTGACACTCCGTCCCCATCCTCACCAGCGTACCTCGATACGGGACTCCCTCGATCAACGCTATAACCTTGGGCTTCCTCGAGCCGAAAGCCTCTTCCACATCGAACGGCACTTCCACGTATGCTCCGCCTCCGCCCGCGTTTTGGATCACGGCTGTGAAGGAATGTTTTTTAGCCATTGCCAGCTCCACTCAAATTTCTTGGGACGAAGTTCCTTCCACTCACCCATGCACCAACCATCGTTCCCAACACACACAGGAGAAAACTGAACAGTACGATCGTCTCAAAGCGACCGATCACCAGCGCGTCCAGCACGGGCATTCCCTCGGTGCCAGCGTTCATCAGCACGGACTTGGGAATCACCGCACCGACAATGCCACCGATGAGCGCGCCGAATCCCATGCCGGTGTACGCTCCCACGCTGACGCCGCCAGTTGTCCCTGCCGTGCGGACGGTCAATGCCGCGATCAGGATTCCATCCAATATGCCCAGCGCAAATCCCGCACCCGCGCCGACCAGAATTCCATTCATGGTTGTTGTGATCGCGCCCAAACCGGCGCCGATCATTGCACCTAATATTGCGCCCACCAAACCACCAAAGAGAATGCTTTTCTGCATCATTGTTTCATTCCTTGTTATGTCACCCTGAGGGAGCGGTCTCCAGCGACCGAAGGGTCTCTCTCAACGTGGTAGAGATGTTTCGCTTCGCTCAACATGACATGGATTCTAGTTTGTTGTTTCATTTTGGAAAGACCAGGTAATGCCAGAAAGTATAAACGGGAAGAAGATTTATGACCATCTTGTTTATGCCGCAGAGTCACGGAGACACTGAGAAATCCTAAAAACTCCGTGTCTCAGTGTCTCCGTGGTTAGTACTTGAGATTTCCACAAAACTCGCATGTCAAAATAAAAAGAGCGCGTTTGTAAGAACGCGCTCTTTCATTACTGTCCAATCAACTGTTTATTTTTTCTTCTTCTACACAGTCTTCTTCTTTGCCACAACCTTCTTCGCAGCTTTCTTGACAGCCTTCTCTGCGGGTTTCGCTGCTTTTTTCGCAACTGCCTTTATCGGCGCAGCCTTCTTCCCCTTCGGGGACGATGTCACTGCAATCGGAGCGACAAGCTCTACAACATGTTCGGGCGGGGTCTTATCCATCCAGTGGATGACCGCGTCGCCGAACTCGGAGCATTTCACTTCTTTCGCGCCGTCCATCAGGCGGGCGAAATCGTAAGTAACCGTCTTCGCCGCGACTGCGCCTTCCATGCCCTTCACGATCATATCGGCGGCTTCGCCCCAACCCATGTAGCGGAGCATCATCTCACCAGAGAGGATGACCGAGCCGGGGTTGACCTTGTCGAGGTCGGCGTATTTCGGCGCAGTGCCGTGAGTCGCCTCAAAGATGGCGTGACCCGTTACATAGTTGATGTTCGCACCGGGAGCGATGCCAATGCCGCCAATTTGCGCCGCCAAAGCATCGGAAAGGTAATCGCCGTTGAGGTTCATGGTGGCGATCACATCGTAATCCTTTGGGCGGATGAGCACGAATTGCAAAGTTACATCCGCGATGGAGTCTTTCAACAGTAATTTGGATTTCCACTTGCCTTCGCCATGGGTACCCCACAACTTGAGCGCATCTTCCACTTCGGTCTTGATCTCAGCCTGTTGCGCAGGGGACATCATATCGAAGCCGGGGTCGATCATCTTGGCGTTGTCTTCCGCCGAGAGATTCGGATTCTTCTCTTTATTGCCAAGGATCCAGCTTTCGCGCTCAGTCACCACATCATTGCGGAATTCCTTCTTGCCCACGGCATAGCCCCAATCCTTGAAGGCGCCTTCGGTGAACTTCATGATATTGCCCTTATGGACAAAGTTCACGCTCTTGCGTTTGTTCAACAAGGACCATGCGATCGCGGCACGCACGAGACGTGCAGTCCCTTCCTCAGAGACGGGCTTCAAACCGATGCCCGCCGTATCCGGGAAGCGCATCTTCGCATATTCCTTCGGGAAGGCTTCCTTGAAAAGTTCCTTGAACTTCTTGTTCTCTTCGGTGCCATACTGGAATTCAATACCCGTGTAAATATCCTCCGTGTTTTCACGGAAGATGACCATATCCACGTATTCGGGGTGCTTCACAGGCGAAGGCATGCCGGTGTAATAACGCACCGGGCGCAAACAGACGTACAGGTCCAGCAGTTTGCGGAGAGCTACATTCAAGGAACGGATTCCGCCGCCGATCGGGGTGGTCAACGGTCCTTTGATGCCAACGAGGAATTCCCTGAACGCCTCTACAGTTTCATCCGGCAGCCAGCTTTGGAACATCTTGAACGGCTTTTCTCCTGCGTACACCTCCATCCAGTGGATCTTGCGTTTGCCTCCGTACGCCTTCTCCACTGCGGCATCGAACACACGCACCGATGCCCGCCAAATATCACGCCCGGTCCCGTCACCTTCCACGAACGGGATGATCGGGTTATCGGGAACCTGCAACTTACCGTCCTTGATCGAGATCTTTGCCCCACCTTCGGGGACTTTGACGTTTTGATATGCCATGTGTGCCTCCTAGCGAAATTGATGCATGGGATTATACTCCCGTGACTTGACGCACTTAAGTGACGAACATCATGAGATTTGTCCACGCTTCCTTCCCAGCCGATGGTTGACCTCGTTAAAAGTGCGTTGCACCCTCCCATGCCTCTTGACACATTTTCAAATCGGCGTAAAATTCCGCCCAATGTACGGACATCCCCACCGCGAACGATTATTCCCCCAACACTTCTTCGGAATGATTGTTTCTACTTTTGGAGATTAGAGAGTCGCTTCTAGCGGCTCTCTTTTTTTTATACCAATGCACGGCTCTTTTCTGGAAACTTCAATGGATTCACGTAATTATGTTCAAACTCCCCGCTGATGGCGTATCATGCCTGCCCGCCAAATTCACAATGTACTCTTCTCAATGCTTTGGTTTATCTTTCAAATCATCATACTCAGATTGTTTTCCATTTACCCACCGAAAAAATATTGTAGTGATCAACAACAGGACGATGGATATGGGATTCTTAAGCAGCGAAACTCCACCTTGCAGAAGAACCGATACCCACGAACCAGACGCATCCTCTGGATTCTTATACTTTGACATTGTTCTGGTAACCATAGGACAAATATAACATCAAAGAATTAATACCCTGCTAAAATCAAGTTAACGTTTTTATAAGGATTACGAGAGTATAACATGCTCAAACTCCCCGGCTTAATTGACCCTCACGTTCACGTGCGCGAACCAGGACAAACCCACAAGGAAGATTGGGATACGGCAACCTCCGCTGCCCTCGCCGGTGGCGTGACCATGATCCTGGCGATGCCCAACACCAAGCCTGCCATCTTCGATGGCGAGACTCTCGATATTGCATTGAGCGCCGCAAGACAAAAAGCGCGTTGCGACTACGGACAATATGTCGGCGCGGGACCAGACAACGCAGACATCCTTCCATCGCTTGCATCGAATGCCGCGGGCTTGAAAATGTATCTCGACTCCACTTTTGGTGAACTCCGCCTCGACGACATGACCTTGTGGATGCCACATTTCGCCAGGTTCCCCAAAGACTATCCCATCGTCCTGCATTCTGAATCGAGAACCATGGCGGCAGGGATATTATTCGCCGCGATCTACGACCGTCCCGTTCACATCGCGCATATCTCGTTGAAAGAAGAAGTCCTGCTCATCAAAGCTGCCAAGGAACGCGGCATCAAAGTGACGTGTGAAGTCTGCCCGCATCATTTGTTCCTGACAAAACCATATCCCTCTGGGAGAGGGCAGGGTGAGGGAGAAAGTCCCACAATCAACGGTCGTACTGAAGTTCGCCCGCGTCTCGCCACCCAATCCGATGTCGATGCTCTCTGGGACAACCTAGATGTGATCGACTGCTTCGCCACTGACCATGCACCGCACACCCTCGAAGAAAAAGACTCAGATAATCCGCCACCTGGCTTCCCCGGGCTGGAAACTTTATTACCGTTACTACTTACTGCCGTCGACGCTCAACGTTTGACGTTAGACGACATTATCCAAAAATCCGTCATCAATCCGCGCAAGATATTCAAACTCCCTGAACAACCCGAAACCTGGGTTGAAGTGGATGAAAATGTGACTTACGAAATCAAAGCCTCCGAACAATTCACCCGCTGTGGCTGGACTCCTTTTGAGGGGTGGCAGGTCAAAGGCAAAGTAATGAAGGTTGTGTTGCGTGGTAAAGCAGCCTTTGAAGATGGAAAGATTTTAGTGGAGCCTGGGTTTGGGAAAAATATTCGTTTATTGGCAGGTACATTATGAAAATTCATGCAATTCAAACTGGCACGGTTGAGGTCAAGAAAAATCAAGTCATTGGCAAGGGACCCAAAGCGTTGCGGTTGATTAATGTATTGCTCGGCAAAGAATGGCTGGAACCCGTACCGATTTACGCATGGGCAATCGAACATAAAGAAGGCGTTATTGTAGTTGATACAGGTGAAACAGCACGGACTTCTGAACCTGGTTACTTTCCGCGCTGGCAACCCTACTATAAGTTTGCGGTTCGATTCCATGTAAAACCTGAACAGGAGATCGGCGCCCAATTACAACAAATGGGGATCACCCCGAAGGACGTGAAGAAGGTTATTTTGACTCACATGCACACGGATCACTCAGGCGGACTGCATCATTTTCCTGAAAGCAGGATTTATGTAAACATGCCAGAATATAAACGTACACTTGGCTTTCAGGGACAGGTCATTGGATATATTCCACAGCGGATGCCCGCATGGTTGTCACCCACTGCCATCGTCTTTGACAGTAAAGGATTTGGACCATTTCGAAAATCCTGGGACGTCACCAGCAACGGCGATATAAAAGTCGTCGCAACAGAGGGACATACACCTGCGCATGTTTCTGTGATTGCCGCCATGGATGATGTACACTATTTTCTGGCAGGGGATACAAGTTATTCAGAAGAAAACCTGCTCCAAAAGATCGCGGATGGTGTCAGCCCTGACCCAAATCAGGCAATTGATACCATGCGAAACATTTTGAGCTTTGCAAGTCAGCGTCCAACTGTATATTTGCCCAGCCATGATACAAGGTCAGAAATACGTTTAAAAAACAAAACGACTCTTTCTGTTCACTAAAGTAAATAATGAGATCCGCCACCCTTCCATTCATCCTCCAGGCATTGCTCGCCGCGATATTTTTCGGGGCAAGTGCGCCCATCGCAAAACTATTGCTGGATGACAATATCGCGCCGATCTTTCTCGCGGCGTTCCTGTATATTGGAAGTGGAACCGGGATTTCACTTGTCAAACTGACTCAACGGATGCGATCCAAAGAAGTGGAAGCGGGCATCAAGCCGCCTGATATCAAGTGGCTGGCGGGCGCGATCATCTCAGGCGGGATTCTGGCACCGATCGTATTGATGATTAGTTTGCAAAATACACCCGCCTCCACCGCTTCGTTGTTGTTGAATTTTGAAGGCGTGGGGACAACACTCATCGCTTTGTTATTCTTCAAGGAAGCGATCAGTCGCCGTGCGTGGACTGCGATCATCGTCATCACGCTGGCAAGCATTTTTCTCTCGACGGATTTCCAAAGCGGATTCGGACTCTCGCTCGGCGCGCTGGGCATCATCCTGGCGTGTGTGCTCTGGGGCGCGGACAATAACTTCACGCGCAATATTTCAGGCAAAGATCCGCTTGCCATCGTGGCGTGGAAGGGACTGATCGCAGGCACGTTCTCTTTTTCCCTCGCGTGGCTTCTTGGCAATCCATTTCCATCTGCGAAGGCAATTCTCGGCATGTTGATTTTGGGATTTGTCAGTTATGGCTTGAGCACGATGTTGTTCATCCGTTCCATGCGCGGACTGGGCGCGGCGCGCACCAGTGCGTTGTATGGCACGGCTCCGCTGGCGGGTGTGTTGTTGTCTATTATTATTTTTGGAGAATTCCCTTCCTTCTTATTTATCATCGCTGCGATTTTGATGATCGGCGGTGCGTTGTTGCTGATCAATGAACAACATGAACATTCACACATGCATACGGCTTTATTCCACGAACACAGCCATAGACACGCTGACCCTGCCCACGGACACGATGACGCGAACGCGGATGGAGTCCATTCGCATGAACACGAACATCCCGCTGAGGAACATGAGCACGACCACATGCCCGATATTCATCACAGGCATGGGCATGAGGATGAAAA
>Ga0210377_10000790_pt1 | contig 30041 bp, 26 predicted proteins | sample PLM4_65_b1redo_FD_155480 | JGI IMG/M metagenome (GOLD analysis project Ga0210377, IMG submission 155480) | Groundwater sediment microbial communities from an aquifer in East River, Colorado, USA - PLM4_65_b1 redo | ecosystem: Environmental > Terrestrial > Soil > Riparian zone | place: USA: East...
TGACATACTCCTTACAATCTCCCCCGGCTGACATGTCGATCGATTCTTCAACAGGATTGCTGAAGTGGACTGTTCCTCAGGAGTTTATTGGTAAAAAGAGTGCGGCGGTAGTTGTCAGTGATGGAAGTGGGGGAACAGCGAACTACAGCATTGAGATAAACATTCAGTCACGACCCACCTCTACAAATAAATAATAAATATATCTATTGAAGAACGGGAAACGTGTGGATATCGGGACAGCGTTTACGGTAAGTAAACCAATCCGATGTCATACCAAGAAAATAGGAGCAAGGGAGATATTTGCAGCCATTAAATAATGCCAAGAATAAAGCCCTTATCCTCGCATCCAATTCACCCCGCCGCAGAGAGTTGATGCGTCAGATCGGTCTGGATTTCCGCGTTGATCCCGCCGATGTGGACGAGAGCGTTTTCCCCGGTGAATCGCCGGAGGGATATGCAGTGCGGGTAGCGCTCGACAAGGCGCGTGCTGCGGCCGCTCGGGCAGGAACGGGTATTGTTATTGCTGCTGATACCATCGTTGTGCTGGATGATGAAATCCTCGGCAAGCCCGCGGATCCAGGGGATGCCGAACGTATGCTTAAGCTGCTTTCCGGCAATGTGCATCGCGTGATCACCGGCCTCGCGGTCATGGATGCTGCAACCGGAAAGGTCCTCACCCGCACGTCGATCACGCGTGTCTGGTTCCGCAGCCTTGCGCCGCGCGAGATAATTTCTTATATAGCTACTGGGGAGCCGCTCGACAAGGCCGGCGCGTACGGTATCCAGGAACGTGGCGCTCTGCTGGTAGACAAGATCGACGGGTGCTACTTCAATGTAGTCGGATTGCCGCTGTCACTGCTCGGTGAATTGCTCCTTTCTTTCGGCGTTGACGTGTTTTAACAGTGGCGCAACACCAGGGGACAGTTGCATTAATATGCAATTCAAGACCTTTTTTTTTGTTATCCCGCCTTGACAACCGGACAATTTCCTACTAAACTATTACTATCTTGTTACTATATGTTATGTTATGGTTATGGAAATGAGGTTGCCATGCCAGCTATTAGTGTAATGATCGCAGAAAATAATCCCGCGCAAGTTCAAGCGCTCTCCTCTGCGCTGAGTCGGCAGGACTCGATGGACATTAAATCAACCGTCTCCTCGCGCGAAACTGCCATCAAGCATCTGACAGCAGGTCCTGATATCATGCTTTTAAATCCCGATATCTTGAAAGGCCAGCCCCTCGCGCGATTTATGCACTTGGTTCTAGCAAAGTCGCCCCGGACCAGGATCATTTATATTCTCCAGCAAACCCCTTCCGATGAAGATTTGATAGCCGACATCAAGACGGGTGTCAGGGGATACTTCAGGACCACCGATTCGCCCGCCTTCATGATAAAAGCAATCCAATGCGTCTTCGATGGTGAAATATGGGCTGAGCGCAGGGTCCTCGAGAAGACAATAGGCAATCCCATGATATTGACAGAATCACTCCAGGCCCACCTCCCGGCGATTCCTTCACTCACGAACAGAGAAAAGGAGATGCTTGCCCATGTCCTCAAGGGCGCCTCGAACAGGGAGATCGCTGTCAGCAGCAGCATCAGCGAGCGAACGGTCAAGACCCATCTATATCGTGTCTACCGGAAACTGAACGTAAAGAGCAGGACCAAGGCCATAGCATTATTGTCTCAATCGTAGCGTTATCTGCTGCATCTTACGATATAGTTCAGATTTTGTTCGTTCCTGAATCCCGTCGGTACTGAATCCTCTTTCTGGCACCAACCGCCGTTTCCGTGTCGATAATTCCCGATTATTTATATTCCTTGTCCTAATCAGGCCTTGACGCTCCTTCGGAATGATTGTATCATGCGTCCCATGTCTGCTGCGGTTTTCACAGCCTACCTTATCATTCTGGGGACCGGGTACTGGCTCAAATATCTGAACCTGGCCTATTTAAAAGCCCATGGCCGGACCGTGCCTTCTGAATTTCAGGGTGTGATTGATCCGGCACTGCTGAAAAAAATATCCGATTACACCCTTGAGAACAGCCGCGTCGGTCTTGTTGAATCGATCATCGGCAATCTCCTCACCATCCTCTTCCTCTTTGGCGGTCTGCTCGGTGTCTACGATCGCTGGATCCTCACGTTGACCGGTTCTCTGTTGTGGGGAGGACTGCTTTTTTTATTCCTCCTCATGTATGCTGAGATGCTCATCGACATCCCGTTCAGCCTGTACCGGAACTTCAGGATTGAAAATCGCTACGGCTTCAATACCATGACCCTGCGTCTCTGGTTTTCCGATCTGATCAAATCGATCACCATCTCTTCGATCCTGGGCGGCGTGGTCGTTGTCTCGGTGCTCGCGATTATTCAGGCCAGCCCCGCGTGGTGGTGGCTCTGGGTATGGTCCTTTCTCCTTGTCTTCGGCATTTTCGTCATGTATATCTCACCGGTCGTCATAGAACCGCTCTTTTTTAAATTTGAACCTGTGAAGGCGGAGGGATTGGAGGAGAACGTGCGGGATCTGATGGAGCGCGCCGGGCTCAAGGTGAGCCGCGTATTCCAGGTGGACGCATCCCGTCGAAGCCGTCATTCGAATGCTTACTTCACCGGCATCGGCAGGGTAAAGCGGATCGTTCTGTTCGATACGCTGATCGAGCACATGACCGTAGAGGAGATACTCGCGGTCCTTGCGCACGAGGCAGGTCACTGGAAGAAGCGGCATGTGCTGAAGCGGATTGTCCTGACCGAGGCCATGGCGTTCGGTGGACTGTTTCTGGCATATCACCTTCTCACGTGGAAGGGGTTGCCGGGCATGATCGGTCTTGCCGATGCTTCATTCTTCGCCCGCGTCGTCATCCTGGGTTTCTTAAGCTCTCTCGTCATGTTCCCGCTCACCCCGCTGTTTTCGTATCTGTCCCGGAGAGACGAGCGAGAGGCTGACCTTTTTGCTGCCGAACTTACCGGCCTTCCGGATGCCATGGCATCCGCCCTGGTAAAGCTTTCGCGCGAGAACCTCGCCAATCTGCACCCCCATCCGCTCTATGCGAAGTTCCACTATTCCCATCCTCCGATGGTGGAGAGGATTCGGGAGTTGCGAGGAACGAGGGATGAGGGTCGAGGGACGTGAGACGAGGACGATGGATGAAAAGACTTTTCGTCCATCGTCCTTCGAGCACTATCCCCGTGAGCGAAGTGAACGGTCGTCCATCGTCCGTCATGAATTATCCGTCCTTCGTGGTTCTGATTTTCCCATTGACCGCTGTCGTCATGGTGTGCTATTTTTAGAGCTCTTTTTAGCAAGAGGGCAGGGAGGTTCAATCGTGGCAGAGACATATACCGCTAAAGACATTACCGTGCTCGAAGGCCTGGAGCCGGTCCGCAAGCGGCCGGCGATGTACATCGGTTCAACCGATGTACACGGTCTGCATCACCTCGTCTGGGAGACGCTCGACAACGCTGTTGATGAAGCGCTGAACGGCTACTGCACACAGATAACGATCTCGATCAAGAGGGACGGCAGTGTGACTGTTGAGGACAACGGCCGAGGCATTCCCGTTGACATCCATCCGAAGACCAAGCGGCCCGCTATTGAGACCATCCTCTGCACGCTCCACGCAGGCGGCAAATTCGACCACACGGTCTACAAGTCCTCAGGCGGCCTCCACGGCGTGGGGGCATCGGTCGTAAACGCCCTGTCGGAGGTATTTATAGCCACGGTCTGGCGCGACGGCTACGAGTGGACACAGGAGTTCTCGCGCGGCAAGCCGAAGGGAAATCTCAAAAAAGGAAAGCCGACCAAGGCGCACGGCACCCGGATATACTTCCGTCCCGACCCCGAGATATTCACGAAAACCACCTTCAATTACAAGAACATTCTCGATGTATCGGAGAGCAAGGCCTTCCTCAATAAGGGGCTCAAGATCACGATCGAGGATTCCCGCGACGGGGAGAAACCGGTAACCTTCAAGTACGACAACGGCATCCAGGACTATATCAAGCGCATCGTCTCCGGAACAACGGTCGTGAATGCCGAACCCTTTTATTTTGAGAAGACAGACGACTTCAAGATTGAGTGCGCAATGCACTGGACCATTGCCACGGACATGGAGATCCATTCCTACGCCAACTCGATCAATACGTCTGACGGGGGCACCCACGAGATGGCGGTCAGGGCAGGACTGACCAGGGCGGTGCGCGCCTATGCCGAACGAAAGAACCTCATCCCGAAGAACATCAAGACCATCGCTTCCGAGGACGTGTACGAAGGGCTCTACGGCATCGTGAGCGTGCTCATCAAAAACCCGCAATTTCAGGGCCAGACCAAGGAGAAGCTGAACAACCCGGAGATCTCCTCGCCCATCGAGGCGTCGGTCAAGACCGCGTGTGAAGCGTACCTGCTCGGGAACCCCACCACGGCGGATGCCGTGGTCAATCGTGTGCTGCTTGCCGCCGAGGCGCGCATGGCATCGCGGGCCGCCAAGGACAATGTGACCCGGAAGCTCTCATCGTTCAAACTGAACCTGCCGGGAAAGCTTGCGGACTGCTCATCGAACAAGGTGGAGGATACCGAGCTCTTCATCGTGGAAGGCGACTCGGCAGGCGGGTCCGCCAAGATGGCGCGCGACCGCAAGACCCAGGCCGTGCTGTCGCTCCGCGGCAAGATACTGAACGTGGAGCAGGTGGCCTCCTTTGACCGGATCCAGCAGAACAACGAGATCAAGAACCTTCTTGCCACGCTCGGCTGCGGTGTGGGAGCGCAATTCGACCTCAACAAGCTCCGCTACAACCGTGTGATCCTGATGACCGACGCGGACGTGGATGGCGCCCATATCAGCGTCCTGCTGCTCACCTTCATTTACCGCTACATGCCCGAACTCATCAACCATGGTCATATCTATCTTGCCATGCCGCCGTTGTTCAGGATCGAGGCCGGCAAGGAGGTTTTCTACGCCATGGATGAGATGGAGAAAGAAAAGATCCTTGCAAAGCTGAATGCTAGAAAATACGAGGTGGGCCGGTTCAAGGGTCTTGGAGAAATGAATCCGGAGACACTGAAAGCGACGACCATGAATCCGAAGACCCGCACCATGATGAGGGTGCAGGTGCTGGACCACAAGGCCACCGATGACGTGTTCGAGCGGCTCATGGGCAAGGACCCGAAGGCGCGGTTCACGTTCATCCAGGAACGGGCGGAGTACGCGGAACTGGATATTTAATGCAGAATTGAAAACCGAGTCAGGCGCGCTCCTAAAATCTACTATAGAGAATGTGAAATAAGGGCACAATCCATGCTCGTTAAAGGATGTGCTCCCTCACGGGGTTTACTGTATTATAATGAGAGTTGATTAATGTGCATCCGTGGCCAAACCCGCTATTTTCTGGATAGTATCACCGACTCGATTAAGCCTTAAGACCCTCTCACGAAACTTCAAGTAGCTAATTTTATTTCTCATTGACACTTCTTTAAATTATCTGGTATAGTACACAAACCTCTTATTTTGCAAGGAGTTTTATGTTCCAGCCCTCCCTTGAGGACTTCAAAAAGAAGGCGAAACAAGGCAATCTTATCCCCGTGTACCGCGAGATCCTTGGTGACATGGAAACGCCGGTTTCGGCCTTTCAGAAGATCGACGACGGCCGCCACTCGTTCCTGCTCGAAAGCGTTGAAGGAGGGGAGAAATGGGGCCGGTACTCGTTCCTCGGCAGCCGTCCCTCTGTCGTGGTCAGGAGCTTCGACCGTAAGGTCGAGATCATCCGGAAGGGCGATGTGGAAATGCACCTTTTTGATCACGATCCGCTTGAATCGATCAAGAAAATTCTGTCGGCGTATAAGCCGGTTCCGGACCCCGCGCTCCCCCGTTTTTACGGCGGGGCAGTTGGATATATGGGCTACGATGTCGTCCGTTTCTTTGAAGAACTCCCGGACCGGGACAAGAGCGGACTGGACCTGCCGGACATTTTTTTCATGCTCACGGACACGCTGGTGATCTTCGACAACATCACCCACATGATCAAGGTAGTGTCGAACGCCCATATTGAGGGCAAATCCATTACAGCAGCATATAAGGAAGCGACGAACAAGATCGACGCGATCGTGAAAAAGCTGAGAAGAGGAGTCAGGAGTCAGAAGTCAGGAGTTAGGAGAAAAACAAGAAAACCATCAAAGCTCGCATCCAACTTCACCCAGCCGGAGTATGAGCAGGCAGTGCTCAAGGCAAAGGAATACATCAAGGCGGGGGACATCTTCCAGGTCGTACCATCCCAGCGCTTTCACACCGTGATCAGCGCGGAACCCTTCGAGGTTTACCGGGCGCTGAGGCTTATCAATCCGTCGCCCTATATGTATTTTCTTCGCTGCGGCGACGCAACCATCGTGGGTGCTTCACCCGAGGTGATGGTGCGGCTCGAAGGCGACCGGATCGAGCTCCGGCCCATAGCGGGCACGAGACGCCGCGGAGCGACGGAGGACGAGGACAAGGCGCTTGAGCAGGATCTTCTCGCTGATCCCAAAGAGCGGGCCGAGCATATTATGCTCGTCGACTTGGGCAGGAACGATGTGGGCAGGGTGAGTGATCCCGGCAGCGTGAACGTGAGCGAGCTCATGGTGATCGAGCGGTACTCGCATGTCATGCACATCGTGTCAAACGTGCGCGGAACGCTTTCCCACGGCAATGATTCCTATGATGTGATCCGCGCGTGTTTTCCCGCAGGCACGGTTTCGGGAGCGCCCAAGATCCGTGCCATGGAGATCATCGAAGAACTTGAGCCAACCCGGCGGGGACCGTACGCCGGCGCTGTTGGATACTTTGGGTTCTCGGGCAACATGGACACCTGCATTACGATCCGCACGCTCGTCATCAAAGAGGGGGTCGCGTACATCCAGGCAGGCGGCGGCGTGGTTGCGGACAGCGATCCCGCCGCGGAGTACCAGGAGACAGTGAACAAGGCCAAGGCCATGATGCGCGCAGTGGAAATGGCGGAGAAGGGGCTTGATTAAAGGCAAGCACCAACACCCAAGCACCAAATTACAAATAAGCACCAATTTAACCAATCAATAAGCTCCAAACGTTTGGAATTTGAGATTTGGAATTTGGATATTATTTGGGATTTGTGATTTGATTATTGAGGTTTGAGGTTTAGTTATGTTATTGATGATCGACAATTACGATTCCTTCACCTACAACCTGGTCCAGTATCTGGGCGAGCTGGGGCAGGACCTGAAGGTGTACCGGAACAACAAGATCACGATCGCAGAGATCGAAGAGATGAAGCCCGAGCGGATCGTGATCTCGCCCGGTCCGTGCACGCCGAAAGAGGCGGGGATCTCAATCGACCTCATTCTAAATTATGCGGGCAAGCTTCCGATCCTGGGCGTCTGCCTGGGGCACCAGTCCATCGGCGAGGCCTTCGGCGGTGATGTCATCCGCGCTCCCTACCTTATGCATGGCAAGACCTCAATGATCCACCATGATGGAAAGACCATTTTCAACGGGCTTCCGAACCCCTTTGAGGCCACGCGGTACCACTCGCTCATCATCAGACGCGATACCCTTCCCCGATCGCTCGAAATATCGGCATGGACCGAGGATGGCATCATCATGGGTGTGCGGCACAAGCAGTTCAAGGTCGAGGGGGTGCAATTCCATCCCGAGTCGATACTGACCAACGTGGGGAAGGACCTGCTCAGGAATTTTTTGAAGCTATAATTTTTAACCACGGATGGACACAGATAAATTTTAGATGCCGAATTGAGTGTTCTATGATCAAAGAAGCCATTGCAAAGGTCGCAACGAAAACCAACCTTACCGAGGCTGAAGCCGAGACCGTGATGCGGGAGATCATGCAGGGCGAGGCCACGGACGCCCAGATCGCGTCATACATTACCGCGCTCCGCATGAAGGGTGAGACCGTTGAGGAGATCACCGGGTCAGCGCGGGTCATGCGCGAGAAGGCCGTGCCGATCAAGCTCGATGCGAAATATCAAGTTGATACCTGCGGCACAGGCGGCGACATGGCGCACACCTTCAATATCTCGACGACTGTGGCATTTGTAGTCGCGGGCGCGGGTGTTACGGTAGCCAAGCACGGGAACAGGTCGGTTTCGAGCAAGAGCGGCAGCGCCGACGTGCTCCAGGCCCTTGGTGTCAATATCGAGATCCCGTCCCCTCGGGTGGAAGCGTGCATGAAAGAGGTAGGCATAGCCTTCCTGTTCGCACCGATGATGCACCAGGCGATGAAATACGCTATCGGCCCGAGAAGAGAGATCGGTATCCGCACGTTGTTCAATATCCTCGGTCCGCTCACGAACCCGGCGAAAGTTACATCACAGATCATGGGTGTGTATGCCGCCGATCTTACCGCACCTCTTGCCCAGGCGCTCGGCAATCTCGGCGCCACGCACGCATTCGTAGTGCATGGCATGGATGGCCTGGACGAGATCACGATCACCGGCAAGACCAGGGTTTCAGAGTTCAAAGACGGGAAGGTAAGGGACAGTATCATCCATCCCGCTGATTTCGGCCTGCCTCTTGGAAAGGCCGGAGATCTCAGGGGCGGGGATGCGAAAGAGAATGCAGGTATAACCCTCGATATCCTGAAAGGTCAAAAAGGACCGCGCCGAGACATCGTGTTGATGAATGCTGCTGCCGGGTTTGTCGCTTCAGGCAAGGCGCTGGATTTCAAGGAAGGGATCAGGCTTGCTGCGGAGTCGATTGATTCCGGGGCCGCGCTGATGAAGGTGGAACAGTTGAAGGCGTTTACCAACAAGTCTTAAAAACAGGAGCCAGAAGTCAGGAGTCAGAAGTAACTGAATGATCTTAGACGAGATTATCGCAAACAAAAAAGAGGAATTGGCGGAGACGAAACGTCAAACACCATTCCCTGATGTCCGGTCAAAGGCGTCAGGCGCGGAACCAACCCGGGGATTTGGAAAAGCGCTTTTCAGTCAGGGCGATATCCGGCTGATTGCCGAGGTGAAGAAGGCATCACCTTCGAAAGGAGTAATTCGCGAGGACTTCGATCCGATCAAGATCGCACGGATCTACGAGGAGTCCGGAGCATCGTGCCTCTCGGTCCTGACGGAAAAAAAATTCTTTCAGGGAGAGCTCGGGTATCTCGGCCGTATCAGGGGTGTAGTAAAGCTGCCGCTTCTGCGCAAGGATTTTATTATCGACGAGTACCAGATCCACGAGGCGCGGGCGGCTGGAGCCGACGCCATCTTGCTCATCGCGGCGTGCCTGGAACAACAACAGGTCGAAGACTATCTGGGGATCGCACGCCTGCTCGGTCTCGATGTGCTGGTCGAGTCACATACGTATAAAGAGCTGGATAAGTCCTTGCGCGCCGGGGCAACGCTCGTCGGGATCAATAACCGTGATCTCGCCACCTTCACCGTGAGTTTGCAGACAACGCTTGATCTTGTGAAGGATATTCCCGATGATCGCACGGTGGTGAGCGAGAGCGGGATCAAGACGCGGAATGATGTGGTGAGACTCCATCAGGCGGGCGTGGATGCGGTCCTCGTGGGTGAGAGCCTGATGCGGGAGAATGACATCGGGAAGAAAGTAAAAGAACTGCTGGGAAAATAGGTACTCGCAGAGGCACAGGGCACGCAGAGAGCAGAGCTTATAATTCGAAATCCAGACATTAATGGTTTCACTGCCTTCTCGGCGTCTTCGCGAGAGAAAGGTTATTTACTATGTTAAAGATAAAGATCTGCGGCATAACCAATCTTGACGACGCGCTGGCGGCCGCTGATGCCGGAGCGGATGCGCTGGGCTTCAACTTCTATAAGAAAAGTCCCCGTTACATCGAACCGGAGAAGGCGACCGAGATCATTGCCCAGCTCCCGCCGTTCATGATGCCCGTTGCAGTGTTTGTGAACGAGCGTGAGGACAGGATACGCGAGATCCAGCACAAGACCTGTATCCAGGCAATTCAGCTTCACGGAGATGAGAGCCCGGAGTTTTGTCAACGGTTCGAGAACCGGGTGATCAAGGCGTTCCAGGTGAAGGACAAGGAAAGCTTGAAGGCCATGGCGCACTACCGTGTCGGCGCGTTTCTGCTCGACAGTTACCACGAGGGATTACGGGGAGGGACGGGGGCGACCTTTGATTGGCACCTTGCCGTGGTGGCAAAGACCTTCGGCAAGATCATTCTGGCGGGCGGGCTGACACCCGAGAATGTTGCAGAGGCCGTGAAGCTCGTTCAGCCCTACGCCGTCGATGTTGCAGGCGGCGTGGAAAAGGAAAAAGGGATCAAGGACCATGCAAAACTTAAGAAATTCATCACCGAGGTCAGGAGGGCATCACGGCCATGAGCATGCCGGATAAAAGAGGGCATTTCGGCGTTTATGGCGGGAAGTTCGCGCCTGAAACGCTCATGCCCGCGCTCATGGAGCTGGAGTCCGCCTATCTTGGTGCCAAGAAGGACAGGGAATTTCAGGCTGAGCTGGATTATTATTCCCGGGAATTCATCGGCCGGCCCACGCCGCTCTACTTTGCCAAGCGGCTTACTGAGCATCTCGGCGGAGCGAAGATCTATCTCAAGCGCGAGGACCTTTGCCACACCGGCGCTCACAAGATCAACAACTCTCTTGCCCAGGTCCTGCTCGCCAGGCGCATGGGCAAGACCCGCGTGGTTGCCGAGACCGGTGCCGGGCAGCACGGCGTGGCGACTGCCACGGCAGCTGCCATGTTCGGCCTCGACTGCGAGGTCTATATGGGCACTGACGATGTGGCGCGCCAGTCCCTGAACGTTTTCCGGATGAAGCTCCTCGGAACGACGGTGCGGCCCGTGGACATCGGCAGCAAGACGCTCAAGGACGCGATCAACGAGGCCATGCGCGACTGGATCACGAACGTGGCAACCACGCATTATGTGCTGGGTACGGTCTTCGGGCCCCACCCGTTTCCCATGATGGTGCGGGATTTCCAGTCCGTGATCGGCCGTGAGTCAAAGAAGCAGATCATGAAGATGGAAGGAAGGCTGCCGGATTGCCTCGTTGCTTGTGTAGGCGGCGGCTCGAATGCCATGGGCCTGTTCACAGAATTTCTGAAGGAACCGGCCGTAAAGATGTACGGCATCGAGGCGGGCGGTCTCGGCATCGAACGCGGAAAGCATGCTGCCCGCTTTGCCGGCGGTTCGCTCGGGGTGCTCCAGGGCTGCAAAACATTCGTGCTCCAGGATGAACAGGGCCAGATCGAGATGACCCATTCCGTTTCAGCCGGTCTGGATTACGCCGCGGTGGGGCCCGAGCACGCGCTGTATCACGATACCGGCCGCATCGAGTATACGTATGCGGTGGACGAAGAGGCCATGGAGGCATTTGATCTGCTTTCCCGTCTCGAAGGAATAATCCCTGCCCTGGAAAGTGCTCACGCGATCGCCTACTGCCTCAAGCTCGCGCCCACACTCGGCAAAGACCAAATTGTCATCGTGAACCTTTCGGGCCGCGGGGACAAGGACGTCATGCAGGTGGCCAAGATCAAGGGAGTAGAGTTGTAGGAATTGCGGAATGCGGATTTCAGATTGCGGAATAAAAGATCACGTCAGGGAAGGCAAAAGATAGAAGGAACATCATGTCGAGAATCAAAAACACATTCAACCGGCTTAAAAAAAAGAACGAGACCGCGCTCATCCCCTACATCATGGCGGGAGACCCGGACCTTGCAACGACCAAGTCGCTCATCCTTGAGATGGAAAAGGCAGGCTGTGATATCATCGAGCTAGGCGCGCCGTTCTCCGATCCCCTGGCCGACGGACCCGTGATCCAGAAGGCGGCCCTCCGATCGCTCGCTAACCGGACCAGCGTTGCCGCTGTTCTCGGCCTGGTTGCTGACGTTCGGAAGACGAGCACGATCCCGCTCATCCTCATGACCTACTACAATCTGATCTTCAAGTACGGGGAAGAGCGCTTTGTTCACGACGCCGTTGCCGCCGGTCTGGACGGCCTCATCCTGCCGGACCTCCCGCCCGAAGAAGCAGGAACGCTGATGCTTTTGGCAAAGAAGGCGGGTCTCGACACGATCTTCCTGCTTGCTCCCACCAGCACCGGCGACCGGATCAGGCTTGTCGCGAAGGTCACCCAGGGCTTTGTCTATTATGTGTCGCTTACCGGCGTAACCGGCTCAAAACTTGCTGTCCAGAACTCCATCAAGGACGCCCTGCACAGGATCAAATCCGTGACCGACAAGCCGGTTGCCGTCGGGTTCGGCATCTCCTCGCCTGACCAGGCTGCGCAGGTTGCCATGTGGGGCGCCGACGGGGTGATCGTGGGCAGCGCGATCGTGCGGGTGATCGAAGAGAATATCGGCAATGCCGAGCTCGTATCCCGTGTCGTGGCATTCGTGAAGGCGCTCAAACAGGGGGTACTCGCCGGGCAGGGAGCACACTAAGGCTCAATAAAAGTCAGCTCAAGGTGGTTCGGAGTACGGAGTTCGGAGTGGTTCATCAGAAGGAGAGTCATGGCCTGGTTTAAAAAAGAACGACCCGGGGGCACTGCACCGGAAGCGCCGGCAAAAAAAGTGAAGATACCCGAGGGGCTCTGGGTCAAGTGCGACAACTGCAAGGAAATCATCTACCGCAAAGAGGTGGACAAGAACTTCAAGGTCTGCCCCAAGTGCGATTATCACTTCCGCATCTCGGCGTCGGAGCGCCTCCCGTACCTGGTGGACGAGGGCAGCTTCCTCGAGGTGGAGGACGGCCTCTCACCCAGGGATTTTCTTAACTTCAAGGACTACAGGGACAAGCTGAAGAGCAGCCGCAAAAAGACCGGGCTCAAGGACGCGATCATCTCCGGTGAGGCAAAGATCGGCGGAAAGCCCGTGTCGCTCGTGGTCATGGAATTCGAATTCATGGGCGGCAGCATGGGCTCGGTTGTGGGTGAGAAGATTGCCCGGGCCATCGAGCGGGCCATCGAGAAACGGACGCCCTTTATATCGGTGGCATCGTCCGGCGGTGCACGGATGCAGGAGGGGATCCTTTCGCTCATGCAGATGGCGAAGACCTCCGCTGCAGTGGCGCGGTTGGGCGAGGCAGGTCTTCCCTTCATTTCCGTGGTCACCGATCCGACCTTCGGCGGGGTCACGGCGAGCTTTGCAATGCTTGGTGACATTATCATCGCCGAACCAAAAAGCCTCATCGGCTTTGCCGGCCCACGCGTAATCGCAGAGACGATCAAGCAGCAGCTGCCAGCCGGGTTCCAGCGGGCCGAGTTCCTGCAGGAGCACGGCATGATCGATGCGATCGTGCCGCGGCGGGAGTTGCACGTTACGCTCGCCAAAATCCTCGATTTTTTCTCCGAGTAGTTGGCTGCAAAATCAGCTTTTTTACGAAAACCGGAAAGAAATTTAACCACAGAGGCCACAGAGCTCACAGTGAGACATATGTAGTATTTCATAACAACAGGATTTTGCCTTGCGTTTTACCTCTGTGTCTCCGTGATAAAAAGGTTCTTGTTCCGGCTTTCCCAGGTCAGGGATGTTGTCATGGGCGAGATAGCAAAGGTCATGATTATTATAGGGGCGGTCCTGGTGCTGGCCGGCCTCGTCATCCTGGTCTTCCCGCGATTGCCCTTTGTGGGAAAGCTTCCCGGCGACATCCTGATCAAAAAAGATAATGTAACGTTTTACTTTCCCCTGGCTACCAGCATTGTCATCAGCATTATCATCAGTCTGATCCTGTACCTCATCAATAAATTCAGGTAGGGTGTTCCTTGTTAGGAACCTAGAAAAAGCATTTGCCAAGTGAAGGTTCGCATAGGTATGATCAAGGCGGATAAGAGTCGGATAAAATCGGATATTTTCTGGGACAGCAGTTTCCCCAGGGGGTGTTTAGCCATAACGTATTGATTCTTTTGGGATCCTCTTTTATCATATGTTAAATCCGATTTTTCCGCCAGCGCCCAGCGCTTACGAGTGTTGGATGCGCGAGTGCAGGGTGTGCCAAAATAATCTTTTTAGTGTGAACATCCCATAGATCAGATCATGAGCGACTCTACCATAAAGCGTTCCGCCCTACTCATCGCAACGTTCTCCTCTTTCCTCACGCCGTTCATGGTCTCGTCCATCAATATCGCACTCCCGGCCATCGGGAGTGAATTTCAGATGAGCGCCGTGCTCATGAGCTGGGTCCCTACGTCGTACATCCTGTCCGCAGCCATGTTCCTGGTCCCCTTCGGGAGGCTGGCGGATATCCATGGCCGGAAACGGGTCTTCGCCCACGGCATGTGGATATTTACGCTCTCCTCGCTTGCGCTCGCTTTTTCTCCGTCAGCCGCTGTGCTTATCACGCTCCGTGTCCTGCAGGGATTTGGAAGCGCGATGATCTTCGGGACCGGCATGGCGATCCTGACCTCGGTGTTTCCCGCGGCCGAGCGCGGGCGTGTGCTCGGGATCAACGTGGCGGCCGTCTACCTCGGACTCTCGCTTGGCCCCGTCTTCGGCGGGTTTCTGACCCATCAGTTCGGGTGGCGGAGCATCTTCCTGGCGAATGTGCCGCTCGGACTGTTCGTGATCTATCTGGTCGTTGCGAAGCTGAACAGGGAGTGGGCCGAGGCACAAGGAGAAGAGTTCGATGCTATCGGTTCTCTTTTCTATGCCTTTACCCTTGTCGCGCTTATCTACGGGCTTTCGCGCTTGCCCTCACGTTCCGGCGTATGGTTCATTCTTGCCGGCATGGCCGGGGGCCTGCTCTTCGTTCGCTGGGATAAAAGGGCGGCGAGCCCCCTCCTGAACATGGATCTCTTTTCCCATAACCCGGCCTTTGCTTTTTCCAACCTCGCGGCCCTGATCAATTACAGCGCCACGTTTGCCGTCACGTTTCTCTTGAGCCTCTATCTCCAGTATATTAAGGGTTTTACGCCGCAGCATGCCGGCATGATCCTGATCTCCCAGCCCGTGGTGATGGCGATCTTTTCTCCCTTTGCCGGCAGACTTTCTGATAAAATAGAACCGAGGATCGTCGCTTCCCTCGGTATGGGGTTTACCGCCGCTGGATTGCTCCTGTTCACGTTCATTGATCGGGAGACGCACCTCGGCTTCATCGTCACGGGATTGATGATGCTGGGTTTCGGGTTCGCGCTTTTCTCTTCGCCGAACACGAACGCGGTCATGAGTTCCATCGAGAAAAGGTTCTACGGCGTTGGCTCGTCTACGCTCGGCACCATGCGGCTGATCGGCCAGATGCTGAGCATGGGCATCACCATGGTCATATTCGCGCTGTCCATCGGGCGCGCGCGCATCACGCCGGAATATTATCCGCAATTTCTGACAAGTATGAAAACGGCATTCGTGATCTTTTCAGCCCTCTGTTTTTGCGGCATCTTTGCGTCGCTCGCGAGGGGAAAGGTGAGGTGAACTGTGGACAGGAGAACGTTTATAAAACTTGCGGCATTGACCGGCGCGGGATGTGCTCTCCCTTCTGGGTTGAGCGCAATTGCCGGGGCGGCTGAGAAAGCGGCCAGGCCGGACCTTGTTGTGGCGCGCGGCGCGTCTCCCGAGAAGATCGTGAAGGCGGCCCTTGACGCCATGGGCGGCATCAGGGAGTTCATCTCACGGGGCGATATCGTGGTCATAAAACCGAATATCGGGTGGGACCGGACGCCCGAGCAGGCCGGGAACACGAACCCCGAAGTGGTCGCGGCCGTGGTGAAGCTTTGTTTCGAAGCAGGGGCAAAAAAAGTAAAGGTCTTCGACCGCCCGGTGAACGATCCCCGGCGGTGCTACGTCCAGAGCGGCATCATGACTGCGGCAAAGGCATTGGGAGCTGAAGTGGATTATATGGACGAACGGAAGTTCAAGGACGTAGATATCAAGGGCGTTGCGCTCAAGTCCTGGCCGCTCTATTCAGATATTTTTGATGCGGACAAGGTGATCAGCATTCCGATCGCAAAGCATCATGGCCTCGCGAAGCTCACCATGTCGATGAAGAACTGGATGGGCGTTATGGGCGGGTCCCGGCGCCAGATCCACCAGAAGCTGGACGAGAGTCTCGTCGATCTCTCCATGAAGATCAAACCCACGCTCACGATCCTTGATGCCATACGCATCCTGACCGCCAATGGCCCCCAGGGGGGAAGCCTTGCGGATGTGAAGAAGCTCGATACGGTCATCGTCGGGTTCGATCCGGTCGCGATCGACTCCTACGGCGCTACGTTGTTCGGCATGAAAGGGAGCGATCTTGGATACGTGACGATCGGCCACAAGCTCGGGCTCGGGCAGATGGACCTGAACAAGGTCCGGATCAGGAAGGTCAGCGTGTAGCCTGAGGTCTTTCTCGAAATCAGGGGGGTCGAATGAACGGGAATAAATCAACGAAGTTTCAGGTGATCAAAAAACCCCGCACGCTCTTTGTCTTTTGTCTTTTTCTCACCCTGTTCATGCTTCTCTATGAATTTGCTGCGAAGATCATTTTTCTCGACAGCGCCGGATGGACATCACAAGGCGTCGGGATCCTCTTAACGAGTCTTGCGGCGACCCTGGCGACGTATTTACTGCTGCGACGACCGGAGCGCATCAATGAACAGCTTTCCCTGTCTCTCCAGGAACTGGAGAAGACGAAGGAAGTGCTGCAGACAAAAGAGGAGATGTACCGGTCACTGGTCGAATCCACCGGCGATTCGATCTACGTCGTCGACCGCAGCTCCCGCTATCTGTTCATCAATAAAAAACACCGCGAACGCATGGGGTTGCTGGCCGATGACTATCAGGGGGAGGACTACGACAGGTTCCATTCTGCCGATGGATCCGTCGAATTCAGAAAACAAGTGGATGCGGTGCTTCAGAAAGGCGAGTCACTTCAGTTTGATCATAAAAGTCAGAGGGACAATAAGTATTTCCTCCGGACATTCAGTCCCATCAGAAATGCGGAGGGATGGATCACGGCGGTCACCGTTGTGTCGATCGATATTACGAGGCAGAAGGAACTGGAGACGTCGCTCCGTTCGCTCTCGATCACGGACGCGCTTACCGGCCTGTATAACCGTCGCGGCCTGTTCGCCCTGGCCGAACAGCAGATCAAATCGGTCAACCGGTCACAGCAAGGGCTCTCCGTTCTGTATGCCGATCTGGACAACCTGAAGGAGATCAATGACAAGTTCGGTCATCAGGAAGGTGATGCAGCCCTGGCACGGGCCGGGGACATTTTGAGAACGACCTTCCGGGAGTCCGATATCATCGCCCGCATCGGAGGGGATGAGTTTGTGGTCATCATCGTTTCGGATGAAAAGCGGAGTTCGCAGTTCACCTTTAGCCGTTTGCAGCAAAACCTTGACGCCTACAACGCAGGGGCAAAGGCCGGTTATACCTTGGCGCTCAGCCTCGGCATCGCGATGTACGATCCGCAGCATCCTGTTTCGTTCGAAGATCTTCTTCGGGAGGCCGACGAGTTCATGTATCTCCACAAGAAGAAACACCCCTGACCCGGACATGCAGGTGTAAGGGCTGCTCCGGGAACGTGCGGGATTGGGGTAAATCTTTATTTCTGCCGTTCCCCTGCGCCGGATAGCTCTGACGCGAAAGATTGGATTTTTTACCGTCGTATTTCCTTTTCTTTGCGCTTTATGTGCATTATGTGGCTAAGGACTTTCCCGGTTTATCCGGGTCAAGGTACGAAATGGAACAAGGAGGCGATCTCATGAGGACACAAAACCTTCGGAGAATACTCCAGGGACTGTTCCTGCTTCTGTTCCTCTTTCTCTTTATTCAGACCGAGTCCAAGGGGAATGATGAACTGGGTTATCCCGTGAGGCTCTTTCTTGATTTTGATCCGCTCATTCTTGTTTCAACGCTCCTCTCCGCCCATGCCGCGGCAAAGGCGTTCTATCTCTCGGTCATCACCATTATCATCACCGTCCTCTTCGGCAGGGTATTCTGCGGGTGGGCATGTCCGCTCGGCACGCTGAACAACCTGGTCGGTTCGATCAGGAAAAAGGCGGCCGCTCACCGCGGCAGGGACTGGTACCGCATCAAATATTACATTCTGACCGCAATGATCGTGTCAGCAATCTTTACGCTCCAGCCCGTCGGGATCATGGACCCGTTGTCTCTCCTTATCCGTTCGTTCTCCATAGCCGTATACCCGACCTTCAATTACGGGATACGTTCGGCATTCGACACGATCTACTCATCAAATACACTCGGTGCCACGGCTCTTTCCGAACCCGTCTTCATCTTCCTGAAGAAGACCGTGCTTTCCTTTGAGCAGTCCTTCTATAAGCAGAACGTTCTCATCGGCGCGATCTTCTTCGTTGTCCTTGGTTTGAACCTCATCGAAAAACGGTTCTGGTGCAAATATCTCTGCCCCCTCGGCGCATTCCTCGGCCTGCTGTCACGGTTCTCGCTCCTCAAACGGTCGGTGAGCGAGGATTGCACGGAGTGCGGGGCCTGCGGCCGGGTGTGCCAGGGCAATGCGTCGCCTGATCAAAAAGATAAATGGAAAGACACCGAGTGCCTCTACTGCTGGAACTGCGACGATGTCTGCCCGCAGAATGCGGTGAGCTTCGGTTTCGGCAGCAAGAAGGCGTCCGCGGCCATGGACCTCGGCAGGAGAAGGGTCATCACGTCGGCCCTCAGCGGGATCGCGGCTGTTCCGTTCCTGCGCATAACGCCGCTTACCAAAGCGAATTCGAGGAATCCCGGCCTCATTCGTCCGCCGGGATCGCTCGAGGAAAAAGAGTTTCTTAAACGGTGCGTGAAGTGCGGCGAGTGCATGAAGGTCTGTACCACGAACGGTCTTCAACCCACGCTGCTGGAAGCAGGCGCGGAAGGCATCTGGTCTCCCATGCTCGTGCCGCGCATCGGGTATTGCGAATACCGCTGCACGCTCTGCGGACAGGTCTGCCCGACCGGTGCGATCAAGAAACTCGCGCTCGAAGAAAAAATGAAGGTCAAGCTCGGACTGGCGATGATCGATAAAGGCCGGTGTCTTCCCTGGGCGCACGCTACGCCGTGCATCATGTGTGAAGAGGTCTGTCCCACGCCAAAGAAGGCCATCTGGTTCGAGAGGGTGCAGGTGCGCGACCGCAAGGGAACGGTCCTGACGCTGCAGCAGCCCCGCGTGGACCTCGAACTCTGCATCGGCTGCGGCATCTGCGAGGCCAAGTGCCCGGTGCTCGGCAGACCGGCAATCTATGTATCGAGCGTGGGGGAGAGCAGGTCGAAGGATAACCAGTTGCTGCTGACCTGATATTAAAATGATCAGCGATAGTTTGTGCGGATAACTTCCTGTTGTGACAACGAGGCCGACATCAAGGATATAAGTTTACACCCTGGATTATGCTGTCTTTCGAAACCGATAATAACTTATTGGATTCAAAAGAGGGAATATGCCGGTTCAAATAAATTTTATTGAAGATGGTTTTGGTGTAGAATTTATTTCATCGGGAATAGTTACTGGTAGCCAAATCATTCAAGCTAACGAGAAAATATATACTCACGAGATTCTTTCCAGGCTCAATTACAAAATAGTTGATAGGACAAATTGCACTGAGTACAACGTAACAACAAAGGATATTCAAATCATTGCAAGCCAAGACAGGAAAGCGGCGAAAATTAATCCGAATATTATTATTGCCCTCATTTCCACAACACCGCTGCAATATGGGATGTCTAGAATGTGGGAAGCATATGTTGATGAAACCGGTTTTCAGGTGGAAATATTCAAAGATAGGGGAAATGCTAATAAGTGGATAAGAAACAAGTTGATAATCTCTTCTTAGGAGGGGCAATGCGATCAATTCTTATTCTCGCTATATTCGGAACGCTGTTGCTTCTGCCTGGTGTGAGCGCCGCGGAGACCAACGCCGAGTGCCAAACAAGATGTGCGACCGAAAAAGCATCAAGGGATATAAACTGCCCGCCCGCTGCTGAAGATGCCGAGCAGGCGCGCACCCAGTGCTTGCAGGAGAGCCAAGACACATATAATAGTTGTTTCAATAGCTGCCCGCAACCTGAACCTGCAGATCCGCCCAAAGAGAACTAAGAATGCTCTTGCTGTCTTCAGATGGGATGCATCATTTTTCCTGTATCCATTGAAGCTTCCTTTCTTTGAAGCTGATCAGGTTGCAAACTTTAATTGACATAATCTTTAGGTGCAAGTAACACAGCCCCTATTGGGCTTAATCCAGCCACCGCTTACGGCGGCGGTCATGACTTGAAATCTTCCTCGACATCAATACAAACAACTTGGAGAAGATAGCAATTGGAGTTACATAATGCGGGACATGAGGAAACACAAGAAATTCAATTTGGATTTAATCGATCTGAGCAGCAAGATGACCTTAGTTAGTAAAGTAGAAATTATAGATATAAGCTTGGGCGGAGTTGCGTTAAAGGTAGACAGAAAACTTAATATAGGGAAAGAGTGTTTGGTGATATTGGAATACAAAGGGAAGCATATTAATGCGAAGGGTATTGTGGTTCGTTCCGAATTAATAGGAATTGAAGAAAAAGCTGATTGGGAAACAATCACTATTTACTCGGTAGGTCTTTCTTTTAAAGATGAATCTGCAGATAAGGTTAAGGATTTCCTTGCTTTAATTGAAAATAACAAGAAAACACAAGTACCGGTGCAGTCTGACTGGTTCTGTCGCGATGTCCGGTTTTGAATTATAACGTCCAGCGAAAAAGTTCTGAATCTGCCAACACACTTCGGCGTAAAAGACATCAGCTAAAAAGGTATAATTATTCAGACTGATGTTCAATTGAAGATAGACAGCGTAGTTCTCCTGGAGTTATCAATCGGCACTTGTGATCCTGTAAGTTTTGTGGGAAAAGTTGTTTCGTGTCGCATGGCGCGGGATAAGATGCAGTCAAATTACAACATAGGGGTGGAATTCTCAAAACTGACGGATCAGAGCAGGTCGTTGCTTAAAAGATTCATAGACTTCATTAAAGATAACGAACATGTTGTTGAATGGCGTGGAAAATAGGAAATGATTAAGTGCAACCAGTATTCGTTAGTATCGTCTACCCATCTCGAGCCCTGTACACTTTTTAGATGGATTATTGCTTATGATAGAATTGTCCATTCTATAGATATTGAATTATGCGCAAAAGCAGCGCGTCTCTGCTCAGTATAGCTTTTATATAGACTCGACCCCCTCTTCACAGATTACCTCTCTCTGTCTCTGTTATCTGCTATATTAAAAATAAGTTCAATTGAATAATGTCGCAGATCTTTTCATTAAATACTATAGTATCAAAATTCCGCGATGATCAACCTTCATGCGATAATTTTCTGAGATAATTCGTGCTGATTTCTTTCCTTCGGCATTTTCTCTATCCGAAATGTCCAGGGACTTGCAGGTCGTTAAAAGGAGGAGGTTGTTATGAACAGAAAACGGATTATCATTGCGGTCTTCTTGTTGTTAGTCGCGCTTCTTATCAGTTATCCTCATAATTCCGGATCGCAGCCGGGTGGGTCCGTCGACAAAACACCGCCGTTCGGACTGACATCCTTAAATCGCATTCCGGCCAAGGACAGCTCGGGAAAGGCCGTCACGCTTCATGATCCCCGTGACCCTTATGCAATATTCATCAACTATGAACTCGGCATGCACTGCGTGGGTTTCGACATTTCCTACTGCTGCGTCATCCCGCCCTACAACAGCATCCAGGCGCAGGCTGTCAAGACCGGGATGAAAGGAGAGCTTCCCCGACTCTTGTCTCCGGACGACGGCGTATCGCTCGCTTACTCGGTCAGGGACAACAGCTACAGCGAAGGCAATAAGATGAAGTACTGGCAGGTGCCGAAGGACGTGTACGGGAACGGCAGAATGAACGATCCCGGTGATTCCATGGCGAACTATGTGTGGACGCACCTCTTCATATACAAGGACCTCGAAGGGACGATCCCCCCCGACTGGTCGGACGCGAACCGGCTCTTCGTAGGGAAACAGATCCAGGTCCCGATGGATGCGGGTCCAACCGGCAAGAGCCTTGCCGGCGGCTCTCTTGCCTATGCAGGAAGCACGGGAGGGAACAAGGTCTTTACCGATTCTCTTATCCCGGAGGTCAGGAACATCCAGCTTACGCTCACGGCGTCCTACCTCTGGGATGCGCTGGGGCTCCCGCTGACTGCGTTCAATGACAGCAGTAGAAAAGGGACGCTCCGGACGATCTCGAATAACGACTTCCAGCCCTTTCAGTACTCCCTGGTCCGGCTGAACGACAAGAACGGAAAAACGGTCATGGTGAACGGAAAGCCGGTGGAATTCTTCGGCACCAACCCGGTCGATCTTCCGAACTGCTACGACTGTCACTCGCGACAGGGAAAGGCCGCCCAGATGTCCCGGAAGGAAGGCCTGACCCTGTTCGACAAGGAGTATGACTACTGGAAGAAGAACTATCCCGACATCACGGAATTTATGGCCCGGCTGTCTGAATCATCGATCAATGTGCTTGAATTGCACGACAGACACAACGGAACGGCGCTGCTCAAGGATTATAATCCCGGTGTGGCCTTCAACCGGCTCGGCTCCGTGGGGCCGGTGAACTGCGCTGACTGCCACGGCGACAATGTCTCCGGCAACCTCCAGTCGCCGCGTCCCACAGCAACAGGGTACAAAGCAGTGAAGGCCAGGCCCCTCACCGAGGCGATCCACGCGGCCCATGCCTCGTTCGTTCCCATGCCGGACAAGGCGGGAAGGACACAAAGCTGTCAGGCTTGTCATCCAACGCATTGGCAGCAGGAAACAATGAACGACGAATCGAATCCCTACTGGATCCTGGACAAGGATGGGAATCCACGCTTTACGAATTCCGACCTGAGGATTGCCGGCGGCGGATGCTATCTGCGGAGGGACGCGCACACGAACCCCGCGGTCAAACCGCCCTTCTTCCTGAATCAGATCGGGAAGTGGTATCTCAAGGTCGTGAGCATGAAGGACGAGATGGGAAAGCCCATCAAGGAAATGAGGGGCCTGTATTGCACCAATTGCCATAACCAGCTCGCCCACGAGCTGTACAACTTCGATGATCTCAAGAATGTCGCGACCCAGGATGGCAAGACGCTGAGGAACAAACCGCTCGCGGAGGTCATGAAGGTTATCGCCAAAGGCGATGAGAAAAAATTCAGGACCTACTACGCAGATCCCGTTGTGGGGGCCGAGGGGAATCCGCTCTTCTCGTTCTATGGAAAACATACGGGTGCGACTCTCGTGAAGGCCTCCAAGGACAGCGACGGCAAGCTCAAGCTCCTCGCCTGGAATGCGAAGGAAGGCGACGCTGTGCCGTATGACGGGGCTTCGGGAGGCAAGGACTGGTGGCTTGCCGCAGGCGAGCCGCATTGTGCCGATTGCCACCTTGCCCCCTTTGTCGAAAGCGAGGGCGGGACCTACTTCCCCATCGATCAGCCGAACAAATACTCTTTGTATCGATATTCGAAGGCCCACGGAAGCATTGCCTGCCAGTCCTGCCACGAATCGATCCACGGGCTGTATCCTGTCCGTGATGAGGGACCGCAAGGGAGCGTCGATGTCACGTCGCATCAGCAGGCGCTTCAGTTCAGCCCTGACGGGAAATACGCGGGACCGGTTACCTGCGCCGCCTGCCACCGGGTGAATGACAAAGGGGTCCCGGTCCAGCTTGAGGGCACGGAGTATTACAATGATTACTGGGCATCGGTGACACTGCTCCATTTCATGAGAGCGGGAGACGAGAAACTGTCGGTCACCAAGCTCATGAAAAAGTTCCCGTATAAGAGAGCGAAGAAGGTCGTTGCAGAGGGTTGGGAATAGGAAGATCCGAGATCGAATTTGAGCCCCTCGACGAGGGGCTTTTTTTTGCATGCTTCTTGATTTCGTCAGGTATATCTGATACCGTTGTTATAATTAAAGAGGAGCAGGGAACGGGGGACGCGCGGGCTGCCGCGGCTAAGCGATGAGCTGCCCAAAAAAAATCCGATGCACACATGGATCAGTGCCAGCTTAGACAACCTTCTGAGAACAAATTGTTAATGAAGAATAATAGCGATACATGCAATTAAGTGACCCACAGAAAAGTCAGAAGAGCCAGAATTGTTAAAAAAGGAGGGTATGTCATGCGGCGCGTACTATTTTTTCTGATTTCATTGTCCCTGTTGGTATTGTCTGCGTCTCCCGGACTCGCTGATAAAAAGGATGCCGGGTATAAAAAGGATCCCGAGTTGTCAAGCGCCCGGTTAAGTCCCTCCACACAGGCCTGTATCGCGTGCCACGCGCAGTATACGCCGGGGATCGTGCACGACTGGCTCTCGAGCAGGCATTCTCAAACGACGCCTGCTGATGCCATGAAAAAGCCAGAGCTGGAACGGAGGATTTCCGCGGATACCATATCTGAAGACCTCGCTGGATATGTCGTCGGGTGCTACGAGTGCCACAGCCGGAACCCGAAAAAACATAAGGACAATTTTGAGCACATGGGGTTCAGGATCAATGTTGTCGTGAGCCCCGATGATTGCAAGACCTGCCACCCGGTGGAAGTCAAGCAGTTCTCAGGGAGCAAGAAGGCGAATGCAATTAAAAACCTGATAGCGAACCCCGTCTATCATACCCTCGTCGACAACGTCACCGGTGTTAAAAAGATCGTGAACGGGAAAATAATCACGGAGAAGCCCTCGGAGAAGACCCTGCACGAGAGCTGCCTTGGCTGTCACGGGACCAAGATCGAAGTGAAGGGGATGAAGCAACTGGTTGTAGCTTCCGGCGAGATCACCGTGCCGGACCTGACGAACTGGCCGAACCAGGGCGTGGGCAGGGAAAACCCCGACGGCAGTTTCGGGGCATGCACGGCCTGCCATCCGCGCCACGCGTTTTCGATCGAAGTTGCCCGCAAGCCCTATACCTGCGCCCAGTGCCATGAAGAGCCTGACGTTCCTGCGTGGGATGTGTATAAGGAGAGCAAGCACGGGAACATTTTTTTCTCGAAGTCCCATGAGTGGGATATGAACGCGGTACCCTGGACAGTGGGGAAGGATTTCAAGGCCCCGACCTGCGCAGTCTGCCACAACAGCCTGATCGTATCTCCGTCCGGGGCCGTGCTTGCTGAAAGGACCCATGACTTCGGCTCGCGCATGTGGGTCAGGCTCTTCGGTTTGATCTACAGCCATCCCCAGCCCGTGTCCGGCGACACCACGGTGATCAAGAATAAAGACGGCCTGCCGCTTCCGACGACCTTCACCGGTTTGACGGCTTCGGAATTCCTGATCGATAAGGATGAACAGGAAAGGCGGCTCCGCAGCATGAAGAGCGTGTGCAATGGCTGCCACAACATGGATTGGATCAACGGTCACTTTGCAAAGCTTGCGAGCACCATTCGGGAGACGGATGCCATGACGCAGGCGGCGACGAACCTGATGCTGGAAGCATGGAGCAATGGTATCGAGGACAAGAGCAATCCCTTTGACGAGCCTATCGAGCAGCGCTGGACGAAACAGTGGCTTTTTTTCGCGAACTCCGCGCGCTACGCATCGGCCATGACCGGCGCGCCCGACTATGCCTCGTTCAAACACGGCTGGTGGAATATGACGAACAATATCGCAGAGATGAAAGAAATGATCGACCTCAAAACTTCGGCGAGAGAGAAGAAAACTGCAAAGTAATTTTCAATATCTATTTCTCCAATCGGATATATGCATTCTCATGAAGAAGGAGTAAAATCTATGAAAATATCGGTCCTGGGGTTGGGAATTATCGGAAGCGCGTGGGCGAAAAATCTCATCGCCGACGGCCATGACATGCGATGCTGGAACCGGACGCCCAAAGATTTCCCCCATTTTCACGCATCCATTCAGGAGGCGGTGGATGGCGTGGACGTTATTTTCATCGTCGTGGCCGACCCCCCGGCAGTACAGTCCGTTCTGGACCAGATCAATTCAAAACTTGGCCGGGGAGTATTGGTGATCCAGTCGAGCACGATCTCTGCCCGCTGGACGCTGCTCTTTGCCGAACAGGTCCGGCAAACGGGCGCGTTGTTTTTGGAAGCCCCTTTTACGGGCAGCAAGACCGCCGCTGAACAGCGGCAGACCGTATATTATCTGGGCGGCGAACCGGAGACCGTCGAAAAGGCGCGTCCGATCCTTGAACCGCTCTCCAGCGCCATTCTCCATATCGGGCCGCTGGGTTCGGCTTCTTCGTTGAAGCTCGCGATGAACTTGAACATTGCCGGTGTGATCCAGAGCTTGTGTGAGAGCCTTACGTTGTGCCGGGCAGCAGGGATCCCGGATGACGTCTATTTCACCGCACTGACACGAAACGCTGCCCGGTCCGGTATCTCCGATATGAAAGCACCCAAGCTTCGTGAGCACGATTACAGCCCGCAGTTTTCCCTCAAGCACATGGAGAAGGATCTGCGCCTGGCATTGGAGACCGCTGCCGATCTCAAGGTGTCGCTTGAACAAACCCAAAATCTTAAAAAGATCTATGACCGTGGGATGGCCGCCGGCTGGTCGGAAGATGACTTCATCGGACTTATACGGATCTTCGATAAACATTCATGAGTTTTGGTTTACAGCTGACTGACAACGTGCCGGATCCAGCGTGAGAGCAGGGTGTAAGGGCCGGTCCGGGGACGTGCGGGGTTGGGGTAAAGCTTTTTGATTCTGCCTTTCCCCAACGCCGGGTAGCTCTGACGCGAAAGACGCGCTTAGCAATGCTTCAACCAGTAACGGGAATAGAAAAAAATCAGGCAGACACGGCCGAACACTCTTATAAAGGGCGAGGGTGGAGTGCTGCGAGTACTGCAAACCGGGGATAATGCACAGAACCTGCGCCCGGCATGCAGAGCCGCCAAGCGATGAGCTGCCCAAAAAAATAGATGCACATGTGGTAAAGCGGGAGGCGGTGCGGAAAATGCAAAAAGAGGAAAGGGGCGGGACAATGAAGAAACGCTGTGAAGTCCGGTTCACCCGGCTTCAGTCACTGTTCGCGGAATTATTCGGGCTCAGTCGCGCAGTATCGATCTCCGTCATCGGGGTGTCCGGTCTGGCTGTTCTCCTGGCCATTTTCTGGTTTTTTTACTCAGCCCCGCCTTCCACCATTATCATGACGGCCGGACCCAAGGATAGTGTTTTCCATGTAAATGCCGAGAAGTATGCAAAGATACTGGCTCGCAACCATGTGAAACTGAAGATCCTTCCGTCCGAGGGCTCGCTCGAAAACCTCAAGAGACTGGCCGATCCCAAGTTCAAAGTCGATGTTGGATTTGTTCAGGGCGGCGTGTCAGACGGAACGAATATTGAAAATCTCGTCTCTCTCGGCAGCGTAGCATATCAATCCATGCTGATCTTCTACCGGAGCACCGCGCCCGTGGAACTGCTCTCGCAGTTCCAAGGCAAGCGGCTTGCCATCGGTCCCGAAGGCAGCGGAACGCGGACGCTTGCGCTGGTCCTCCTCAAGGCCAACGGCATTGAACCCGGCGGCGGGACTACCTTGTCGGATCTGGATGCGGCTGACGCTGAAGATGCGCTGTTATATGGCAGGATTGACGCCGCGTTCATGATGGGTGACAATTCGTCCCGTAAGGTCATGCACAATCTCATGCTGGCGCCGGACGTCCGGCTTTTTGATTTCACCCAGGCCGCCGGCTATTCGCGCCGTATCGGCTATTTGAACAAGCTGGAACTGCCGAAAGGCTCCATCGATTTTGGAAAGGACATCCCCCAAGCCGATATCCATCTGATCGGACCCACGGTCGAGTTCATTGCGCGGGCCGATCTGCATCCTGCATTGTCGGATCTGCTGATCGAGGCGGCGCAAGAGGTACACGGAAAAGCGGGCTTGTTCAAACGCCAGGGTGAATTCCCGATCCCGATAGAGCATGAATTCCGCTTGAGCGCCGACGCGGTGCGTTTCTACAAATCAGGCAAGGGATTTATCTACCGGAACCTTCCATTCCAATTGGCAAATCTGGTAAACCGCTTCCTCGTGCTCATCGTGCCGGCATTCATCGTGCTTTTCCCGGTGATGCGGCTCATTCCCGCGCTCTATCGATGGAGGATACGCCTGATCATCTACCGGTGGTATCGCTTGCTGCTGGCGCTCGAACGGGACATGATGGCGGACGCTGCGCCCGAGAAGAGGGAAGCACTACTGCGACGGATCGGCCAGATCGAGGCCGAGGTAAACAAGATGAAAGTCCCGGCGTCGTTCGCGGACCAGTTCTATGTGCTCCGCGGACATATCATTTTTGTCCACGAACAACTCAAGAGCGGCGCGCGTACGCGCTGAAAGGGTATGAGCGGAGTGTATGTGGCCCCGTAAACGCATACGTTAACGTGGGCAGTAGCGGCACAGCAAATTGCGAAGACGGGCTCCCGCTCCAAGCCGGGCGCTCGCCCTTTTCCGCGTTGAATCTTCCCTTACGCAGCCCGTTTCTGGAACTCGGCCTGCGGCCAGAAGCCACGCTCTGTTATCGCAACAATTATATTCTTCCTCGCGATAATCCCGATGAGCTTTTTCTTATCGTCGACGACGGGTAAAATGGATACCCGCTTCTCATAAAAAGTCATCGCAACGTCTTCGATCGGCGTGTACATGGAAATCGCAAGAGGCTCCTTGCACACGCCCGAGTGTTCCGCGTGGCCGCAGCCCATGATGGATTCGGCGCTGAACTCGTGGATCGTCCGGTGCTCCTTTATGGCGCCGAGCACATCGACCTCGGAGACGATGCCAACCACCTCGCGTTCATCGTTTACAACTGGTAGCGCCGGGTAATTTACCAATAGTTTGTTCACCACGACATCTCCCTTGTCCTTGACATTGAGACTCACACGTGGATGCATAATATCTTTTGCAAGTAAGTCTGACATATCCCGTTCCTCCTCTCCGGGAGTCTCCATCTGTTTCAGAGTTGTGCCTCCCGCACTTCAAAATAACTCTTTAAATAAAACCCAATTCAGCTACCGCGATAAACGAATACCATCTCACAACACTGGACACAGTTAGAGGGGAAAGGCCGATTAGAATTCCCTCGATCGAACACTCAACCTTTAAAATCTAATCCTCATCTCCACCATGCGTTCTTGCTAAAGATTCTACCGGGCAAAAGGGATGCACAAACCCTCTCTTCCCTTTTCTCGCAATATCCTGTTGCGAAATATCTTGTGTGATTTCAGCTGCCAGCCGACCTGTCATTGATCAGGCGGCCATTTTTAGCTTTTCAAGAACGGTCTTGAGCGCTGCCTCGTCCTGCTTCAGTTCGTCCCTGTCATCCTTCCGCAGTCCCGATGCAATCAATTCCCTGAGCTCCGGGATGGCGCTTTCCTCCAGTTCAGTGACGAGCAAGTCACGCTCCTTCTTTTCCAGGTTGACGATCATATTCATTCACCTCTTTTCCTCTTACATTCTCAACAATATTATACCACTTTGATGAAAACGACAAAAGAGGATAAAATCGTATCTGAAATATTGGCAAGACCCTCGATGGTTGTTATCCTTGAGAGGTCAGGACGTCCCGCGATAAGCAGTCCGGCCGGCACCCCTCTTCCATCGGACAGAGGCGCTGGCCGGATTCCCTTTGCGGTTTTCTTGTGTGCTCCGCGGACACATCATTTTTGTCCACGAACAACTCAAGAGTGGCGCGCACACGCGCTGAAAGGTATGAGCGAAGCGGAGATTTCTTCCCAATGTTCACTTTTGGCCACGGGGGAGCCATACCAAACTCGAACTGTTTGAGCAGTGCTTCCTTATTCATCAATAGTTGCAGCTCATAGAAATTGAAGACTTCACGTTGAAAATTGATAAACACAGGCTATTTTGTCTGTTCCAAAATCGCAATAAACTGCTTCCAGAATGTCACCGGAATAGGCTCCATCGGTAGCTCTCCTCGAAAAGCTATTCCATAACTGCAAGTGCAAGCCTATTGGAGCAAGCCTATTGGGGTCAAATCTTCAATATTGACAATCACCTCTCTTCCTGCTATGGTTTGCCATGGCCAGACCCCTGCGGATTCAGTATTGCGGCTCGGTGTATCACGTTACATGCCGTGGCAATGAACGGCGCGAAATCTTCAGAGACGACAACGACCGGAAACGCTTCCTCCAGATCCTCCTGCAGTCCCTCACCGT
>Ga0210377_10000791_pt1 | contig 30034 bp, 29 predicted proteins | sample PLM4_65_b1redo_FD_155480 | JGI IMG/M metagenome (GOLD analysis project Ga0210377, IMG submission 155480) | Groundwater sediment microbial communities from an aquifer in East River, Colorado, USA - PLM4_65_b1 redo | ecosystem: Environmental > Terrestrial > Soil > Riparian zone | place: USA: East...
GCCCTAGTCTCGGTTGGGGTCGTCATCGTCACGCTGATTTTGATCGCCGGGGTTTCGCTGCCGGATGGCAAGCTGCATGTGATTGCGCTGGATGTTGGCGAAGGTTCTGCGACGCTGATCCAGACGCCGAGCGGCAGGCACATTCTGATAGATGCCGGAGGCGATGGACGCACATTGAGCGCGGCTATTGGCGGGCGACTGCCGTTCTGGAAGCGAAAGATAGATGTTGTGATCATCACGCAGCCGACTCAGGCCAGCAATGCAGGGTTGCGGACTCTGGCGGAACGCTACGAAATCCCGTTGCTGGTCACGAGCAATATTGAGGCCGGGCCTCTAGCAACGTCTGGGCAAGATGAATTGAAAGCAAAGGGGACGAAACAAGAAATTGCCGCGCCGGGAATGATCATTCAGGTAGGCGACGGGGCAATCGTCACTATGTTGAACAGCCCGGCCAGCCTTTCTAACAATGACTCCAGTGAGCCGATTTCGTTATTGGTTAGCTATGGGGAACTACGGATTGTGTTGCCGGGGGATATCTCCTCGTCAGGAGCAAAGGCTGTGCTGCAGGCCAGCGGCAGCCCCCTATGGGTGATTCCATCGGGGGAGAGCGCGCTGCTCACGGATGGCACTTTCCTGAGCCAAATGGCCCCGCAAGTGGTGATCATCCGCGACAATGCCAATCAGGCTATTGACACAACCACTTTAGCAAAAGTCATAGAGGGTGGACATATAGCTTATCCCCTCAGCAAGCACGGCAGCGTGGAACTGATCACCGATGGCGCGCGTGTGTGGATAATGGTTGACCGATAATTGTCACAATGCGCCGAGCGCCCCCCGCCCGATCAGCAAGTAGATCGCGAGGCCGCTGACATCAATCACGGCGGCGATGATCGGGCCAGAGATGATCGACGGATCGAGCTTTAAGCGGACAAACAAAGGCGGCAGCAGCGCCCCTATGATATTTGACCACAGGATAATCGCCAGCAGCGAGACGGCTATCGTGACGCCCATCAGCAACCCGCCGCCCCACACATAGGCCCAGCCAAACGCGAGCGCGCCGGTCACCAGAGCCAGAACCAGCCCTACTCGAAGCTCATGCCACAACACACGCCCCAGATCGCTTGCATGTATCTCGCCAACCGCGATGGCGCGAACAATGGTGCTGGTAGCCTGCGACGCGGAATGGCCGCCCATGCCCAGCAACATGGGCATAAAGATCACCAGAGCCAGAGCGTTTCGCAAGTCCACCTCGAAAGCCCGCAGCACAATCGCCGTCAGGATTTCAAGCGCGAAGATCGCCAACAGCCAGCGAATGCGCTTGGCGACAATCGTCATCACTGGCGCGCTGAGATATTCATCTTCCAACGGCTCAGAACCGCCAAGCCGCTGAACGTCCTCGGTGAACTCGTCTTGAAGAATGTCAACAACGTCGTCGTGCGTGATAATCCCTACCAGCTTGCCATCAAGATCAACGACAGGAACGGCAAAATAGTCGTACTCGGAAACAATGCGCGCTACTTCTTCCTGATCGGTGTCCACTCGGACAGAGGTCACAGACACTTCCAACAGCTCGGAGAGCCGCTTGCTCGGCGCGGCAGTGATCAGCTTGCGAAGCGGAACTACGCCAACCAGCTTGCTCTTGGCGTTAATCACATACAAATAGGCGAGCGTCTCGGCGTCGGGGTCAACCGTGCGCAGATGTTCCAGAGTCTGATCCACCGTCCATGACGCTTTTAGGCCCACAACTTCGGTGGACATCAGGCGGCCTGCTGTGCCTTCTTCATAGCTCAGGAGTTTTTCGACATCCGCCGCTTCGTCCGGCTGCATCAGCGCCAGAATATCTTCGGCGCGTTCGTCCTCCAATTCAGACAGCACTTCCGCTGCCTCGTCCATGGGCATCGCTTCCAGCAAATCTGCGATTTTTTCGTCGGGGATAGCTTCGACCAGATCGCGCGTGACATCGGTGTTGGTCTTGTCCAACACTTCCGCCGCCAGAGCGTCGTCTAACAGACCAAAGATCTGAACCCGCTCTTCGACATCCAGAATTTCAAGAATGTCAGCCATATCAGCCGGATGCTGGCGGCTCAACAGTTCACGCAGGGAATGAATGTAATGAGCGTTGAGCAGGATTCGCGCCTGCTCGGCGATGGTTTGGGTGGTCTGAGCCGCCATCAGACTGACTCCTTGACAAAAAGATAACCCTGCCGCATGGCAGAGTTATCGCCCACCCAGCCCAGAGACGGTCAAGCGGGGAGCGTAGCTGCCATGCCAGCGATGGTGTTCAGCGGGTCAGGCAAGTCATCCATAGCATTCAACCAGAATTTTCGCGGACGAATGGCGGCTATTATAACGCTGTAAAGACATAAGGGGGCGAATTTCTGCAAGGAATTTTGTCACGATTTCATTAAAGCGTAAAAAGCGGCCAACCGATTCGACACTTGGTCGCCTGTGGCGCTCAGTTGAATGGCGCGGCGGGTTTCGCCTTGATCCTCAAGCCCGACCCAGATCGCATCCGGCGGCAGCAATTCCCGGATTCGCTCTGCCCACTCGATGAGCGTCACCCCGCCCTGATCCAGCGCGTCTTCAAGGCCGCTGGACACCGCGTCAGCAATCCCGGACATCCGATAGCAATCGACGTGAAAAAGCCGCGCCCCATCGGCGCGATGATACTGGTTGATCAGCGTGAATGTCGGGCTGGACGGGCGCTCAATCGCGCCCCAGCCGCGCGCGACGCCTCTCACCAGACAGGTCTTGCCCACGCCAAGATTGCCTGACAGGCACACACAATCCCCCGGCTTAAGGAGACGGCCTAACTGCTCTCCCAACGCTTCGGTTTCATCGGGTGAATGGGTCACAAACGTCGCATGAGCGGCAGACATTAGGCTCCGATATTGGCGATTGGCGGCATGATAGAAAGTTAGCTTCGTAACGTGGCCGATTGCTTCACCCGCGTAAGGGGGCTGCTGGCCGGCTGATCGTTTATTTTACCATTGACGCCCCGCTTCGCGGCGGGCTATACTTCGCATGTCAAACTTTGATCCCCGAAACGCCTTTTGCCAGAGGAGTTCCACGCATGACTTTATCGACGCCTGTTATTGCCAAAGGCCTTGAAGGTGTCACCGTTTCCGAGACGGTTATCAGCGATGTCAACGGCAGTGTCGGAACGCTTGAATATCGCGGCTACCACATCCGCGATCTGGCGCTTCGAACCTCTTTTGAAGAAGTCATTTACCTTCTTTGGAACGGGAAGCTGCCTAACAGCAGCGAACTGGCGAGCTTTAACGCTCAATTGGTCGCCCAGCGCGCGCTGCCTGACGCCTTGATCGACATTTTGCAGAAACTGCCTAAAACGGCAACGCCTATGGCAGCGCTGCGGACGGCGGTTTCCGCGTTGGGGATGTTTGACCCGGAAGCTGACGACAACTCAGCGAAGGCCAATGAGCGCAAGGCGCTCCGGCTGACTGCGTCTACGGGAACAATTGTCGCGGCGTGGGAGCGCATCCGCAACGGGCAATCAGTGATCGCGCCGCGCGTTGATTTGTCTCTAGCGGCGAATTTTCTGTATATGCTTTCCGGCCATGAAGCGACCGAAATCGTTGTTCAGGCTCTCAACATTTATCTTGTGCTGCTGGCCGATCATGGCATGAACGCGTCCACTTTCTCGGCGCGGGTCACCACCAGCGCCATTTCGGACATGTGGTCGGCGATCACCTCCGCGTTAGGCGCGCTCAAGGGGGCGGCGCACGGCGGCGCGAATGAAAAGGCGATGCGGCAGTTTATTGAAATTGGCGACCCGGCGAATGTGGATGCGTGGTTTGAGAGCACCATGACCAGCGCGATGCGGATTATGGGTATCGGTCACCGCGTCTACAAAACAGGCGATCCACGCATGTTCATCCTCAAGGATCAAGCCAAAGACCTCGCCGATAGCTCTGGCGATCATCGCTGGTATGACATCGCAACGCGGCTGGAAGACAAAGCGATGAGCCACTCGTATTTTGTGGAGCGCAACCTTTTTCCTAACGTCGAATACTACTCGGCGATTGTGTTGTATCAGTGCGGCATCCCGGTTGATCAATTCACGCCCATGTTCGCTATCAGCCGCGTTCCGGGATGGTGCGCCCATATTATTGAACAATGGCAGGACAACCGTCTTATCCGCCCGGACGTGTTATACACTGGCCCTCACAATCAGTCATGGCTGCCTATCGAGGAGCGTTAGTCTTTTCGTGTCCGGGGCGCGGATTTTGCCGCCTTTTCGCCGTCTTTTGGGCCAGCCACGCGAACCACAGCTTTCGCCATTGGCTGCGTCCGATTATCAGCGCGTTCTGAGCGTCTTCAACAGGCAGACAACCTGCCATCTGCATCAGGATTGGCACACTCTGCGCGAATTGATCGCGTCACCGGGCTTGCGCGGCTGGGTCGCCAGAGACGAGAGGAAAATTGAGGCGCTGACTGGCGCGACTTTAACCTATCCGCCGCCTTACCACCAGCGGAGCGATCAACCGGCGGCGTGGCTGAGAATAGCTTACGCCGACCCTGATTCGCCCGCCTCGCTGATAGACCGCGTGTGGCGGGCGCTCTTGGATGATCTACGCGCCAATGGCGCGAGATCGATTTGGCTGCTGGTGATGGAACCGTGGATCGCCCCCATCGCCCGACGCTGGGGGTTTCGCCCCGCTAACACTGTGATCAGCCTGCGCCGCCACAGCTTCGACATCCCCGCCAGCGCGGCTCTGAAAGGCGTCACACTCCGCGCGGCGCAGGATAGCGATTTTGACGCTCTGTTGAAGGTGGACGCCGCCGCATTCGAATCCATGTGGCAATATGACCGCGAGATGCTTGATCTGGCGCGCCGCCATGCCGCGTCACTGACCCTTTTGGAGCGCGATGGTCGCCCGGTCGGATATCAACTCAGCACATGGCATATCGATTCGGGGCATCTGGCGCGGTTGGCCGTCGTCCCTGATCAACAAGGGCTGGGGTTGGGGGGGCTGCTGATCGAGGATATGTTGCGCTTTTTCGCGGGGCGCGGGACGCACACCATCACAGTCAACACGCAGGAAGATAACCACGCCTCGCAGCAGGTTTACAAGCGATACGACTTTCGGCGCGTAAGCCAACAGGTCGCGGTGTGGTCGTTGAAATTGTGAAATTCTTGCGTTATGGTGTTGGCGTTGAACCCGGCGCGCCGCCGGGGGCGACAAGAATAATGGGCACTTCGCAGGGAGTCGTGGAGGCATTGTCACTGCGTTGGATCACCAGCCTCAGAATGTAGTTGCCCGGCGCCAGAGAAGTCGCGTCAAAACTGCCCAACACGCCTTCGGGTATGGGAATGTTGGAAGTCGCCACAACCACCCATACATTGCCGGTCGCCGGGCCACGAAGCTCAAATTTGTACTGCTGCTGGCTGATGACGTTGGCCTGTCCGCGCACGACGACCTGCCCGGTGACAGATTGATTTGCGACCGGGCTGGTGATCGTCGCGCCGAATAGATCGCAGCCATTGACAGCTTGCCCCGGCGTGGGCGTCGGCGGCGCGCCCGCCCCCGGTGGGAGGCCGGGCGTCGCAGTGACGGTAGGATACAGCAGACGAGCCTCAGTGGGCGTGGCCTGTTGGGTCACAAAAATAACGGGCGTTGGCGTAGACACGTTGGATGAGATGTCCGGCATGTTCGGCGCGACAATGTTCGCCACAATGTAGATGCTTGCGAGCAGGAGCGACAAAGCTAGCAAGGCGCTTAGGGCGCCGCTCTGCTTGTTGCGCGCGGCTTCACGTTCAAGGGGGTAAACCGCGTTGCGGCGCGCCCGCAGCCCAAGGAAAAAGCTGCGAATCGCCAGCAGGATACCCAGCGCTGCCAGAGCGTATAATCCTAGCTCGATACGGACAACAAATTGAACCAGAGTTCTCATACTGTGGGTGGTATCACGGGTTGCTCAAACGAAAAAAGATTAATTGCCACAAGAGTGAATAGAGGATATCTGGTCTCTTGTAGACACCCCTTCTCCGACATGACACGCTAGTCAAGAGCCATACGGCGTGTCCGGGCGGATCAATCTGTTGATGGCAGTCGTTTTAACACGCCGCGAATCACCGCCTCAAGACGAGGAACGACCAATTTCCCCGCGTCCAGCACTTCCTGATGGGAGGTTTCAACCTGCGCGGTCGGCAGATCGTTGGCTACATTGCTGATGCCGGAAATCCCCAACACTTTCATCCCGCCATGCCGCGCGACTGTCGCTTCCGGCACGGTGGACATCCCCACTGCATCGACGCCAATGGCGCGCAAGAAGCGCACATCGGCGGGCGTTTCAAAAGATGGGCCAGACAGACAAATATAAACGCCTTGCTGAATAGCCACACCCGCTTCCTTAGCCGCCGCCAGCGCGTAGCCACGCAATTCAGGGTCGTAGACCTCGCTCATATCCGGGAAGCGCGTCCCCAGCGTGTCGTCATTCGGCCCGCGCAAGGGGTTGTTGCCAGCCATCCCCAGCAAGTTGATGTGATCGGTCAGAAGCATTAAGTCGCCTGCATGAAACGACTTGTTCACGCCACCCGCCGCGTTAGTCAGAATAACCATCTTGACGCCCATGAGCTGCATCACCCGGATAGGAAGGGTGATCTGCGACATCGGGTAGCCTTCATAGTAATGAGCGCGACCGCGCATAACCATCACAGGCTGACTCTCCAGCAGCCCGATATGAAGCTGGCCCTGATGCCCGACGACGGTTGAGAGCGGCCAATGGGGGATTTGATTGAAAGGGATAGTGTCAGCGTCTTGCACGGAATCGGCGAACTGGCCCAGACCGGAACCCAGCACAATACCGACTTTCGGCTGAAGGCGAGCATTTTTTTGGACAAACGCCGCGGCTGCTTCAAATTCAGCGCGTCCATAGAATTCAGGCATAAACGAACTCCTGCGCGTGAGGAATAAGATTGTCGTTCAAGCATGAGGGAGACAGGTCTCAGGGCCATAATGACCCTTGCCGATTATACCTTGCTCCGGCATCCCCACAAACGCGATTTGACCTAACCTAAAAATGTATGGTATCATGCAACCGTCTCCACAAGATAATCTCGCACGGGAACGGCCCGTGTTTCAGCGCTCACACAGAGGAGTTAGAGTCCATGACGAAATCGCGGACTGAACTGATGGTTGACCGGCTGCGCGATCTTCAGCGCACAGATGGCATTGAGGCTTCAGCGGTGGTCAGCGTTGATGGCCTGATCATGGCCTCAGCCCTGCCCGCAGGCGTGGAAGAAGACCGCGTCTCGGCGATGTCTGCCGCCATGCTATCGCTCGGCGAGCGCATTGCGACTGAGTTGAGCCGGGGATCGCTGGATCAGGTGTATATCAAAGGCGACAAAGGCTACGTGATGCTGGTCGCGGTTGGAGACGAGGCGGTGTTGACCGGGCTGTTGCACAAGGACGCCAAGCTGGGTGTGGTGTTCCTGGATATGCGGCGGGCCGCCGAGGACCTGGCGAAGCTGGTATGATTCGAGCGCGCATGATTCATCGGCGAGGAAAATCGCCGCGAGCGATAATAGCGTGAACAACAGGCGGGGAGGTTAGGCCAGATGGCTTAACCTCCCCGCCTCACTTTTGGAGTGATTTATCCGCGACATTCACCCCGAAGGTTCGGCGTGACTCGAATTGAAAAGGCGAGGAGGATCAGATGACCAAGTATATTTTCTGCACCGGAGGGGTAGTTAGCTCGGTGGGGAAGGGCGTCGCGGCGGCGGCGATTGGGCGGATTCTTAAGGCAAGGGGGGTGAAAGTCACCCTGCAAAAACTTGATCCGTATATCAACGTCGATCCGGGCACCATGTCGCCCTACCAGCACGGCGAGGTGTTTGTCACCGTCGATGGCGCGGAAACCGATCTCGATCTGGGTCATTATGAGCGCTTCGTGGGGATTGACCTGACACGGGCCAGCAACTTCACGACCGGGCAAGTGTACAACACGGTGATCGCCAACGAGCGGCGGGGAGAGTATCTGGGGGCGACCATTCAGACAATCCCGCACATCACCAACGAGATCAAGAGCCGCATCGAGCTGCTGGCGCGGCAAACTGAGGCCGACGTGGTGATCGTTGAAGTTGGGGGAACGGTGGGCGATATTGAAAGCTTGCCGTTTCTGGAAGCCATCCGGCAGATGAGAACCGATGTGGGACGCGAGAACGCGCTGGATGTGCATGTGACGTTCTTGCCGCACATTGGGGCGACAGGCGAACTGAAGACGAAACCAACCCAGCACAGCGTCCATGAACTGCGCGGGCTGGGGATTCAACCGCATGTGATCATTGCGCGCTCGGATTTTCCAGTGTTCGCCGACATTATCGACAAGATCGCTTTGTTCTGCGATGTGGAATCGCGCGGCGTGATCCCGCTGATCACAACGCCGTATCTGTACGAAGTGCCGCTCATGCTGGAAGACGCCGGGCTGGGCGACTATCTGGCGGAGACATTGTCGCTTAAAACCAATCCGGTTGATCTGACCGGTTGGCGCGATCTGGTCAGCCGAATCAAGGCGCCTAAACCAAAAATGCGGGTGGCGATTGTGGGCAAGTATACTGCCCTGCATGACGCTTATATCAGTGTCCGCGAGTCGCTCTACCACGCCGGGATCGCCAACGGGCATGATGTAGAAGTTGAATGGGTCTATTCAGGCGATCTGGAAAAAGACAAGGGTTGGGATCAATTAGAAGGCGTGGATGGGATTGTCGTCCCCGGTGGGTTCGGGGATCGCGGGATTGAAGGCAAGGTGCTGGCGGCGCAGTGGGCGCGCGAAAATCGCGTTCCGTATCTGGGGCTGTGTCTGGGAATGCAGGTGATGTGCATTGAATTCGCGCGGAACACGCTGGGGTGGGAAGACGCGAACAGCACAGAGTTCGACAATCGCACGACGCACCCCGTGATTGACTTGATGCCGGATCAGAAATCGCTTTCGGACAAAGGCGGCACCATGCGGCTCGGTCATTATCCGTGCGTGTTGAAACCCGGCACGCGCGCCGCCGAAGCCTACGGCCAGCCCGAAATCAGCGAACGCCATCGACATCGTTTTGAGTTGAATAACGCCTTCCGAGCCGCGTTTGAAGCCGCAGGCATGGTGTTTAGCGGCGCGTCGCCGGATGATCGTTTGGTGGAAATCGCCGAGATTGCCGATCATCCCTTTATGGTCGGATCGCAATTTCACCCGGAATTCCAGAGCCGCCCTGATAGCCCGCAACCGTTATTCCAAGCCTTTCTCAAAGCGGCGATTCAACGCAAGGCTGAGTCGCGCCACGACGCCGCGCCCATTGTCGAGAAGACCCAGGAACAGCCTGCCAGCGCATGAACAGAACGCGGATCAGGCAGGTTGCGGCGGCAGTGTTGCGGCGGCCTGATGGCAAAGTCCTGCTGCTCAAACGGGCCGCGAGTCATACCACCAACCCGAACAAGTGGTGCTTTGTGACCGGGTTTGTAGAGGAGGACGAAACGCCCCGCGACGCGGCAATCAGGGAACTACGAGAGGAATTGAGTATCGAAAGCGCGCCAACGCGATCCGGGCCGGTAGTTGAGGTCAGGATGTCGAGCGAGTTGACGTTGCATGTCAGCCCGTTTTTGTTTGAAGTTGAAAACATCCCCATCACGCTGGACTGGGAACACACGGCATATGTGTGGGTTGAGCCGGGCGAGGTGACGGATTACGATATTGTCCAACAATTGGACGATGATTTGAGATCGCTGGGGTTGTTGTAGGCGCAAACACGCGCTTGGCTTCGCAGCCTAGCGGCTGGCAGACTACCCTCTATTTATCTCTTGAAAACAGGAGATACGGCCCTTTGTCGTCCCGCATTTCTTTTTCCAGCGTCATGCCGATCTTCATTGCCACTTTGATCGAAGCTTGATTGTCCGGGTACATCATGCAAATGAGACGCTGCAAGCGCAACTGTTCGAATCCGTAGTCAAGGATCGCCTGCGCCGCCTCTGCCCCCAGCCCCTGCCGCCAATAGGCTTTGTCGAGCAAATAAGCCACTTCTACTTCGTCACGTCCTTCAATCGTCCAGGGTAGAAGTCCGCAGCGGCCAATGAACTGATTGGTGTCTTTGAGCAGGGTTGCCCAAAGCCCTAGTTCCGGGTGATTCGGGTGACCATTCAGAAACCACTCTAATTCTTCTTTCGTCTCCTCGTAGGTCAACACGCCTTCGGGAAAATATCGCCGGATTTCCGGATCGCGGTATAGCGCATATAAGTTATCCAGATCATCGGGCAGCAAGCGCCGTAATAAAAGTCTCTCAGTCTCAAGGATTTTCATGGTAGTTGCTTTCGCGTGGCCGCTGAAGCCGAATTATTGCGCGCCATCCCGCCAGAAGCGTCGTTGCAACGTCCATTCTACGATGACGAGCCTGTCTCTTTTCGATAATCGTAGAAGCGGTAGCCAATGCCGCGCTCGGTGAGAATGTATCTGGGATTAGCGGGGTCTTGTTCGATTTTTTCACGTAGATAGTTGATATATAGCCGGACGTAGTGGGTTTCGTCGCGGTATTCGTAGCCCCAGACTTTCGCCAGCAGCTGCTCATGCGGGACTGTCCAACCGACGTTTTCAATGAGATGGTATAGCATCCGGTATTCGGTGGGTCGCAGTTTGATGCGCTGGCCTTCGACAATAACCTCATGCTGGTTGAAGTCAATGCTCAGACGGTCGTCGATCTTTAAGATTGCCTGCCCGTGCTCAGTGCGGCTCTCAATGCGGCGCAACACAGCCTTGATCCGGCCAGTTAGCACTCGGACGCTAAAAGGTTTGGTGATGTAATCGTCGGCGCCGAGAGCGAGGCCGCGAATGACATCTTCTTCTTCGCTTTTAGCCGTGAGCATGATGACGGGGATGGTGGAAAACTCGCGCAGGAGGCGGAGCGCCTCAAAACCATCCAATTGAGGCATCATCACGTCTAATAGAATCAGGTCAGGGTTGTGTCTCCTGACCTGATCGAGAGCTTCAACGCCGCTGAGGGCGCTCAAGACTTGAACGCCCTCCAATTCCAGGTTCATGCGAATGAACTGGATCATCCTCGCCTCGTCATCGACGACGAGAACACTTAGCCCGGAAAGCGAAACACCGGTGTCTGGCGCGCCCATAGGATGTGCCCGTTATTCCCGAACGAAGGTTGGAACCTCGTCAGCCTGCTCGCTGGGCAAGACCTGAATGAAGTTGATGCGCCACCACGGAAATATCACCTGATTGACTTCACGCAGGACGTAAGCCACTTCTTTGCCGTCGCGGCGTTGGGGGTTGGTGCCAATAATGCAGACGTCTGTCGCTTTTGGCAGCTCGTCAACATCCAACACAACCGGGTCGTCACCGGCGACGTGAACCTGTATGCGATAGCTCATTTCTTGCCCTTTGTAGCAATAACGCTTCTAACGATGCTGGCGATTATCACTGCTTGAAATAAATGTGCAAGGTCAACTTGCCCAACCTGATCTCGTCGCCGTCGCGGAGCAGGCGGGGCTGGTGGGCCGCCAAACGCTGGCCGTTAAGATAAGTGCCGTTGGCGCTGTCAAGGTCCACAATGGACAGGACTTCATCGCCGCGCCGCAGGGCCGCATGAAGGCGTGACACGCCTTTTTCCAGCGCGCCAAAACCAGAAAGATCAAGATCAGGGGCGATGCCGCTGGCCGAATCCTGGCGCCCGATCAAGAATTCGGTGGCCGGGCGAATAGTGATCGGCTCGTTGGCGTCACGGACATGGATAATGACCTGATTAAGGTCTTGAAACGTCGCCGTTCCCCAGCCTGACTTGACGCTAAATTCGTTAGATTCTTCTTCCAGCTTCTTGGTCGAAACTTCGCCCTGCGTGTCGCCCCACAGACTGAGGCCGCACTCTTCACAGAACAAAGCTCCTTCCATCATCTGATGCTGGCAATACGGGCACTTAACCATGTTTGTCCCCCGACTGTGGCATCAGGGCGCGTGTTCCATATTTCAATTTTTTTGCGCCCTCCTCTGATAATACCTGTGTATGGGCAATTCGGCGAGCCTCATGGAGGGCAGCATTGCCCAAATCTTCTTCGCCTGCTTCAAACAGCCGGGTTGCCAGATATTCAAGACTACGGGTCGCCTGCGGGATGTCGCCACCCTCTATGGCTTCGCGGGCTTTGTCTTGCAGCCGATACAACATGAGCTTGCTGAGAGCGTCCAAAAGCTCTGTCGGTGGGTCTTCCTCAAAATGATCGGGGCTAACGCTGACGGTTATATCCTTGACGATGCGCTCGGCATGGCTGGATGCCCCCAGCAAATCGGCGCTGAGATCAATACGCCCCACAAAAAACTCGCCGGGTTCGGCGCCGCCTGTGTTCACGTGAAACTGAAGCATCACCGTAGAAGGAACCAGCCCGTCGAGCACGCCAAGCGAAACAGGCTGCTGATCAACAGGCAGGGCAATCGCATCGGGTGAAATGCGAGTCATCTCTCGTAGCTCAACCTCAGCGGCGGGCGCGGCAATCAGCCGGGTGCGCTCGGCGCAAGCCGAGGCGAGGCTGCGGACACGTTCATCCAGGAACTTGGTGACCACTTCGGGCGATGTCACATAGGCGGACGATCCGCCGGTTTGAAAGGCAAGCGCGTCAAGAAAGCGGTCATTCCAGTCTTCGCCAATGCCCATGCCGCTGATGCCGATTCCATTCTCGCGGGCTTTATTAGCCAATGCCAGACATTCCGCTTCGTCGCCGTAGGTGCGCCCATCGGTGATCAGAATCATATGGTTGACATACTGGGAGGCGCGATTTCGCTCAATTTGGGCCATGCCCTGTTGCAAGCCGGGCAACATGGCCGTCGCGCCATCGGGCCGGATGGTGCTAACCATCGCCTTGAGTCCCCGGTGATCTTCGGGATGCTGCGCGGGTATGACGACTTCAGCATCGTCGCTGAACACCACCATGGAAAACAAATCTGTAGGTTTGCAGCCATCAATAATGCGGTAAGCCGCCGTCTTGACATGCTGCATGCGAACACCGGCCATCGATTTGCTGCGATCAACGACAAGGCACATATTTAGCGGGGCATCGACAGCAATCTTGCGGTTGGCTGCCGGCTGAATTTTGACCAGCACATACACCAACTGCGGCTCGCTTATGGGTTTCAGATGGCTGCGGCTGAAAAACGTTTGAACAGCCAGATTTGGCCCTTCAAGCAGCGTTTGGCGGTAGCGAACATCGTAATCGTCGCGGCGGCTGCGATCAGAAAGAACTTCGTAGGCTGAATTAATATCCTTGAAAATTAGCGGGCTGCCGGGCGATTTGTTCACGTCAGGATGGAAGCGACGAGCAGCCAAACGAAAAGCCTGCCGAATCTCATCCTCTGACGCAGTGGGCGATGCTCCCAATACTGAATAGTAGTCGACAAATGTATCCATAAGACCCTTTGCCCATATGGCTAACAGAGATTATTCGCTAAAGGAGGCTCTTTCGGGCAGTGGGACAAAAGCGAATCGAGTTTTAATCTGGCATTTGAATGAGCACAGCTGTGATGTTGTCAGTCCCTCCGCTATCGTTGACCGCGGCAATCAGACGGTCACACGCTTCCTGCGGGTCAGGCGATTCAGCCAAAATCGAAGCGATGCGGGCGTCGCCCAGCACGCCCCACAATCCATCGCTGCACAGCAGCACGCGCGCCAACGGAGGAAGTCGGCGGGTCGCAGCGTCGATTTCAAGCGCTTCGGTTTGACCGACTGCCCGATATAGAACATTGCGCTGCGGATGGGTGTCGGCTTCTTCGGGCGTCAGTTGCCCCAACTCCTGCAAGCGACGCACCAGTAAATGATCTCGGGTGACCAGCTCTAAATTCCCTTCCGACACCAGATAAGCCCGGCTATCGCCCACATGGGCGAAATAAGCCAGATCTCCGCGCAGGACGGCGCAGGTGGCGGTTGTCCCGCCACCGGGAACTTGATCTTGCACAGCCCGGTTCGCCGCTGCCATCGCGTCAACCAGAACTTCGGGGACGGTTTTTTGATCAGCGTTAGGGGAATGCTCTTCCAGAATCGGCATCATGATCTCGTTAATCACATGCTGCGCGACGGTGCGTGTGGTGATTGAACTGGCCTGCTCGCCGTCTTGATGCCCTCCCATGCCATCAGCCACCATAAACACGCCAATGGGTGGAGGCGCGCCCGTGATCTCGGCGTTAAGCATCAACGCCAACGCAGAGTCTTCATTGTTCCCGCGTCCGCCAATATCGCTGTTGATCCCATAGCGCACACGGCGATTGGAGGTGGCGAAGGTTTTGGGTGGCCCTAAACGTCGGGTGTGGATTGGAGCGCCTTGGGCCAGCGCTTCGGGTGGGGCGTCTGACATCATCTCTGTCGTTAGCTGGACAGGATGCTCCTGTGGAGGCGTCGGCGCGTCTGATGAGGGTTTGCCAAAGAGACGACGGAACAGGTTCATGTATATTCTTAGCCTTTTGCGTGCTGTTTATGCTTGGAGCGCATAAATATGCTTGTCATCGGAACCAATAAAGACGGTGTCATTGTCCACCACAGGGGAAGAGAACACAGGCCCTTGGGTCTGAAAGCGCCATAGCATATCACCCGATTTGGCGTGAAGCGAATAGACAGCGTTGTCGGCGCAGCCAAAATAGACCGATTCTTTATAGACAAACGGCGAAGAGGTGATAGGTTGCCCGGTCTCATAACGCCAGACTTCGCGCCCGCCCATTGCTTCCAGCGCATAGAAGACCCCATCGGCGGAGCCAAAGAACACTTTGCCGTCTCCGTAAGCAGGGCTGGAAACGATTGGCCCCTTGGTGCGAACACGCCAGATCGGATATCCTTGCTCGATATCGAGGGCATAGAAGTGCCAGTCATCTGAGCCAACAAAAATAATGCCATCCTTGATCAGCGGGGTCGACATAATGCGCCGCCGTGTCTGAAAACGCCAGAGGGGTTCGCCCGACACGTCAACGCAGGCAAACTCGCCACCATCGCAACCAAAATAAATGCGATCATCTTCAACCACCGGTGACGAGCGAATCGGGGTCATGATGTTGTAGGCCCACATCTCGCGCCCGCTGGAGGCCTGCGGCTTGATGGCATACAACTTGCCGTCGTCCGACCCGACAAAGATCAACCCAACTGCCGCGCTGGGGCGGGTGAAAATTTTGCCTTCGGTCTTGAGGTTCCACTGGCGCTTGCCTGTGCGAACATCAATTGAGTACAAACGCTGGTCAGACGAGCCAATGTAGATTGACCCGCCAGCATAGGTTGGAGACGATCCAATTCCGCCTTCGGTGGCGAATTTCCATTTGAGGCTGCCGTCTTTGGCGTCCAGCGCCCATAGGTTATTGTCGTAGGAACCTGCGTAAACGATCCCATTGTAAACCAGAGGCGTGGATCGAATGGCGTCTTCGACTTGGAACGACCAGATCGGCGTCACGTTTTCCACGCCGCTTACTGGCGCGGCTTTCGCCCCAGCCATAGCAGGAGCGACCACTGGCATACTGACCGGAGGCGCGCCAAAGGCAACCGGCGCGCTGGCCGGGGCCGCCGCAGCGACGACATTGCCGCTTGCCGCCTCCAATGATTGCTTCATAGCCTCAGCGGAGGCATAGCGCTGATCCGGGTCATAACTGAGGGCGCGCATCACAACCGCCGCCAGCGCGTCCTGGACGTTCTGATTGAACGCCTTGATCGGTTTCTGGTCAAACGAGAACGGCGGCTCAAGGCGTGGATCGCGCCGGGTCAACAAGTGATGAAGCGACGCGCCCAGCGCATAAATATCGGCGGCGGGGGTGGCGATGCCTTTGTATTGCTCCGGGGGCGAATAGCCTTCTGTCCCGATCATCGTTCCCTGCACGCCGGTTTGGAACATTTTAGCGATGCCAAAGTCGATCAGGCGGACACGCTTATGATGATCGACCATCACGTTGCTGGGCTTCATGTCACGGAAGACAATCGGCTCTGGCTGGTGATTATGGAGATAGGACAACACTTCACAGATTTCGACGCCCCACTGGCGAATTTGCTCCACTGGGAGGAAACTGTCGGTGCTATTCAAGATAGCTTCCAGATCGCGCCCTTGAATGAATTCTTGCACCAGATAAGCGCGGTCGCCAAAACTAAAGTAGTCGTATACCTGCGGAATAGCAGGGTGATTAAGCGTCGCCAGAATCTCGGACTCGCGCTCAAAGTTGCGGATCGTTTGCTCCCGGAGCTGCTGATCCTGCGCCATGTTGATCATCTCTTTAACGGCGCACAGACGAGTCACGTTCGGGAAGTGCAGGTCGCGGGCCTGATAAACCGCGCCCATGCCGCCCATGCCGATAATCCCCAGAACGCGATAACGGCTTTGCAACACCTGTCCGGGCTGAAGCGAACCATCCGGCACGGACAGGGCGTTCGATGGGGGTTGGTTCATGTGTTTGGTGCTATTGGAATCAGTCATAGATCACCTGATAAATGCGGTTTTTTGCCATAAATAAGATAAGGAATTATGTTGCTACCGTTGCCCAAGATTCAACAAGCTATAATTAGATCGCTGTCTCATTATAGTTTTGCGTCAATAATCGTGCAATTGCGTGGAGCGACTTGAACCTGTGCCACAACGTTTTGCCTCGCCTTCAACGTCCGTGAGCCTTTACATTCATATTCCGTTTTGCCAGACCAAATGCAGTTACTGCGCGTTCAACACCTATACCGGGTTAGACCATTTGATGTCGCCCTATCTGGCGGCGTTGAGCCGCGAGATGCGGCATATCGCGAAAAACGCCCGGGCGTTTTTCGCGCCTGCGCGCACCCTGTTTCTAGGGGGAGGCACACCATCTCTGCTATCTTCGTCACAGGTGGCGCGGGTGATTGACGACGCGCGAGAATGCTTCAAGTTAGCCGCCGGGAGCGAGATCACGCTGGAAGCCAACCCCGGCGATGGAACATTGGAACGCTTTCGGGCGCTCAAGGACGCCGGCGTGACACGGATTAGTATCGGCGTTCAAAGCGCGCATGAGCGCGATCTGGCGCTGTTCCGGCGACGTCACAGTTTTGATGACGCGCGCGCGACCTTCGAGATGGCAAGGGCCGCCGGGTTTGACAATGTCAGCGTTGATCTGATCTATGGCGCGCCGCATCAAACGCTGGATGAATGGGCGGTGACACTGGAGGCGATTCTGGCGTGGCAGCCCGATCATGTGTCGCTCTACAGTCTGTCCCTCGAAGAAAACACCATCATGACGCGGCAGGTGCGCGATGGGGGTCTGCCCGCCCCCGACTCTGATCTGGCGGCGGATATGTACGATCTATGCTGTGAAAGGTTGGAGAGAGCAGGTTTTGGACACTACGAGATTTCCAACTGGGCCAAACCGGGCCGTGAGTGCGTTCACAATAGGCAATACTGGCTCAACTTGCCATTTCTGGGGTTTGGCGCGGGGGCGCATGGATACGCCTTCGATCAGCGTTATTGGAACGTCAATCCGATTCCCGACTACATTCAGCGCATGAGAGGCTCTACCTCACTGCCTATAAGAGAGGGATGCTTGTCCCCGGTAGTGGATGGCAGCGAAGCGGTGGATAAACTTGCTGAGATGTCCGATACCGTCATCTTGGGGTTGAGATTGTTAAATGAAGGGGTGAGCGATTCAGATTTCGAGCAGCGATTTGGAATATCGTTGGATGGGGTTTTTGGTGAGGTTATCGCCCCATTGGAGGAGATTGGCTTGCTGCGACGGGATAATAACACGCTTTATCTGACGCCACGCGCTTATCTGGTCAGCAATCAGGTGTTTTATCGTTTTGCGCGCGATAGTTAGCGGTCACGCCTCAGCAGTTGCTCCACCAGTTCAGTCAACGCTTCCCCGCCGATTCCCCCGGCCTTCGCGTTTGTCAGGGCTTCAAACGTTCGGCGTGAAAATTCTTCGGCTTTCGATTGGGCGAAGTCGCGGCTGCCTAAACCGTCAAGCGTCTGGATGATCTTGCGGACGGTTGGCTCGTCAAACGGATCAGGCGATTGATATAGCCCGTGCAGTTCCTCGCTTTGCGCCAGCGCGAACACCACTGGCAACGACTTCTTGCGCTGAATAATGTCAATCGCCTCGGCCTTGCCGGTATGCTCTGGCTTGCCCCAAATATCCAGAATGTCATCAATGATTTGAAAGGCCATCCCTAAACAGCGACCCATCTCCTGATATTGTTCCTGCGCAGTCGGGGAAGCATGGGCGGCAATCGCGCCTAAATGCGCCGCGCAGCCGATCAGGGCGGCGGTCTTGCCGGTTGCCATGTCCAGATAATCATCCACAGTCACCGCATCGCTGGTCTCAAAGCTCATATCGAGAAACTGTCCGCGTGTCAGGTCGAGGCAGGTCTGGTCAAGTCGCGGGAGCATAGTCCCGGTGATAGCTGACCTAATCGACTCTTCGGTCAGCAGGGGTATTGCCATGTGCCCATGCGTGAACAGCACATCGCCCGCGTTGATCGCCTGCGCCCGGCCCCAGATAGACCAGACCGTCAGGCGGTTGCGGCGCAGCGGGCTTTCATCTTGAATGTCATCATGTAGCAGCGAGAAATTATGAATCAATTCGACAGCGGCGGCGGGCGGACGCGCGGGTTGATGATCGCCAGAAGCGGCATGGCTGACCAGCAGGGTCAACAGCGGGCGAATGCGCTTGCCCGCGCTTTTGGTCAACGGGCTGCCGTCCTGATCAACCCAACCCATATGGTAATGAAGCATCCGCGCATACAGGGGATGGCGATCCGCGTTGGGATAGCCCAGAACCTGCTGGAGATCGCTTTCGATCAAGGGCAGGCAGGCGTTGGAAAGTTCAGCCAGTGGCGTTGTCACAGATGGGGTTGTTCGCTTTTGTGAAGGGGGGTTTCCCGGAGAGCCTGAAGGTTAGCTGCGCCAACGCATAACATCGCAATATGAAGTTGGCGCTCGATAATTCGCAACGCCTCATCGAGCTTTTCGGCGGATTCAGCCGCCGCGCGTAGCAGCGGGCCTGCCATGCCGCACAGGGACGCGCCCAGCGCGACGCACTTTGCCACGTCAATTCCATCCCGCAGGCCGCCGCTGGCGAACAGAAGGGCCTCTGGCGCGCCCAGCCGCGCCATTTGTAGCGACTCGGCGGTGGGGATTCCCCAATCGGCGAAGGCGCGGGCCACCTGAGCGTGCAAGGCCGTCGGGGCGCGATGATACTCCACCTCGCTCCATGACGTTCCGCCCGATCCGGCTACGTCGATAGCCGCGACGCCAGCGCTGGCTAGCTGCCGGGCAGCCTGCTTTGAAATTCCCCAACCGACCTCTTTAGCGATCACCGGGACAGGAAGGGCGCGGCAAACAGCCTCTATCTTGGTGAGCAATCCGCCCCAATGGGTGTCGCCTTCGGGCTGGACAGCCTCCTGAAGCGCGTTGAGATGCAGCGCCAGCGCGTCCGCGCCGATCATGTCCACTGCGCGCTGGCAATGCTCGACAGTATAGCCTTTGTTCAACTGTATCGCGCCCAGATTTGCCAGCAGCAAAATATCAGGGGCGACGCGCCGCATCTGAAAAGAGGCCGCCAGCGCAGGGTCTTCCAGCGCGGCCCGCTGCGATCCAACACCCATCGCTATTCGATGTGCTTGCGCAGCCTCCGCCAGCGCAAGATTGAGCGTTTGGGCTTGCTCAGTTCCGCCGGTCATGGAGGAGATCAGGAGAGGATAAGCCAGCTTTTTGCCGAATACGGTGATGTGCGAGTCGATAGCATCGAGGTCAAGTTCCGGCAGCGCTTGATGAACAAAGCGGTAGTTTTCTAGCCCGGTGGTCAGGCGGGGAAAATTGACATTTTCTTCCAGATTAATCCGAATGTGATCCGCTTTTCGGTTGGCCGTGTCCCCACCCGTAACTTTGCTCATCAAGCAGTGTTCCTTTGATTGAATAGCAGCATCTTACCAATCGCTATTCCCGTCTGTCAAGCCAACTGGCGTTTTGACAGACTCGCCGGGCATGGTAAACTAACGCGCGACTGAGGATTTTCCATTTGCAATTAGGAGGCATCACTAATGTCTGATAGCACCGAAGATCGTGTTAAAGCAATTATTGTTGAGTTGTTGGGGGTTGACGCTGGCAAAGTCACGCGCGACGCGCGTTTCCGCGAAGACCTTGAAGCCGACTCGCTGGACCTTGTTGAGTTGATTATGGAATTCGAGCAGCAATTTGGCGGCGAGATTTCCGACGAAGCCGCGCAAGGGATTACCACCGTTGGCCAGGCCGTTGATTATTTGAATGAGAAAATGAAGAGTTAAGCCGGCTGCGTGTCTCCAAAGGGTCAGGCGACTGGCCCTTTTTTGATTCTATGGGGCGAGGCGCAAAAACGCGCCTTCAGATGAACCCCAATAGCCAGCGCATTGCCCGCTAAAAACGCCGCCAGCCCCCAGCCGGGAATTAGCGTCGCGGCGTAATGCGCCTGAAATGGCTGGATCAACTGGCTGTAAGCCCAGACCACGCTTATCATCGCGCCCGCCGCGCAAGCGATCATGCCCCATCGACGCGCGCCCGCGCTACGCCGATCCAGCCACAGGCAGGCCGCCAGTCCCAACCAGAAAATACAGGCGACTATGAAACGCCCGCCGTACGAGGGCGACCACCACAGGCTGAACACATCGGGGTAAGGGGGCAGCAGATTCAGTCCAATGGGAATGAAGATGAGCCGGATCGACCAGCGAATTCGCCAGTTCGGGATGGCCGCCAAACCTATCGCCCCGGCCAGCGCGCTCAGAGCTATGCCCAACCTGAGTATCTCCGGCGCGGGCCGTAAACCGCCATAGCGAACATCCAGCAAATAGGTTGACCACTCTGCCAGATAAAAAGCGTTCTGTGTCAAGGCGACTGACTGGTGAAAAATCCAGCCGCCCCACACGCCGATGGCCGCGATGAGCAGCCCCGCGAGACCAACGTGATCGGAGTTCCAACGCATAATCTTGAACACATCACTCCCCGGGCGCCAATTTATTTAACAATTTGGCGATTTGCTGGTCTTCGGTCTTTTGCGTCTCAAAGAATTTGTCTATGAACTCACTGCGGCGCATTCGTAGGGCCATCGGCGCGACGGCGCGCACATCGCTGACGGTGGCAGTGTCGCGCGTGTCGGCGGCGGCATAGGCGCGCGCGGCCTCAAACATGGTGAATTCAGCGCGGTGCGAATGAATATTGAGTTTCTGAACCAATCGCAGGCCCAGAGCTTCCGCCTCATCTGATAGAGTCACACTAGGGAGGAGGTTGCGGGCAGCAATGATGTCCTCGCGGGCGTAGTAGGTTTCTTCTTCAAACGAATGAATAAACATCGCCGGGTTAGCCCGGAACTGGCGAACGCGCTCATAGACAGTCATGCGCTCGTCGCTTTCAGCCAATCCGCCGACCAGAATTCGCAGGCCAAAACGATCCATAATTTGCGGCCTGAGATTGCCTTCCTCCGGGTTCATAGAGCCGATCAACACGAAGCGCGAGCGATAGGTCGCACGAACCGGCCCGCGCCGGACGGTGTACTGTCCCTGCGCCGCCGCGTCGAGGATGGCGTCCACAATTTCATCCCCCAGCAAATTGGCCTCATCGACATACAGCAAGTTGTGATCCGCTCGTGACAGGATGCCGCGCTCTAGCCGCACCCGGTTTTGTTGCATCGCCAACCGCTCGTCAATGCCGCCTACTACATCGTCCAGCCGGGCGTTGAGAGGCAGCTCAACCAGCCGGACGGGTTCGGGCCGGGTGATAGGCTTTCCAGCATCCAGCTTGGCCCGGCAATCGTCGCAGACGCCATCTGGCCCTTGTAGATCGTAATCTTCGGGGACGCAGCCATAAGGACAAATGCTGGTTTCTATCAACGGCAGGAGATCGCTGAGGCCGCGCGCAGCAGTGGTCTTGCCGATCCCCCGCGGGCCGATCAGGATCACGCCACCCACGTTCGGGTTGATCACGCCCATCAGCAACGCCATTCGCATCTCAAACTGGCCGACCAGCGCCATGAACGGAAAAGGCAAATGCTCCGCCAGCCCCATGTCCTCGGCGGGGGACTGGGTTAGCCGCTTGGAGCTTCCTCTACTCAGCAGCCGCATCAACATCGATGGCGGCGGCGTTCCAGTCTCGGCCAGATAGGTGGGAATGGGTTCGGTGGAAGCCTCTTCGACCAGATCGAATTCCTTTTTTGCCATGAACAATCCTCAATACTTATTCTGATTATACTTGATCAGGATATCCCATTAGTGATGCTTCGGCGGCAAGGCTTCGATTTCATTTGCCGCCAAAGCCACGCCTCCCGCAGCGCGGAAAGTGTCGCCAATGCGATCCGCCTCGGCCTTAAATCGCGTATCAGCCAGCAGGCGCGCCGCATGATTTCGGATTGTCCCCACGTTCGCCTGCGCTTTCTTAAGCATCAGCCCTGCGCCCAGCTCAACGACCCGCAGCGAAGTATAGGCTTGTTCTTCTTGCTGCGGAATAAGCAGTAGCGGCGTCCCATAATACAACCCGTCGTGGACGCTGTTCATTCCCCCATGGGTAATGAACAATGCCGCTCTCTTTAATACATCGATCTGTGGAACCCATGAATGGATTGAGACATTTTCGGGAAGCGCGCCAAATGATTCTGGGTTGACACGATTTCCAGTAGTCATAATGACAAAATCGTCGCTGCCAGTGAATGCTTCGATGCACATTCTAAAGAACGCCGCATCATTATTGCTCACCGTGCCTAGCGAAACGTAAATGAGACGCCGTCCGTGTGCCTGCTCGAACGGAAACGGGTTGGCAGATGAACTGTCATCAACCGACCATCCCACAAAACGAATTGATCTATTCACACTGCTGGCGAACGGTTGAAAATACGACGACGTATAAGAAATGCTAATATCCCCCAAAGCCATCAGCAGGGAGGCGGAGTCAAGGGGCGCAATGCCGTATTTCTTGCCGAGCGCCCGTGACCTCTTGTTCACTTCCAGTCGTTTATCCATATCGCGGAACATGACCGGCAAGAACGCGCGTAATGTTTGGGGGCTTAATAAGGCTCTTGCTGATAACGGCATCAGCGACAAAGACGCTACAGCGGGAACGCCCAGAATCCGCGCCAACCAATATCCCCAGGGGCACATCCCATCGAACATGACGTAGTCAGGCTGCGCGGCGCGCGCGGTTTCCAATAGTTCCGGCAGAACTTCCCCGGCAGTTGTTATGAGTTCATAGGCAACCTTTGCCGGAACGCTGCCGCTCAGTCCGCGCGCGTCAAAGTAATCGTCATCAATAGCAGCATAGGGTTGAAATGTCGCGCCCGCTGCTTCAACCCGTGCGCGGTAACTCTCGGTAATGAAATAGGCAATTTGATGACCTCGCCGGACAAGTTCGGCAACCAGCGGCAGCGACGGGTTGACGTGCCCGTGTCCGGGGACATTGAGAAACATAGCCTTTGGCATTGTGTTAATCCCTACTTGCAGAAATACCCGGGCTTTGGAGGGATGTCATCGTCAGCGGCAACAGGCGACTTGTTCAGTATTGAATGTAATCAATCGCGGTGTTGTTGTCATCATCATAAGCCCCGATATAACGCGCCGTCGTCTTCGGGTCGCTGTGGCCGAGCATCGCCTGCACTAATAGCAGATTCTTGCTGTTGTCAAAAACGATTCGGGCGCAGGTGCGGCGCAGGTCGTGGGCCGAGAGTTGATTCTCCCCATGACGGGGCGCAAGGCCAGCGCTGTGCCCGTATTCGGCGACCAGCCTGCCGACCACCGAGGCGTTGATCGGCATTCGCCCCAGCCGATCTCCCTTATTGATGCTGTGGAACAGCAGCGTTCTTTCATTATCCCACCGAATGCCGGATGCTTGCATCCAGTCTGCAATACTGTTGCGCAGCGTTTCATGCGCTTTTAGCCGACGAGTCTTGCCGCCTTTGCCCGTGAGGATGACCCACCAGCGGTCGCCATCCTGCCGGATATTGCCAGCGCGCAGATGAACAACCTCGTCACGGCGAAGGCCGAGATACAACATGCAGTCCAGCAGAGCCAGATCACGTTTGCCTTTAAGCGTGGCGTTGTTGATCGACTCGCGCAGGGCGCGAACCTCAATAGGAGACAGCCGCCGCCCGACCGGGCGAACATCGCGTTTTTGGCGCGCCCGATACGGCTGCAAGCGCATGGCGACCGCTTGCTCATAGGTCAGGATGTTATCACGATAGGCGATGCTGAGGAAGGTTCTAATGGCGTAAAGCCGGGTGGAAACCGTGTTTGAGCCGTCGCCTTCATTACTTCGCCACGCGACAAATCCGTCAAGCAGCGCCGCATCGACCAGCCGCAATACGACAGCAGGCGGACGGAACACCCATACCGTGCGGCGGCCTTCTTTCTGGCTCTCAGCAAAGGGCCGCCACGCTTGGGCGATGTCCGGCGGAAGAATGTCTCCACGCGTGAAATCCAGATAGACCAGAAACAGGCCCAGCGCAGTCTGATAGGATCGGGCTGTATTGTCATTGCCCTTTGCGGCGGCATTCAGCGTCAATCGAACGACATCGCCGATAGGTCGTCGGATGGCAGCGTTGGGGGAGACCATCGACAACTCGGCGATGGAATCGATGGCTGATTGGAGTTCTAACGAGGTTTCAATAGACATTAGATTATTATAGCAAGTGATTAGAAACGTTATCAATCACTATTTTGCGACAAAAAGAATGCCACGTCAAGTGGCAATTCTAATGGTGCAGTTCATATCGTGAGGTTGATGCCAGCTATTCGCCCATATCGCGGCGCATGTCCGAGAGCCGTTTGAACACCTCTGGGTCTTCTTCCAGCACATCGTAGATGGCGTAGGTCAATTCGCTGAACGACGGCGGCAGCGGCGCGCGGCCCGGCAAATCTGGCTTGGGCGGGCGCGGCGGCAGGTCTGTCCTTAGCGGCGGGCGGGGCGCAGCCCGCTTGCGCAGAATGCGCAAGTCTCGGCTGAGAGTCCCCACCCACTCGCCATCGGTGGTGAAGACTTCCTCGCCATCCAGCCAGCCGACCCAAAATCCGCCTTGATCAAAGACAAATCCGTCAACCAGCGTGGCAGACCAATCGCCTGCGGTGTTCCAGATAAATTGCGGCTTCACGGTGTGACTCCTTAGCGACTTTGTGTATTGAAGGCAATCTTAATCCAAAACCCGGACAACTCAAACTTTTGGAATGCAATTGAAACTTGCCCGGCGCTTATGTACAATCCCCAGCCGACGCCCCTTGCATTGCTGGCCTGATGGAAAGACACGGGCAAATGATAGATCATGTGATTGTGATGGCTGCCAGCCCCGGTCATGGCATGGAAGCGCTGACTCGCACTCGCCCCAAAGCGATGCTGCCTCTGGTGGGCATGCCCATGATCGCCCGCGTGATGGACGGCTACTACAAGGCGGGCATTCGGCGCTTCACCGTCGTGGTCGGCGAGACGGAAGGCGCGGCAGCGGCATGGCTATCGACCCAATGGCATTCGGACATCCGGCTGCAATTCGCCCCTCAGGGGCATCAACGCGGCACAGCGGCGACCCTGTTCGCCACGCGTGGGCTAATCGACGGCCCGGTGATTGTCGCCCCCTGCGATGTCCTCGTCCCCGAGGAGCATGTCAAGCAACTGGCCCTGTACTTTGAGACGCATCCCGGCGATAGCGTGGTGTTAAGTTTGTTTTACGCCCCCGATGATCAAGAACAGGGCATAGGCGTCTTTCTCGACCCGCGCGGTAATGTGATGTATATCTCCGAAGTTCCGACCGGCGCGCATCAGGACAACATGACCGCCTTGCCCGTCTACGGATTCACGCCTCATGTGTTGGAATATCTGGATCGTGTTCCGGTCAAAGAGGAAAGCGGCGAGCGCGTGATGGCGACGACGATCCAATCGATGATCGACGGCGGGCAGGTCGTCGGCGGGCTGGAAACCGGGTGGCGAACGCATCTCAACGAGCCTGATGATATTTTGACCGCCTCAATTCTGCTGATGGCGAGGTATGATCATGCTGTATTAAACAGCCCGATCCCCGATACCGTCAAGATTGTGCCGCCGGTGCATATCGATCCCGGCGTCACGGTGGTCGCCGGGGCTGAGATTGGCCCCAATGTCTATTTAGAAGCTGGCACAGTGATTGGCGCAAACACCATTATTTCCGAATCGGTCGTGCTGGCGCGGCGCATCGGCGCAGGAAAGAACATCCAAAGAGAGGTGGTCTATCAAGATCGCGCATGAACCGAGAGCAAGCCTACGCCATTGTCACCGAGTTCATCAAGAACGAGAACCTGATCAAGCACATGTTATCGGTTGAGGCCGCTATGCGCGCCTACGCGCTCAAATATGGCGAAGACCCGGATAGCTGGGGGCTGGTGGGGCTGTTGCACGATTTTGACTGGGAGATACACCCGACGCTGGATGAGCATCCACAGGCGGGCGCGCCCATTTTGCGTGAGCGCGGCGTCGACGAGAAAGACATCCAGACGATCCTCAGCCATGCCGAGCATACTGGCGTCCCCCGCGCCACCGTGCGCGACAAGGCCTTGTATGCGGTGGACGAACTCACCGGGCTAATCACCGCAGTAGCTCTGGTCAGGCCCAGCAAGAGTCTCGAAGACTTGACGGTTGATTCGATCAAGAAGAAATGGAAAGACAAAGCCTTTGCGGCAGGGGCTAACCGTGACGACATTCAGAACGGGACAGCGGCGCTTGGCGTGGATTTGTGGAGCGAACATGCGCCGCTGGTATTGGAAGCCATGAAAGGCATCGCACCGGTATTGGGGTTGGATGGGCGGCTGGCGAAAAGCTGATCCCGTCATGGAGGCGTAGCCTGTCCGTGTGGGAAAACAGCGTGTCAGGCGGTATACTGTCCAGAGCGCTTTACGAACGCTAACCGACTATGACATCCCGATACCCGCGCGATCCCCTGAGCCGTCGAGACTTGCTGCTGATCATTATCAGCGGCATTGTGATCGTCGGGGTGATTGTTGGGCTGATTGTGTTATTAGCAGGACGCCCGCCTCAGTCCCGCCCGGCGACACCCACCGTGCTGGCAACGCCCAGCCCCAGTGGAGCGCTTGGCGCTCCGACTGCCTCCGAAATGCCATCCGAAGCGCCGACCAGCGGGCCAACCTCGACGCTGGAGCCTTATCAGTACACTATCCAGAAGGATGACACGCTGGGCGGCATCGTGCAGGTGTTTGGCTACCGTGACACGTCGGTTTACCCGGAAATTGTGCGGTTGAACAATCTGCCCAACGAGAATATCCTGCCGCCCGCGGGGAGCGTCCTGCTGATTCCACGCCAGACGCCGACCGTTGGCCCTTCGCCATCGCCAACGCCCGAAGGGGCCACCGGAGGCCCAGCCGTTGACTATCGGGGGTGCGACTCGTCTACCCGCTGCGTCTCGCCAGATGGCGGCTATTGGATGCATGAGGTAGTTTCTGGCGACACCGTGCTGTCCATCGCCGCCGCTTACGATTCGCGCCGGGATGAAATCAATCGGGCCAACGGCATGACCGACAGCTCGTTTTTGAGCCTCGGACAAATCTTGAAGATTCCTATCCTCGTCACGCTGACGCCCACCCTGACGCCGACAGGCGGCCCGGATTCGACCGCCACGCCTTCGCCGACAGCCAGCGCGCCATCGCTGCTGGCTCCGCTCAACGGCGCGAAAGCGGCGCGCTCGCCAGCCGTGATCCTGCAATGGGTGGCGGTGCATCCGTTGGAAGAAAATCAGCGTTATTTGATCATCTTGAAGAACACAGACACGGGGAAGGAATCCCGGTATGTCACCCGCTCGAACAGCTACCGCCTGCCGGATGAGCTTCAGCCGGGGCTGGGGCAGTCAGCCCACTTTGAGTGGCAGGTCGTCGTGATCGCCGGGACAAATACGAACGCGGCTCCCATCGGCGGACAGGACGCAGCGTGGACGTTCATCTGGGGGCCGTAACGGTCAGATAGCTCCTAAGCGCCCAAATTGCTTTGCCAATTCCTCCGCCGATAAATGCAGCATGGTTGGCCTGCCGTGCGGACAGGTCTGCGGGGTGTCGCAGTTCTCCAACTGCCGGATCAACGCTTCCATCTCGGCATAGCTCAACACCTGCCCGGCTTTGACCGCCACCTGTTTGCACACTTTTGAAATCAGCCGCTGCTCGGCGGTGGCCTCGGTGGGCATTTCCCCGCACTCAATCTCCCCCAATGCTCCTAGCAATGCTGCCCCCGGTTCGCCCTGAGCCACCAGCGAGGGCAGCGCGTGTATCCGCGCGCTGGCTCGGCCAAACACTTCTACGCCGAAACCTATATCTCTCAGCGCTTCAAGCGACTCTTCCAGCAGGGCCATCTGATCCGGCGGCAGATCGATCACGACCGCCTCTAATAATTCCTGCGAGGTGATAGTGTGGTTGGTCTCCTCGGCGAGAAACTGCTCATACAGGACGCGCTCATGCGCGGCATGTTGATCGACCAGATACAGCCCTCGTGGACCTTCGGCGACCACATACGTCCCGCCCACCTGCCCGATCACTCGCAGCGCCGGCAGGGCGCGGGGTTTGCGAGCAGGCGGCTCAGGCGCGCTGTCGTCGGCGTTCGGCGGTCTTTGCTGGGCGAACTGCCCGGCGGCTTCGCCTGCCAGATTCAGGCCAAGCTGATCGACTCGCTGGCTGGTGACCTGCGTCAACCGTTCGCGGCGGGCGGCCCATTCGGGCGATCCCCACAGGATGTCGGTCTGGGCGGCGGGCGGCGGCGCGTATTCGATCAGCTTGCCGCGCACAGCGCGCTGCACGGCGCTGAACAGGGCGTCGGGGTTTCTGAAGCGCACCTGCGCTTTGGTCGGGTGAACGTTCACATCCACTTCTTCAGGCGGCAATTTGACCAGCAGCACAGCGACAGGGTAGCGCCCGACCATCAGCAGCGTGTGGTAGGCTTGAATAACCGCGTAAGCCAGCGATGAATCTTGAACCCACCGTCCGTTGACAAACAGCGTGATCTGATTGCGGCTGGAGCGATTGAGCGAAGGCAGGCCCACAAACCCGTGAATATGAATCTCAGGCAGGTCGTCGCGGACAGGCCGACTGTCGTTTGAGGAGACTTCCAGCATCTCCCGCGTCGTCTCGGCGCCCATAACTTCCGCCAGCGTTTGCCGCAGATCGCCGCTGCCAGTGGTTCGTAAGGCTTCTTGCTGGCTGTGCATCAGCGCAAAGCGGACGCCGGGATACGCGATAGCGTAGCGGCTGACCAGCGCCGTCACCAATTGGCGTTCGCTGGCATCTTTCTTGAGGAATTTAAGCCTAGCAGGGACATTAAAAAACAGGCTCTCGACGGTGATCAAGGTTCCCTGCGGAGCGCCGACTGTTTCCCGGTGCGTGATCTGTCCGCCCTCGAGTTGCAGCCGCGTCCCCGCTTCGCCATTAGCAGCGCGGCTGATGATGGTCACGCGGCTGACGGAAGCGATGGCCGCCAGCGCCTCCCCGCGAAAACCAAGCGTTTGGATGCGTTCCAGATCGTGAATGCTGGCAAGCTTGCTGGTCGCGTGGCGCGCAAACGCCAGTTCGATCTCGTCGCCGCCAATGCCAGCCCCGTTATCGGACACCCGGATCAGCTTGCGCCCGCCGTCCTGCAATTCCACCGTGATGGCGCTGGCCCCGGCGTCGAGCGCGTTTTCGACCAGTTCTTTGATGACCGAGGCGGGGCGCTCGATTACCTCGCCTGCCGCGATCTGGGTAGCCACTTCCGGGGGAAGAATATGAATAGTCATCCACTTGTCTCGGAACGCTCGACAATAAAGACCGGCGATTAGGCTGCCAGTCAATCTATGTTGCCCAATGCTTTAAGTAGATCATGGTTCATGACTGGACATCGGTTTGTTCCCTCTCCCCATGGGAGAGGGATGTCGAGGCGCAGCCTCGACTGGGTGAGGTAATGCTTATGCCGGGCGGATAGTTAAATCTTGAACCAGTAACCACTTAGAGAGTGTTTCATAAGTCAATTGGTGGCTAATTTCAACATGCGCCGAATGCTGGCGATATAAACAACCGATTCGCTGGATGAAACTGTATGTTCAAAATCACGAGATAGACGACGATAACGAC
>Ga0210377_10000792_pt1 | contig 30026 bp, 23 predicted proteins | sample PLM4_65_b1redo_FD_155480 | JGI IMG/M metagenome (GOLD analysis project Ga0210377, IMG submission 155480) | Groundwater sediment microbial communities from an aquifer in East River, Colorado, USA - PLM4_65_b1 redo | ecosystem: Environmental > Terrestrial > Soil > Riparian zone | place: USA: East...
TCGGTGGAGGTCATCGCCATCTCTTCGCCGGCCGTGGCCACGGTCCCGGTCTGGGCTGCCACTTCTTCAGCCCCGGTCGCCATCTGCTCCGAGGTTGAATACAACTGTCCGGCAGCCGAAGAGACCTGTGTGCTGCACTGCACCACCTGTTCGATTGTAATTTGCAGGTTTTCCGCCATTACATTGACCTCACTCGCCAGCATCCCAAGTTCATCATGCGTGGCAATGTCGCAACGGGCCGTCAGGTCACCCTTGGCAACCCGTTTTACTGACTCCAGCACCCGATTGAGAGGCCTGAACAGACGGGTGATGAACCAGCTGCTGCCAATGAAAGAAATAAGCAGGATAAGGGCTGTCAAACCAATTACAACAAACTTTATTTTATCAATCACGGCAAAAAATTCGCTTTTTTTGATTCCGGTATATATCGCCCCGATTATATCGCCCTTGGCATCCCGTATCGGGTCATATGCGGTAAAAAAGGTCGTCCCTAGAATAACCGCCTCCCCCCTGTAGGATTTCCCTTCCTTGAAAACGGCATCGTATGCAGGGCCCTGAAGCCGGGTCCCCACGCCCCTGCCGCCGTCATCCTTGAGCACGTTTGTGGATACACGCATGTCACCCATGAAGATCGTGGCAGTGCCTCCGCAAAGCGCCTTCAGTTTGTCGGGAAGCTCGAAATTGTCGTTGATAATGTAACTTCCCGCCATTAATTTGCCATCCGCAACCCTGAATTCGCTTCCTTTCAGGCCAAGCAACTCCCGGAAGGTCTTTATCCGGCTTTCCTGATCGTTGGTCATTTGCCGCAGAGTCTCCTTCTGGAATGCGTTGAGGGCGACCATTGTGACACATGCCACTGCAAAGGTGACAATTGTCAGGTTCAGCAGAACGAATTTTGTCCTGAGCTTCATATTACTGATAAATCCCATCTGGTTATCCCCCATGCCGTAAAATTATTATTACCTGTTCCCAGGCTGATACTTTGGCTTTGGTTGCGGATTGATCGCACTTAATGGAGTCTATCGTCTGAATGGTGAATAACTTGAGAAGGGAATTGAATATGATGATAAGAGTCATGCCGTCATGAAAACTAATGGGGAGTGCGGCGTGAAGAAAGAGCGACGCGGGATGAGGTGCTCAGGGGCGCAATATCGCGCCCCGGCGTTTACAAAGAGGAGGGAGATATTTGATATCAAGACGATGCGGCGGAGTAACAGGCCGAATGCGGCCCGCTGTCAGAGCACTCCCGCCACCTTTTTGGAGACATAACCCTTGTACTGCTCGAAATTCGCACGGAAACGATCCACCAGGTTCCCGGCGGTTACATCATAGGCCTTCTTGTCCGCCCAGACGTTACGCGGGTTAAGAACCTCCGCCGGCACTCCGGGACAGCTCTTCGGAATCATGAGGCCGAAGAATGGGTCCTTTTCGAACTCCCCCTCCTTCAGGGCGCCGTCGATGGCAGCATTGATAAGTGCCCGCGAATAGGATATCTTCATCCTGCTCCCAACGCCATAGCCGCCGCCGCTCCAGCCGGTATTCACCAGCCAGCAGTCAACTTTTTGCTTGGCGATCTTTTCTTTGAGGAGTTCAGCATAAACCGAAGGGTGGAGCGCCATGAATGGGGCGCCGAAGCAGGTGGAGAAGACCGCCTGGGGCTCGGTAATGCCCGCCTCGGTGCCGGCCACCTTGGCGGTATAGCCGGAGAGGAAATGATACGCTGCCTGCTCCCTGGTCAGTTTGGCGATCGGCGGTAACACCCCGAAGGCATCGCAGGTGAGCATTATGATGTTGGCCGGATGTGCGCCCATTCCGGAGCGGACAATATGGGGAATATGGTTTATGGGATAGGATGCACGCGTGTTTTCAGTGAAAGAGTCATCGTTCAGATCGATCCTGCGGCTTACCGTATCGATTGCGACGTTCTCAAGTATGGTTCCGAACATCCTGGTTGTCTGATATATCTCAGGTTCTGAATCCCTGGAGAGCTTGATGATCTTCGCGTAACAGCCCCCTTCGAAATTGAATATCCCGTTGGCGTCCCAGCCATGCTCGTCATCACCGATCAGGGTCCTTTTCGGGTCAGCTGAAAGGGTCGTTTTGCCGGTGCCGGAAAGGCCGAAGAAAATCGCCGTGTCCCCCTTTTTACCGGTATTGGCCGAGCAATGCATGGAAAGAACCCGCTTATCCAAGGGGAGGAGGTAATTAAGAATGGTGAAGATCGACTTCTTGATTTCACCGGCATAGCTTGTGCCGCCGATGAGGATCAACCTCTTTGCGAAGTTGACAATTATAAAGGTTTCCGTGTTTGTCCCGTCCGAAGAGGGAACCGCATGGAAACTGGGCATATCAATGACAGTAAAGGCGGGTTTGAAATTGAGCAGTTCCGCCTGGGTCGCCTTTATGAACATATTCCTGGCAAAGAGTGCATGCCAGGCCTTTTCCGCGATTACCCGGACCGGCAGCCGATGCTCGGGGCTGGCTCCGGCAAAGCAATCCTGGACAAAGAGGTCCTTGCCGTGAAGATAGGAGGTCATTCTTTTATATAAAGCGTCGAATCTGGCCGGATCAAAGGGGCGGTTGACCTTACCCCAGTTGATATGTTCATGGCAGGACGGCTCATCTACGATAAATTTTTCATTCGCCGCCCGGCCGGTATAATGTCCGGTCTTCACCTCAACAGCACCCATGTGGGTGATAAGTCCTTCCCCGCGCCTGACGATGAGTTCGTACAGCACGGGAGTGGGAGACGTCCAGAAAATCAGATTCGCATTGGTTATGCCATGTTCTTCAAGTCCAGTTCCCCTGGTAATGTCGTTAAGTTTCAAATCAGGCTCCCCCTTCCGGATATAAAAATATATGTATGGTAAAATAGCATTTCATTTCATACAATCAAGAAAAAAATTGCATAGTCGCAGCAATGTGCAGCGTATTGACATATATGTATCATTTGCTAATATGAAGTACGGCGAATGAAGGGAGCAATAAATATCTGCAAACCGGCCGTGCGGTCGCCCGGCATACTATCAAAAGGAGGGAAAGAATGCAAAAATGGAGATGTACGATCTGCCAATATATTTACGATCCGGCTGTGGGGGACCCTGACAGCGGCATCGCCCCCGGCACCCTGTTCGAGGATATTCCGGATGACTGGTACTGCCCTCTGTGTGGTGCGGGCAAGGATATGTTTGAGGCTGTCTGACAAACATTCCATTTTCTTCCCGATGTTCAGCGCATGAACCCTGTCTCCATCCAGAGGTGGAGACAGGTTCACTTAACAACGATGCATGGGAATTCTTGCGAAACGGAATGTCATTCACCCAAAATGCCCTTCTCATATTTATTTCCAATCTATTCTTCAGAAGATCGACAAGTTAAAGACAACTCTCCAATCAAAATGCCGCCCCTGCTTTTTAATTAATTTTAGGTTTGACAAAACAATACGTGCCATTGTAAATTATTCAAATTTGGTAACCACTGGATTTTTAAACAAAATCTAATATATACAATTATTCGCGGGGAGAAGCTATGGTGAAACAGAAGAGCAACTTTATAGGGTATTTTTTCAATATCTTGAGCCTTATAGGTATGATTCTGGCTATAGTCGCCACAGGCCTGATTATAACCTTTCTTTCATATGAATACATTACCGGTATTGATAAACCTTATCTGGGACTGTTGACCTATTTCGTCTTCCCCATCATGCTGATCCTGGGTCTTATACTCATTCCGGTCGGGGCGCTCCAGGTGAGGAAAGAGTGGCGGCTCAAAGGGGTGGCCGAGATCCACCCCTTTCCCCGCATCGACCTCAATGACCCGCATAAAAGGCATGTCTTCATTTTTTTCATAATTGCATCTGTCCTCTTTGTACTTATCGTCTCCATTGCTTCGATCAGGGGATTCGAGTTCACGGAATCGACCACCTTCTGCGGCGAACTCTGCCATTCGGTCATGGAACCCGAGCATGTCGCCTGGAGCAATTCACCCCACGCCAAGGTGAAATGCGTCGAATGCCATGTGGGGCCGGGAGCCGCCTGGTATGTCAAGGCAAAGATATCAGGTCTCAGGCAGGTCTATGTAGTCCTTTCCCACACCTTTCCCACACCCATCGCAACCCCCATCGAAAATCTGCGTCCGGCACGCGACACCTGCGAACAGTGCCACTGGCCGGAGAAGTTCTACTCCGGCAGACAGAAGGTGTTTTACCACTACGCTCCCAATGAGGCCAATACTTCACGGGAGATCAATATGCTGATAAAGATCGGTGGCACCCCCAAGACTCCCAACGCAAAGGGTATACACTGGCATATCGGGACCGAGGTCAATTATATTGCCAAGGACCCCAAACGTTTCGATATCCCCTACATTGCCGTCAAAGAAAAAGATGGCAGTATAACCGAATACATGAACACGGAAAAGCCCCTTTCCAGGGAGGAAATAGCAAAAGGGGAAAAGCGGCGAATGGACTGTATCGATTGTCACAACCGGCCAACCCACATCTATCACTCACCCGGCCAGGAGATGGATGAAATGTTCGTATCGGGCCGTATCGACCAGTCTCTTCCCTACATAAAAAAGGTAGCAGTGGAGATCCTTTCAAAGCCCTACAAATCCACCGACGAAGCCATGGCCACCATCTCCGCCGACATTCCCGGTTATTATGCCAAGAATTACCCGAAAGAGGCGAAAGAGAAGGCCGTTGCCATAAAGAAAGCCGCTCTGGAGGTGCAGGGGATCTATTCCCGGAACTTCTTCCCCAAGATGAAGGTCTCCTGGAATACCTATCCAAATCACGTAGGGCACTTCTATTCTCCCGGCTGCTTCCGCTGCCACGATGGTAAACACAGGAGCAAGGATGGAAGGATGATTTCCAAGGATTGCAACCTATGCCACACCATGATCAGTCAGAAGCAGGAAAACATCGCGCCTGACACCGTGGTTAAGAATTTCGTACATCCGGTGGACATCGGCGACGAACTCTTCAAGACCAACTGCAGTGACTGCCATATGGAAGGGGGCTATGATATACCCGGAGGGGGAAGCCATGAAGTGTTGAAACATTGACCCTTGATCCGCCATAACCTCACAAACAAAACCCCCGTGGGCGATCCCACAGGGGTTTTGTTACAGTTCCACAAGCGTCCCCGCTTCCTCATCATCCTGATCTGTCCCGGCCTCTTCATCCGGCTCGAATTCATCATCCATTATCCTGTCGAGAAACTTTTTATTCTCGGAAATGATTTTTCTTATCTCTTTGCCCAACTCATCAATTCCGGTTTTTGCTTCATCCATTTCTCAGCCCCTTTTTCTGTACTCCTCGACGATAAAGCTCTTCATACCTCAACGCTGAATTCTTCCACGAAAAATCCCGGGTCATCCCGCTACGCATGATTTTTTTCCAGCTCTCCTTGTCTCGATAAGCCTTCAAGGCACGCAAAAGGGTTTCAAATAGGGCGGAAGCGGTATATTCGGCAAACGCGAAGCCGGTCTGTTCTTTTCCATTGAGCTTTTCATCAGTAACGGTATCCGTCAGGCCGCCGGTTTTCCTTACCACCGGTACTGAGCCGTAACGAAGGGCTATCAATTGCCCCAGCCCGCAAGGTTCGAAGTGCGACGGCATGAGAAAAATATCGCTTCCTGCATAAATCTTTCTTGCCAGCGATGGGTCGAAACCCTCATGGAACGCAATATTCCTTGCTCCCTTGGCACAGATGTCGTCAAACATTCCGGCATATTTTTCTTCTCCGGACCCGATAACTGCCAGCTGTAAATCTCCCGCCGCGAAATCGGGGAGTAGCTTCCCGATCAGATCAAACCCCTTCTGGTCTATCATCCGGGATACCATCCCTATAAGCGGGACATCGGCATCCTGATCAAGACCCAGCAATTTCTGCAGCCCCTTCTTGTTGGCCGCTTTCCCCGTAAGAGAGGCAGCGGAATATTTCCTGAATATTTCCCGGTCGGTTGCAGGGTCCCATTCGGAATAATCGATGCCGTTGATAATTCCGCACAGGTCTTCCCTGCGGGAAAGAAGGACCCCCTCCAGTCCGCACCCCTGTTCAGGGGTCAGAATTTCCGCACAATAGGTCTCTGAGACGGTATTTATCAGGTCGGCGGATAAAATTCCCCCTTTCAAAAGGTTAACATTGTCGTAGAATTCCAGTCGGTCTATAGTGAAGTATGACCCGTCCAGTCCCATCTGCACCAGAGAGGACTTGGGAAAAAGTCCCTGATACGCCAGATTGTGAATGGTAAAGACAACCGACATATTGGCGAAGAATGAGTCATCGCTGTATTCATACCTGAGAAGAAGAGGAATTAGTGCTGTCTGCCAGTCATGACAATGAAGCACGTCGGGACGATAGTCCATCCTTTTCAGCAGTTCCAGGACCCCCCTGCAAAAAAACGCAAACCTCCGCGGATTGTCCGGGTAATCCCTGTCCGCGCAGCCGTAAAGGTAGTCCCGGTGAAAATATTCCTTGTTCTCAAGCAAATAGACAGGGACCTGGGAAAGGAGGGTCCGGCGCAGCAACCCTTTTTGCGGCATGTCGCCAAGAGGGACATCCACACTTTTCCGGATCTTTCTGATCAGGAAGTCCCCCTTTGCCACGGTTTTGTAATAGGGCATGATAATCCGGACATCATGCCCCATCCGGCTCAACTCCTGTGGCAAAGAGCCGGCGACATCAGCCAGACCGCCGGTTTTTGCAAAAGGGGTTACTTCGGAAGCAATAAAAAGAATTTTCATGAACAAACCTCACAAGACAGGCTGAAGGTAAAAGGCTGAAGGCTGAAGGAGAAGGATAAGAGTTCCGGAAGGTTTTTCCCTTTGGCCTTCAGCCTTCAGCCTGCCGTTATATTTCCGCATCCCTGAGAAAAGTCGCTGCATCCTCAGGTGAAGTGGGATTGATATAAAACCCGGTTCCCCATTCGAAACCGGCAATCTGGGTAAGTCTCGGAACGAGCTCGATATGCCAGTGGTAGTCATACTCGATGGACCCCCAGTAATCCGGTTTGCCCAAACGCTGATGGCACGGTGGAGCGGTATGAAGTATGAAGTTGAATGGAGGGTCCTTCAACACCCCCTTCAAACGGCACAGCATATCTTTCAAGGCCAATGCCAGCTCGCCAAGCTCACTGTCGTTCATGAGGGCAAAATCATGGGAATGCTGTTTCGGGTACAGCCTCACTTCGAAGGGGAAACAGGATGCATAAGGGGTAAGTATCACAAAGTTTGCAAACTCCTTTACCACACGCTCCCCGGTCGCCAGTTCGAATGTTACCAGATCGCAGAAGAAACAGCGCTCTTTGGCGGAAAAAAATTCACGACTGGTTTTCAGTTCGGTAGCAGCTACCGGCGGGATCAGCGGCACGGCGATAAGCTGGCTGTGGGAGTGGCTTAAGGTTGCGCCGGCCCGGAAACCGTGATTTTTAAACAGCACCATGTATCGGAACCGCATGTCCCGGCGCAGATCAAGATATCTGCTACGATAGGCTATCAGCACGTTGGTTATTTCCGCGGGAGTGAGGCCCGCCAACCCCCTGTCATGGTCCGGGGTTTCGACGATAACTTCATGTGCGCCGATGCCGTTCATTAAATCATAAGGACCATAGCCTCGATTATTCAAGGTCCCCTCGATGCGCAGAACCGGATACTTGTTGGGGATCACCCTCACCTGCCAGTTTGGAGAGTTGGGGGGACCATTCGGACGGATGGCGAATATCTCTCCCGGGGTCTTGTCCTCATTGCCATAACAGAAAGGACAGCTGGTCATTTCTGTTGATTCGGGCTCCAGCAGGAAATCCCGCGGCCTTCTCCCCCGGTCTGTGGCTATTATGACCCAGTGCTTCTTCAAGGGGTCCCATCTTAATTCGGACATCGTATCTCCTAAATAAGTCCAGCCACCAGCTACCAGCCGCCAGTAACTGCTTTTAAATGAGCCATGTTTCCAGCTCCAGCTCCGGACCCGCATATTTGAGCGCCATGGCCCCATCGGTGGGCCAGCGCCCGATTTCGTCATTGCCCCGAATAAGGGTGATATAGACGAACAGCCATCCCCCTGATTCGGGATTCACCGCGGCGAGCGGCACACGCACCTCGCAGATCCGGGCGATTTTCCAGGAACAGGTATGACCTGTGCTTTCCCAGGTGCCTTCTCCCTTCACCAGGAGCGCCCCTTCATCCAACTCGGGTTCCATGGCCAGCCGGTATTCCCTGTCGAGAATCAGATACAGGTTGAGTTGATCTCCCGGCAAAAGAGTTTTATCCAGCGAGATCGTGCCGTCAATCCGGAAAAAAAGCGCCTTCCGGTCGAAACCGTAAAAAAATGACTGAAGCAGACTCTCAGCGGCATGCATTGCCGAGGATTGCCTGGTCAGATCGTAGAGCCCCGCAGCCAGCCATTCGAAATAACTGGTCACGAAGCCGTTAATCACCGGCGAGATCATGTCGGCTGGGCCCCTCACAAAGCCTGCCGGGCTTTCTTTCTTGATCGGTTCAAAAAGCTCGAGAGGAACATCCAGTTTGAGCAGACGGAAGACATTCATCAGGTGCCTGCGGAAAAGGAGATCGAAGCGGTCACTATATGGCGAGAAATGATCATCTCCATACCACCAGAACCAGTCGCTCCCCTCTGCCGCATAGATCGATTTGCAGACACTCCGAACCGTTTCATCCCCCTCTCCGCCATCTACATCTCCGGATAAATGGCCGGCCACCGCAGGGCTATGCCTGGCAGCGGCCTCCCTGGTCCTCTCGATCATGTCCCAGGCGAGGTTTTCTTCGGGATGCCCCACCCAAATGCCATAGTCCGCATTGATCCACGACCCCGGATGCACATGATGCAGCGCCTTTCTGACAGGGACCCTGGAAATGATATCCGAAAAGGTGGCCGGCTCCAGTCCCTGGCTACCTGCAATCCCGGTGTAGAGGCGCTTCAGGAAATCATAGCCGTTGTCGGGATAATATTCCCAGGCATTTTCTCCGTCGAGAATGATAGACACCACGCTGCTTTTGGGGGCATGTGTCCGGATGTCCTGGAGCCTTGCGATAAAATCATGAACCGCCCGGACCGGCTCCCACTGTGAATAGGTGAAGCCGATCAGGTCTGACAGTGCATGGTCCCTGAAGAAGAGCCGCAGATCATCTCCGTGTGCCGAGAATGAGTACGGCTGGTAAAGCGCTTCCCGCCAGGGTCCGAGCCCGCCTGTTATGCTGCGGAGCAGAACGTCTTCATCACTGGCAACCCACTTGAGCCCGCATTCGGCAATGATCGCCAGCGCCTCATCGCTGATAGAACCTTCCGAAGGCCACATCCCGGCCGGGGCAAACCCGAAAACATTCTCAAAGAATGCCATTCCCAAGACCACTTGGCTCCTCGCGTCTTCAGGATGCCGGAAACGGGTGGCGGGGAGGTTTACCCGCGGCATGGCGGTCCGGGCGCTGTTCGTATCGCAAAGCAGCGGCAGAATCGGGTGGAAATAGGGGGAAACCGCCAGTTCCGCTTTTCCTTCTTCATGAAGCCTTTTGTAAAGAGGGATGATCTCCCCCAGGATTTCCCGTTGTTTCCTGAAGAGAAGAGCTTTATCGGCTGCGGAGAAGTTTTTACCCTTTTTGACAAGCCCTTGCAGTTCGGGATAACGGCGTCTTGCAGCCTCACCTGTCCAGGAGAGAAAGAACCAGACCTGGAGGTCGAGAATGTCCTGGTCCCGGAAGCTCCGCAACCGTTCGCCACGGTTTCCCCCTGCGCCGCCTTCGGCCAGACGGAGCAGTTCCAGGTAGCGGCTATACGGTTCAATCATCCGTTGCCGGTTGGCGGAAAAGAAATTTCCCAGGACAAAAAGCCGATCTTCTTCGCCCATATCCGCAGGCGCCATTTCCCCTCTCACCAGAAAAGGATCGATGGCCACGCCTGAGGCATAATCCAGGAGTTGCTCCAGGAGAGAGGGGACAAGGTTGAAGACCACCCTGGCCCCCGGTGTTTCATCCACAATAGCCGCCATGTCGTAATAATCTTTTACGGCATGGAGATATGTCCAGGGAAGAATATACTCTCCCTTGTCCGGCTCCTTGTAATAAGGCTGGTGCATATGCCAGAGCAGGGTTATGTAGAGGGGATCGGCCATTATTATCCATTAAGTGGACAGTTGAACAGTTAAACAGCGTACAGGGAAGGGGACAGCGGACAGGGGACAGAATAAATATGGCTTCAACTGTTTAACTGTTCACTGTCCACTGTCTACTGGTTCATTACACCAGTTCCTTTTTCCACTTTTCCACCTTCCTGCAGTATTCTTCCAGCAACCTCTGGGCAACCTTTTGTTCCTTTGCCTCGGCAACTATCTGAACATTCGGCTGGTACTGATCGGGAAGCACAAGCACCCACTCTTCACCGAAATTGACCTTGATGCCGTCGATAAAGCTGGCCTCCTTGTCCAGGCTGTCCTCGCTCATCTTGCGCATGATACCCCCCTTCATCTCAAGGGCGCATGTCACCCTTGCCTGCAGAAATACCCTGTGCGGCGTCTCCGCCAGGATGCCGGCAAGGGGTGTATTGCAAGCTGCCAATAGTTCAATGGTCTTGGCAACGGCAAACATGCCGTCAAAGGCCGCCTGGAAACTTGGGAAGGCAAACCGGCCATCCATGGAACCGGCCATTAGTATCTCCGACGAAAGAGCCGCCTCAATAATGGCCCTTTCCGAATTTTTGGTGCGGCAAACAGTGCAGTGCTTTTCATGGCTCAAAATATCAATTGCAGAGGGTGCGGAAACCGGTGCAACAAAGACCCCTGTATATCCGGCCTTCAAAAAGAGCGCCACCATGAGGATGAGTGATTCTGTCTCATCGTAGATCTTTCCGGTGCCATCCACCAGGATTATCCCCTCGGCGGACGGATCGAGCCAGAAACCGGCATGGGCATCCAGAGAAGCAACTATCTTAGACAGCTGCTGCAAGCTCTTGGGCCTTTCCTCGGCTTTCCTGCTGGCCCTTTCTTCATCGATATAGGCATTCAGGCTGATAACTTCACATCCCATCTCGTTCAGTATGCCGGGGAGTATCTGCCCGGCCGGTGAATGGCTGAAATCGATGACCACCTTGAAATTTCCCTTTTTCAGAGCGGCCTGTTCTATGGCTCGAATGAACCCCTCCCGGTAAAAATCGAACACCTGGGGTAGTTCGGTAATCCCGCCCGGCTCCCTGTGATGCGCCCGGCGAAAATTTTCCTTGAAAAAGATCCGCTCCACATTTTTCCCCATGGAACTGGAGAAATCGAGCCCGTCGTTGTCCAGGAAAACTATTTCGGTAGAGGCAGGGTCTTCGATGGCCTGACGGAAATGGAAACCTCCCACCTCGCCGAAGGTTTGCAGCTTATACCGCATCATCGGCAAAGGGATCATTTTCAGGTCCCGGACATTCACCCCGGCAGAGAGGATGCCCCCCAGAAAACTCCTCTTAAGCATCCGCGAGGAGTGGGACGCGTCACGTCCCGCCAGGACGAAACTCCCTTTGGGGAGAGAGGTGCCGTAGGCGCATCCCAGTTTCGCCACGAACTCGGGAGTCAGTTCCACATTGGTAAGCCCCCTGACGATCGCCCCCTCGAACAACGACTTTTTCCACTTCTCCCCCCAGATTACATTTCCCGAGACCGTTGCGCCTCCCTCTATAATCTTTCGAGGCCAGATCTTCGAGTCTCGCTTTATGTATGCATCTTCGCCAATGGAAGTGTCATCCGCAACGATGCACCCCTCTTCAATTGTGACCCCCTGGCCTACCCTGACATTGTTGCAGAGCACGGAGTCGGTAATCTTCACCCCCTTTTTCACATAGACATTGTCCCAGATCACGCAGCGGGAGAGCTTGGCCCCCGCTTCAATGGCGCAGTTGCGTCCTATGACCGAATCCTTGATCTGGGCAAGACCCAGGACCTGGGAATTGTCACCGATTACCACAGTCCCTTCCACCACGACGTTTTCATCCAGCCGGACATCGGCGCCGATCCGCAGGTCTTTGCCGACCAGATCCTGTTTCGCTTCATCGATACTTATGTTTACCTTGCCGCGAAAAATGTCGTGATGGGCTTCCCGATATGAATCGGTGTTGCCTATGTCACGCCAGTAGCCTTTCGCCGTGTAGCCGAAGAGCGGTTCATGGTTTTTCATAAGGAGCGGGAAGAGGTCCTGGGAAAAATCAAAATTTTCTCCCGCCGGGATGTATTTGAAAATTTCCGGTTCCAGCACATAAATCCCGGTGTTGACCGTGTCTGAAATAACTTCCCCCCACCCCGGTTTCTCCAGAAACTGGGTGATCCTCTTTTCCTTGTCGGTAATCACCACTCCGAACTGCAGAGGGTCTTTGACCGATGTCAGAGTAATGGTGGCAAGGGCCTTGCGGTCTTCATGAAAATCGATGATCTTTTTCAGATTGAAGTCGGTAAGGAGATCGCCGCTGATAATCAGAAAACGCTCGCCAAGAAACTTTTCGGCATATTTTACAGCACCGGCGGTACCCAGGTCTTCGATGGGTGTGACATACGTTATCTTTACGCCGAAATCGCCGCCATCGCGAAAAAAGTTCTTGATAAAGTCCGGCTGGTGGTAAAGCAGCATGACAAGATCGGTTATATGATGTTTTTTCAAAAGCTCAACGATATGGAGCATTATCGGCCGGTTCATGAGAGGGATCATCGGCTTGGGAAGATTGCTTGTCAGCGGCTGGATCCGAGTGCCGAATCCTCCCGCCATAATTACGGCTTTCATAATATTTTACTCCTTTGTCGGTAAAATCAGGTAGAGGTATGCGTTCGCTACACCCACAGGTAAAGGCAAAGAAAATCTTACTCTTTACCTCTACCTCTACCTGCTTTTTTTGCCAGGACCCGGTTTATTTCATCTTTCAATTCCTGCGGATCGCTCGACTTGACCACATATCCGTCCGCGAGCCAGGCGGAAAAATCATCCTTGTAGCAGGAAAAAGCCGTGGAGAGGATGACCGGCATATCATGCCTCTCCTTGACTATCTTCTGCAAAAGATCGAGGCCGCTCTCATTCTTCAGCTTGATGTCCAGCACCACCAGGTCGTAATCGCCGGCAGCGAGTTTCTCCACCGCTTCGGTAGCGGAAGCCGCCGTCACCACCTGATGCCCCTCATCGGATAACTCCTGTGAATACAGGAGTCTTATGTTACTTTCATCATCCACAACCAGTAACTTTGCCATATCAAGCTTCCTCCTTCTTGCCGGGCAATCTGATAATGAATCGTCTCCCCCCGTCTGAATCGTTTAACATGTCAAAGCGGAGTCCAAGTTTGTCCAAAATGATCTTGCACAACGGCAGGGTTGAGCCGCTCCCGAGTTCCTGGGTGGCTGAAAAGGGTGTGGTCATTGCGTCCACAGAGTCGGATGAGATATATTTACCGGAATCCGCGATAACCACGACTACTTCATCTTCATCCAGTTCTGTTTTGATCCGGATGGCGCTTCCATTTGCCAGGGTATTCACGGAATTGCTGAGAATATTGCGGATGCAGAATGAAATCTGTTTATAGTCGATATATGCCACGGGCAAACCCGGGGCCGGATCTATGGAGCATGTGATGGAATGCAGCTCCATTTCCCCCTGCAATTCCCTGCATACGCCGGACACTAGCAGATTCACGTCCCACATGTCCTTGGCCGGGAAGAGTGAATCCGAATAATTCAGCACTTCTTCCAGGACATCCTCCAGCTGTTTTGCTTCACTTACAATCGACTCCAGATATCCAAGCTTCGGGTCACTCTCTTCGATATTCTTTAACAATGAGCGGGCAAATCCTCCGATTACCATCAGCGGATTGCGAATTGAGTGGGCGATGCTGGACGTTATCCGGCCGACCAGCGCCATTTTTTCCATCCTTACGATGATATCCTGCTGTTCCTTGAGTTTCTGATTGGCCTCGGTCAGTTTATCCAGGTCCTCCTGCACCCTTTCGTAGAGTGAGGCCCTCTCCAGGGCAAAGGCGACAGGGAAGGCGAATATCTCCAGTGATTGCATGTCCTGGGGAGTAATCTGCTTATGGGTGATACAGTTATCCGCGACTATGACTCCGATGCGGCGGTTGCGGGTGATCAGCGGCATGACCAGAAAGGTGTCAACACCGAGAATCCATGCCAGCGTGGGAGGGACTTCCGGATTGTGGAATGCGTCAGTCACAAGAATCGGCTTCCGTTCACTCAGCGCGCGGTTGAAAATATGTCCGTGATCGTCGAGCGGCACCGATAACTTTTCCAAGATATCATGAAACTTGGCCTTTTCCGAGGAAAGCTTGGTTTCGAGAAAATTCCTGGCCATCGTCGTGAGGCTGGCCTTATTCTGGTCGATCTCCTGCCAGATCTGCCAGGCTTCCTCATAGTTCCTGGGGCCGATCCCCAGATATCCTTTAAGACAGTGTCGTTCCTTGTCGGTCATGAGGAGAAAGGCCCGGTTCATGCCGAACCCTTTGCCCGCGGTGATCGCAGTCAGCGCAGTTGAAAGTATCTCATCGAGACCCAAAGAGGTTTGCAGAACCAGACCCAATTCATGTAGAAACCTGATTTCCTTGGTCCTGCTGCTAAGGAAACTTCCCATGGAGTTCAACCGGGCCTTCTGTTCCTGAAATTCGGCAATCAGGACAGGCATTATGTCGGAAAATGGCGCGCCGCTCTCCTGTGAGCGCTTCAGATCAGCGGCCATCCTGGGGCATTCCAGGCATTTCTCGATGACCCTTCTCTTGTGAACGGTGTAAAGCTCCTCTTCACCTTCGGCAATAAAGGGGCATTCTTTCGGGGTCACTTCAATTTTATTCCAGCAGCACTCCCAGTCCAATCACGCCTCCATCAACTTATTCAAAGTAGCCGCAATCAACCTTGAACGGCCAAAGTATATCAGCCTGCGGTGCTTTTTCAAGGCAAATCAGCAGGATCAAATCGAAAATTAATTAAATAAATGTTCATATTCCCAGGGGGGGGGAATCTAATCCTTCGAGAAAACAATACGTAGATAATGCTTTGCGAACTCAAAAAGAGTAATACGGAGGCAGCCGTCAGCGGAGTGTGCCTTTGTTTGCATTTCTAATTGAATTTTTCTTTCTCTATTCGGTTTTTTTTGATAGAGTCGATAGCATTAGATTTATTACATATGATATTATTAATTATTGACCATTAGTGGGCAGTTTCGAAAGGCTGTTTTATGTCGGAAAGCATTGCAAAGCATCATAAACCCGGGAAAGGGCGGACAAAGAAGGTTGAACCCTGTGGAGAACGCTCCAGGTTTCTTCAGGAGTGTAAGAAGGAACCTGCATTAAAGAACTTGATTGACGAACATTCCAGTATGATTTTCAGGCAAACCTCAGCCGGAATATCCCTTGCCTTACCGGACGGCAGAATCATTGAGGCAAACCCGGAATTCTGCCGCATTCTGGGGTATACGGAAACTGAAGTGCTGGAACTGACTTGCGAAGAAATCACCCATCCGGACGACCATGAAATGTTGCGCCGGTTGTGGGAAAATGCAAAAGATGGGAATAGGAGCGCATCTTCGATTGAAGAGCGCTACCTGTGCAAGGATGGCTCCATGCTCTGGGGTCGGGTTTCCCGCGACTTGTTTTATGACCGGGAAGGAAAACCACTGTACGTTTTGTCTGTAATGCAAGACATTTCCGACAGCAAATGGATCGAGGCGTCATTACGGGAATCAGCGGTAAAACTTGATTCACGTGTTCTGGAACTGGAAGCCGCCAACAAGGAAATGGAGTCATTCAACTATACGGTTTCCCATGACCTCCGCTCTCCCCTGACAAGTATAGGCGGATTTTGCGAGCTCTTGCTGGGGCTGGACAAGTCGCATCTGGATGATCAGTGCAAAAGCATCATCCGTCATATATGCGGGACCGTCCGGCACATGGACCAGCTTATCGAGACGCTGCTGAATTTTTCCAGCATTTCGAACCGGGAAATGAATAGGGAAAAAGTGAATCTCAGCCTGATGGCAAACACGGTGGCCGCGCAACTTAAGATGCGCGAACCGCACCGTCAGGTGGAATTCATTATTGTTGAGAGGGCTGTGGCGGAAGGTGACGCAAAACTGCTCCGCGAAGTGCTGGAGAATCTACTGGGCAACTCCTGGAAATACACCGGCAAACAGGAAATGGCGCGGATCGAATTCGGCTTACGGGAAACAAACAGCTCAACGACCTATTACGTGCGGGACAATGGGCCAGGTTTTGACACGGCCCAGGCCGACAGCCTCTTCATTCCATTTCATCGCCTGCATAGCCGGGAAGATTTCGTCGGTTACGGAATCGGGCTTTCCACTGCCCAACGGATAATCCAGCGACATGATGGCAATATCTGGGCGGAAGGTGAGCCTGGACATGGTGCTACCTTTTATTTTACACTGGGCGAGCAAACAAATTTTACCAGCCGTTCTCATGACGACGGGAAATAGCACTCCGTAGCTTCTCCATACCACGAAGCCATAATAAAGCGGAACGAATTACAGCTTGCAAAGGCGGCAAAACTGCCGAGTTTGGAATTGAGGCCTGATATGGATAAAGCGGCTTATAACCGGTCGCGGATTTCTATACTCTACGTGGAAGACGATCCGGTCAACAGGGATCTGATCACTAGAATGATCCCCATGAAATATCCAGCCCTTAAGCTCCTAGTGGCCGAAAATGGCAAGACGGGTCTGGAACTTTTCGAGAAGCATCTTCCGGATATTGTCATAACCGACATAAACATGCCTGTCATGGACGGCGTCAGAATGTCCGCCGAAATCAAGGCAATCCAGCCCGATGCGATCATTATCATTGTTTCTGCTTACTGTGATGCAAATTATCTCCTTAATGCCATCGACATCGGGATCAATCACTACATCCTGAAGCCGATCGACTACAAAAAGCTCTTTTCAACTATCGACAAATGCATCTCCGGCATCATCATGGAGAGCAGACTCAGGGAACAGAACGAGCATCTGCGCAAACTCTCGCGCGCCGTGGAACAGAGCCCGAGCATGGCGATGATTACCGACATGCGCGGAACCATCGAGTATGTGAATCCCAAATTCACTGAAATCACCGGTTACCAGGCGGATGAATTGATCGGCCGGAGCCCGCAGATATTTAAAACCGGCACGACATCACCAGAGACGTATCGGGAACTCTGGAGCACTATTTCCTCAGGCCGTGTGTGGCAAGGCGAATTTCTCAACCGGAAGAAGAATGGGGAATTGTACTGGGAGTCAGCCTCTATCGCGCCTGTATTCGATGAAGCGGGGACAATTACCCATTTCGTGGCGGTAAAAGAGGACATAACAAGCCGCAAGCGGGCGGAAGAGGAAATAGAGGGGCTGAATGCCAGCCTGGAGTCGCGGGCGCGCGAGCTGGAAGCAATCAACCGCAGGCTTGATGCCGCTTTCCACGAGCTGGAGGCCGCCAACCATAAACTGGAATTGTCCAACAGCGAACTGGAGGCTTTCAATTATACGGTTTCCCATGACCTGAAACAGCCGCTGACGAACATAAACGGATATTGCCAGGTTATCCTCAAACTCTTCGCTTCACAACTTGACGGGCAGAGCAGCGACTTTATACGGAAGATCCATCTGGACACCCTGCGGATGAGCAATCTCATCGACTCATTGCTGGCATTTTCACGCCTGTCGAACTGCGAAATGGTCGGGAAAAAGGTAGACCTCAGCAGAACAGCAACTGAAATCGCCGTTGAAATCAGGCATACAACACCTGAACGCAGGATCAAGTTTGTGATTGCCGAGGGGGTGACGGTCTACGGAGACGCCAATCTGCTCCGGATCGCGATGGGAAACATCATGGGCAACTCAAGCAAGTATTCCTCAAGGAAGGAAGAAGCAGTCATTGAATTCGGCTCGATGGAATATGACGGTAAGCCGGTTCATTTCATCAGAGACAACGGGGTCGGCTTTGACATGGGGGAGATAGACGGGCTATTCACCCCTTTCAGAACTCTTCATGACAGAAAAGATTTTGCCGGTTACGGTATCGGACTCGCAACCGTGCAAAGGATCATTCATCGCCACGGGGGCCGGATCTGGGCCGAAGGGAAGCCTGGCAAAGGCGCGACCTTTTTCTTCACTCTCCCTGAGCCGGCCTGAAATGCATCATTTCAAAAACCCGAATTTTTTCATCCTGTAGCGAAATGCATCTATCCCCAGGTTCAGCATCTTTGCCGCCTTGGACTGATTCCAGTCACTGCTTTCAAGGGCCTGACGAATGAGCTCTTTTTCCACCTCTTCGATGTCTACACCCTCGGGCGGGAGTTTCAGAGAAGTAACCGGGGGGGCGTGAGACGAGCTTTTCGCAATTATCTCCAGGGGGAGATTCTCAAGCAGAAGGGTATCTTCGTTGCCGAGAATGATGGCCCGCTCGATAACGTTTTTCAGCTCGCGGATATTTCCCGGCCAGTGATATTCGTTCAGCATCTTTTCGGCCATGCCGGAAATGCCATTTACATGTTTGTTGAATTCTTTATTGAATGTCTGGATAAAATGGTTTGCCAGAGAAATTATATCTTCTTTCCGATCCCGCAGGGGCGGAAGAAAAATGGGAATGACCTGTAGCCTGTAATAGAGATCGTTCCGGAAGATTTTTTCCTCAATGGCCTTCAACAGGTCCTTATTTGTAGCGGAAATGATGCGGATATCCACCGTGATTATTTTTGCCCCCCCTATCCTTCTGAAGGTCCTGTCTTCGAGAAATCTCAGCAGCTTCGCCTGCATCCCGATTTCCATATCCCCGATTTCGTCAAGGAAAATCGTACCGCCGTCGGCAAGTTCAAAGAGCCCTTTCTTGGCGTTTTTGGCGTCGGTGAAAGCCCCCTTTTCGTGGCCGAAAAGTTCACTTTCCAAAAGCGTGGCAGGAACAGCCGCGCAGTTGATGGCAACAAAAGGCCTCTCGGCACGGCTCGACTTGTAATGGATCCATTTCGCCACCAGTTCCTTGCCTGTTCCCGATTCCCCTTGGACAAGAACAGTTGAAGCTTCACTCCTGGCGACTTTCTCCATCATTGCGAGGACATTTTTCATATGCTTGCTCGCACCGACAATGTTCGGGGGACCGACCTTTTTGTGTTCACTGCGCAGTCCCGCCACTTCACGTCGCAGATATGACGTCTCAAGGGCTTTTCTGATTACAATAGCCAGTTCATCGAGGTTGAACGGCTTGTTAACGTAATCGTAAGCCCCCATCCGCATGGCGTTGACGGCAGTCTCCAGACTTCCCTGGGCCGTAACCATTATAACCACGATATCTTCATCGGTTTCCTTGACCTTCTCCAGCACTTCCAGGCCATTAATGCCGGGCATCTGAATATCGAGAAGGATGAGCTCGGGTTGCTCCTCATGCACCAATTTCAACGCTTCTTCGCCATTGCTGGCGGTCACTACCTCATATCCCTGTTTTTTCAAATTCTGCTCAAGTGACCAGCGGATGAGATGCTCGTCATCAACGACCAGTATTTTTGTTTTTTTCATGGCTGCTCCTGTAATCCGGAATATCGCTGCCCGATTTAATTCCCTTCCCCTTCGAATCACGGTTCTAAATTTCTTGCATCCGGGAGATCCCATAAACCGGCAAATCTACAGTGAAAGCCGTTCCCTTGCCGTCTTCACTGGTGACATTTATATGCCCTCCATGCTGCGTCACCAGCTTGTGGCAGATTGCCAGTCCGAGACCCGTCCCCTGTGCTTTTGTGGTAAAGAACGGAGTGAATATCTTTGAAAGAATCGGCTCAGGGATCCCCGGACCGGTATCCACAATGGAAACCCTGGCCCACTGCTTGCCGTCAAACTCCACCTTTGACGTTCCGACAGTCAATATCCCCCCGTTCTGCATGGCCTGAAAGGCGTTAAGAATGAGGTTGAGAAACACCTGCTGGATCTGTTTGGGGTCAACATATACAGCGGGCAGGGTTTCGTCGAGTTCGAGTCTTTTCTCGATCTCCTTGCCGCTTCGATGTTGAGAAGCAAACGTCAGGGTTTTTTCCACCACGATATTTATATTGGTGAAGGTCGGTTCCGGCTGCGACGGCTTGCCGAAGAAGAGGAGATCATTAACCGTCTTATCAAGACGCGTGATCTGCTCAAGGACTTCATTTATTATTTCCGTCCGCGTATCGTCCGGATCAAAGTCGTCTTTAATAATGGTAATCGCGGCGGCGATGCCGGTCAACGGGTTCTTGATCTCGTGGGCGATGCCTGCCGCCATCTCACCCACGGATGCAAGGCGGTCGGCCCTTTCCATCTGTTGAAAGTGGTAGTGATCAAGCTCCTTTTTCGCTGAATCGAGTTTGCCGACCATTGAATCGAAACTGGTAATCAGCATCCCGACCTCATCCTTCCTGTCCTCCTTCATCCTGACCGACAAGTCGCCAGCCTCAACACGCGCCATGTTTTCCACAATCAGCTTCAGCGGCTTTTTGACAAATTTGAGCATGACCAGTGAAATCGAGCCTGCGAGGAAGAGAATAATGGCAATGGTCGAAAAGACAAAGAGCTTGGTTGCTTCCATTATCCTCTGCCTGGTTTCCACAAGGGAATAATTGATGTTCAGCACACCGATAATGCGTACCTTGTGACCATGGCAGGTATAGCAGGGCTCATCGTTATAGATCGGCTTCTGCATCTTGAGAACTTCGCCATACCCCTCTACGTTATAAATCCCTTCGTGCCGGTTGTTGATGAACAACTGGTAGTCATTGTCATTGACCGGTTTCCCCACCTCTTCGGGGTGCGATGATTTAAGGACGATGCCATGGGGATGAAAAATGCGGACCCCCAGCAAATTGCGGTTCTGCCCGACCATCTCCAGGATTATCTGGGTATCCTCGGTATTGCCGATACGCATGGAGTTGTAGATGCTTCTTTCAATTGTCTGCAAAAGAAGATCGGTGCTCTCGCGGGCGGAATTGATAAGCTGGGTCTGCTCTCTTTTCAGGTTCAGATAAGTATAGATGCTGATGCCGAAAGCCAGGAGACTTATGGATATGAAAATTACCCTGGTTGTCAGGCTTTTGAATACCAACCTGCCTCCTTGGAGCGTAATGGTTTGGTTCACGGCGCCGGGCGAAAATACTATTTACTGCTCCATCCTGAGCTTGATGGTTAACCACAAAACAGATGAAACGAACAGTCGCAGCTTAAGGTGTCCAGACAAAACGCCAATCCTTGTATTTTGTCTTCCCCTCGAACCCCTTGAACATGGTGATCAGATACTTGTCTTTCTGCGGGGCCGGGTCCAAAGGGTAAAACATCTCCAGGAAGTTCTTCTGCTTTAGCGGCGTCTCCTCGCTTTTGCTCACAACCCCGATTATCCCCCCCCTGGCATTGTCACGGATCACTTCCCACTCCTTGCCGGTTATCGGGTCATTATAGGAGGTTTTGGGGTCCTTGCGGAGATAGCGCTTCTTTGCAACGCTGCCGGGGTCCATGAGGAGATCTTTCAGGTCATTTAAGGAGCGCGAAGGACGTGTAACCGCGCCCGATCTGGTGGGGTCTTGCCAGAGTGCAATGGCATCCACAATCTGCTTCCCCCGGAAGAGGAGTTCCACCTCCCGCTCCCGCTTCATTCTCATGGTCCAGCTCTGTGCGGCGACGCCAAGCATGATTCCCATGATCACTACCAACATCAGGGCGGCGATGTATGTGAACCCGTTTGATGACTTTAGATTTTGAAGTTTCACTTTCTTACTCGCAGAGAGGGATTGCAACCAGCCGCTTGTCGCCGGCTATTTGCCTTTTCTGGCCAGGACCTCCCTGGCCGCCTCCACCAGGTCTTCGGGGAGAAGGCCGAAATATTTCATCAGTTCTTCCGCTTTTCCAGAGGTGCCGAATCGGTCCCTGATTCCGACCCTTTTGATCGGCACAGGATGACTCTCGCCAAGAAATTCGGCCACGGCCCCGCCGAGCCCCCCTATCACGGAGTGCTCCTCCGCAGTGACTATGGCGCCTGTCTCCATGGCCGCATCAAGGATTATATCCTGGTCCAGCGGCTTGATGGTGGATATATGCACCACCCGGGCCGAGATCCCTTCCTTGTGCAGGAGAGCGGCCGCGGCCAGCGCCTGGGCGGTCATGAGGCCGGTGGCGACAAAGGTAAGATCGGAGCCGGTGGCTAACTGGCATCCTTTTCCTATCTCAAACCGGTAATCCTCGCCGAAAATAGTCGGGACCTTGTTGCGTCCCAGGCGGATATAGAACGGCCCCTTATGGGCGGCCGCGGCCCTGATCGCCGCCCTTGTCTCAACACCGTCGGCAGGGACGATGACCGTCATGTTTGGAACGGCCCTCACTATGGCGATGTCCTCCACGGACTGATGGGACCCGCCGTCCTCGCCGACGGTAATCCCGCCATGGGTCGCCACGATTTTGACATTGGCCTTTGGATAGGCAACCGACTGGCGCATCTGTTCCCACGCCCTCCCCACCGCGAAAATGGCAAAGGTGGAAACGAACGGGATCTTGCCTGCGGCCGCCAGGCCTGCGGCTGTCCCCATCATGTTGGCTTCGGCAATCCCCATGTTGAAGAAACGTTCAGGATATTTTTTCGCGAATAACGATGTCTTGGTGGAGCCGGAGAGGTCCGCGTCCAGCGCCACGATATTCCCGTTCTCGCCCCCCAGTTCGGCCAGGGTCTCGCCATAGGCATCTCTTGTTGCAATCATATTGCTGCTCATATGTGAAATTCCTTTCTTTGCGTACTGAGTTCAACACGGAAAGTTATAAACTACTCGCAGCAGGTACTCAATCCAGACACCCCAGACACTCCAGCGCCTTGGGGAGCTCATCATCACTGGGGGGGACGCCGTGATATGACGCCTTGTTCTCAAAGAAGGAGACCCCCTTCCCCTTGACGGTATTCGCAACGATCACCGTCGGTTGTCCCTTGATGGTCTCGGCATGCTCCAAAGCGGCAAGGATGGCGGACATGTCGTGACCGTCAATTTCCAGGGCATGCCAGCCGAATGTCTTGAATTTGGCGGCAATCGGCGCAACAGCCATCACCTTCGCCACCTCTCCGTCAATCTGCAGTGCATTGGCGTCAACCAGGGCGCAGAGGTTGTCGATTTTGTAGTGGGACGCGGCCATTGCCGCCTCCCAGACCTGACCTTCCTGCAATTCGCCGTCTCCCAGAAGCGCATACACTCTGCATGGCCTGTTGTCGAGCCTGAGCCCCAGAGCCATGCCGTTGGCCATGGAAAGACCCTGCCCCAATGAACCGGTGCAGACTTCCACGCCCGGCGTCGATTTGCTGTCCGGATGCCCTTGCAGATGGCTCCCCAGCCGGCGCAGCATCATCAGGTCTTCCTTGGGGAAATAGCCTGCATGGGCAAGGGCCACATATTGCGCGGGAGCCGCATGCCCCTTGGAAAGAACAAAACGGTCACGCTCAATCCACTCTGGATTGTCGGGATCGTGGCGCATCTTGTGGAAATAAAGCGCGGTAATCATGTCGATGGCGGACAGGGAACCTCCGGTATGGCCGGACTGTGATTTGTGCAGCGTCCTGACAATGGCGACGCGCAGTTCTCTGGCCTTATCTTCCAGATTGGCGATAGTTTCTTTCACGAAAGACCTTTCCTCTCAGTGTAATGCCGTTATTCAGAATCACCGGCAACGAGATAATCGAGAATTATTTCATCGAGACTCTGTGGATGTTTGGGAGCGCAATCGGATGCCGGAACTGAAGAAGCGTCCGGCGCGTCAGACGGGGGAGGTGTCAACGTTTTGCTTTCTTCAGCAATTTCCTGCGGAAGGGAAGATGTCTGGCCGAACGCCCTCTCATCGAAATCACCCGACTTGAGCTGGCGCAGCATCTCTTTATGCTGGTCCTTCATGAGGTCTTCGACCACCTTATCAAGGTTATCCACCTTGATAATATCGGCATAGCTGGTCTTTTTCGAAGATATGATGGTGCCGCCGCGATAGAGGAGGGTTATGATATGGGGTGTTTCGACACCGCTGTCCTCGGTCTGTATATGGAAAATTTCTCCCTTGTATTGAATATTGTGGTTGAATCCTAGAACCATATCCGTTCCCTGCCAGTCAAATGACGTATATTAATTAAAATACCACATATATCTAAATAGTTGCAACCAGTAAAAACAGGTAAAGGTAAAGGTTGAGGTAGAGAGGAGATGCCGGTCTTAACCTTAACCTTTACCTGCTCTATTTTCCCAGAAGCGTCTTGATCTTCGCTACGGCCTCCATCGCGTTTTTAGCATAGAGATCGGCCCTGATCTCGTCGGCATAATCCTGTGTTACCACGGCACCGCCGATCATGGTAAAGGCCTTAACCCCTTGCGCCTTTAATTTATCGATGACATTCCGCATCTCGGCCATGGTAGTGGTCATCAGCGCCGAAAGCCCGACTGCGTCCACTTCATGCTTCAGTGCCTCGGCGATGATCCGCTCGCTAGCCACGTTTTTGCCAAGGTCGATTACTTCGAACCCATGGTTCTCCAGCAATGTGCAGACAATATTCTTGCCAATATCATGGATGTCCCCCTCCACGGTGGCCATCAGGATCTTGCCGAGTGAAGCGAACCTCTCCCCTTTCATCTCGTTCTTGAGGCGGGTAAAGGCGGCCTGCATGGTATCCGCGGAGAGCATCACCTGGGGGAGGAAAAAACGGTTGCATTCAAAACGCCGCCCCACCTCTTCCAGGCCGGGGAGGAGCGCCTCGTTACTGATCTGCATGGGGGTAAGCCCTTCCCTGAGAGCTTCCTCCACCAGACCGACAATGTTCTCCCGGTCACCGTCTATGATCGCCCTGGAGAGTCGTCCCCTGGTATCGAGCGTCTGCTCTTCGGCAGGAGAGTGCCCGGAAGGCACATCAACAGCGGTTTTATAGGCATCTATATAGGCGGCCGCATGCGGATCCCTGTTCAAGAGGACCATTGCAGCGCGGAAGGCGCTCATCATCGCCTCTTCCTTGGGATTGATTATTGCAGCATCAAGTCCGGCCTCCATGGCCATTGCGAAAAAGGCGCCCGAAATCAGGGGTCGGCAGGGAAGTCCGAAGGAGATATTGCTTACACCTAGCGCCGTATTCAGACCAAGCCGCTCCTTTACCAGCCTTATTGCGATAAGGGTCTCCATGGCCCTTTTCTGCTCAGCGCTGACCGTCAGGGTCAGACAGTCGATAATGACGTCCCTGGCGGCAATCCGCTCTTCCTTTGCCGCATCCAGGATCCTTGAAGCAACTGCGAAGCGCTCCTCCCCGCTCTCCGGTATCCCGTTTTCATCCAAGGTCAGGCCGATGACCGCCGCGCCATATTTCCTGACCAGCGGGAGGACCCTTGCCAGGCTCTTTTCCTCACCGGAGACAGAATTAACCAGCACCTTGCCGTCCGCTGCCTTGAGGCCGCGCTCCAGTGCTTCCGGATTGGACGAATCGAGGACCAGCGGCACGGCAGTGGTTCCGGTCACGCAGAAAACGGCACGCTCCATTGCCTCCGGCTCGTCGATGCCGGGCGCACCCACATTAACATCCAGAAGCGTCGCGCCCGCCGCTGTCTGCTCCATGGCTTCACGTCGTATGTATGAAACCTTTTTCTCTCTGAGTTCGGCGGCAAACCCTTTTTTTCCGGTGGGGTTTATCCTTTCCCCGATTATGGCCACCGGGTTGCCCGGGCCTATTGCCGTGAAACCGCCACGGCTGGAAAGGAAAGTGATGTTCTCCGGCGGGCCGGTTGTGGGGAACGATCTTTCATGACCGGCAAGGGCCTCCCGGATCGCCCGAATATGGGCCGGCGTGGTGCCGCAGCAACCGCCGATGATCCTGACCCCCAGCTCCAGCATCCTCTCATTATAGGAGGTCATCTCCCCGGGGGTTCCGGGGAATATGGTCTTGCCGTCTCTTAAAAACGGGAGGCCTGCATTGGCCTGGGAGATTAGAGGCAAGCGGGTCACGCGCCGCATGGCCGAGAGTATCCCGTAGATCCCGTCCACACCGAGACCGCAATTGGAGCCGACGACATTGGCCCCCACCGCTTCCAGGGTTATGGCGGCAGCCTCCGGCGGTGTGCCGAGTACGCTGCGTCCATTGTCGTCAAAGGTCAGCATGGCAATGACAGGGATGTCGGAAGATATCTCGCGGATGGCAATTACAGCGGCCCGCGCCTCCTTGATGTCGAGGAACGTCTCCAGTGTTATGAGGTCCGCCCCTGCCTCGATGAGAGGCCGGGCCTGTTCGCGAAAGATGGCTGTCATCTCGTCGAAGGGACAATCTCCCACCGGCTCGACAAACCTTCCGGTAGGCCCCATGGATGCAGCCACATAAGCGCTCCCGCCCGCAACCTTATGCGCTATCGCCACGCCCTGCGCGTTGATTTCGTACAGCTTATCCTCAAGACCATAGTGGGAAAGCTTTGCCGAACTCCCGCCAAAAGTATTTGTTACGAGAATATCGGCCCCCGCTTCCAGATACTCCCTATGCACACCCGCGACCACCTCGGGCATGGTGAGGTTCATCTCTTCAGGCGACCGGCCGGCTTGCAGGCCGCGCTCCTGGAGCATGGTCCCCATGGCGCCGTCCAGCACCAGCACCCGTTCATATATGGCCTGCAAAAATGTTTTTTTCATGGGGAATACCTCAAAAGCAGGTTAAAGGCAAAGGAGTTCGGGTTTTATTCCTTCAGCCTTCAGTCTTCAGCCTGATTCATCTCTTTTCCAGGGTAAAATCCGGCGCCAGCGGTTCATGCAGATCAAGATGCCCTTCCAGGGTTTCCAAATCCTTGCCGTTGTGCATAAGCTTCACCAGCTTGATCCGGGGGAAATTAACCGCAATCGTGTTCACGATCGAATAGACTGCCGTCATTTCGGAGTTGCTCCCTCCCGGAAGCGCCTTTACAAGTTCAGCGCCCAGATCGACATAGGCCACATCGCGCTCTATTCGGACAGTGCGAATCGAGGTCGAGGTGGGGAGGGTGGGCGACAGATTCCCCAGGGGACCATTGATCAGTTCACCGATCACAGCCTCCACACATTCCGCCGGCTCGCCGCAGGAATCGATCTCACGCCCTTCCCGGACCAGTCCGGCGCCATCCGTAGAAGCAAAGAAGAGCGTAACAAGGTGAATCCCCTGCTGGTGGGGCTGCGCGGGAAGAGCGGGCTGCCGGTGCCGCGTCTCGTACTTTTTCAGCATCAGTGCGCCAAATACGACAGCGCAGATGAAGAATGCGATGAAAAGGACCGTCAGGTCCCGGCGAGGCAGTTTACTTTTTTTCAACACCATGCTCCTCACCCATGCCCGCGTCCTCCAGATTTACCTGGTAAACGTCGCCCAGTCGCCCGCCGAGAAAGCGGTTTCCGACCCTGATAAACCCTGCCGGAACATCGGTTACGAAAAAGTGGTGGTTTCCCCTTTCCGAGGAAGGTCGCAATATATCTCCGGCGCCCAGGGTTTCGGCCACGGTGCGTGCCGTCTCCTCCGCTGAGTCCACCAGACTGACTCCATCCCCCATGACCTCGGCGATTATCCCTTTCAATAGGGGATAATGGGTGCATCCGAGCACCAGGGTGTCCACACCCTCATCCTTCAACCCCTGAAGATAGGTCCATGCCGTCAAGCGCGCCACTTCATTATCCACCCATCCCTCTTCCGCCAGCGGGACGAAGAGCGGACAGGCGCGGGTCACCACTTCGATGCCCCGGTCAATCTTCTTGATGGCCTTGGAATATGCGCTGCTCTGGATTGTCGCCGTCGTGCCGATGACGCCTACCTTGCCGCTTCGTGTCACGGAAACCGCGCGCCTTGCGCCAGGCTCGATCACCCCTATAATGGGGATGGAGAAGTGATTCTTCAGTGCATCCAGAGAGACCGCCGATGCAGTATTGCAGGCCACCACGAGCAGTTTTATGTCGCGCTCCACCAGAAATGAGGTGACCTGCAGGCTATAGCGGGTAACCGTCTCCGGCGATTTCGTGCCGTAAGGGACCCGTGCCGTGTCCCCAAGATAGATGGTGTCTTCCTGGGGGAGCGCCTTGACCACTTCCTTGAGAACGGTGAGGCCGCCAACCCCGGAATCGAATATGCCGATTGACTTCCAGGTCAATTTATCTGAATCTCCCCTGCTGTCTGGAAACGTTGCACCGGGATGTTCATTGGCGCTGCACACAATGTTGCCCCGAGGTTCTAAGTCCAGTAATATCTTGTCGTTGCAGTAAAAAATATATATACTATTTTATGCCTTTAGCATTGTCAAGGCATTTACATTTGTTGCCACCTGTCCTGAACCAACCTCTCCGGAGCGTCTTGCTGACACGCTTTATCATGCTTCAAAATGGCAAGATTTGAGATGGCAAACCATTTGAAGGAAGTCTATTCCGACCAATCCATTGTAGTTGCAGGTACAGTTGTCATCTCATGGTTAACGAATACCGATATCTGCATCCGCCATTTTGGTGTTTAATTATTCAACAAATTTTGCTATGTAATGGTATTGCTTTCATTACATCGGGGGCCCCATGGAAAAACAGGAAATCTTGAACCAGACAAAAGACGTGCTCACCCCTTTCGAAACGGAAAACCTCGTCAAATTCATAAAAGGGCTGACCTTATCCGCTGTTCTCGGAAATCCATGGATGCTGGCCATCCTGGCGATAGTTCTATTCTATGCGATATTCAAGCGGTCAAAATTTGTCCTACTATTCCTCTTCACCTTCTTCTCCCTGATGTTACTCATTCAGTACACCCTGCCGGCAGAGGGGGAGTTCACGTTATCCTCACTCCTCCCGTTTGTCGGGGGGGGCCTGGTCATAGGCTCGGTCCTGATCTATTTCACCTTTATCAAGTCGGAGTGATCATTTGCACCGGGTCGGCTTTACTACAACCATTCCCCTGGAAGTGCTGATCGCCGCGGGCAGGCGACCGGTTGACCTGAACAATATTTTCATAACAGGGGGAAGCAGCTGCCGGCTTGTTGAAGAAGCGGAAATGGCGGGGTTTCCCCGGAATGTCTGCGGCTGGATAAAGGGGATTTACGCAGCGATAAGAGAGAGCGGGCTCAGGGAAGTGGTGGCGGTAACCGAAGGTGATTGCAGCTACACCAAGGCGCTCATGGAGGTCCTCTCCCTCGAAGGGATACGGATAGTCCCCTTTGCCTACCCCCATGACCGGGATGCGGGAAGCGTCAGGTTTGAGATAGAAAAACTGATGCGCCATTTTGATGTCGGGTGGGAAGAGGTAAACCGGGCGAAAGTGCGGCTGGACGGAATAAGGCGTAAAATCCGCGAGATCGACCGGCTGACCTGGCAGGAAAACCTGGCAACGGGATGGGAAAACCATTATTTTCAGGTGTCGGCTACCGACATGAACGGTGATCCGGACCGGTTCGAAGCGGAAGTTGACGGATTTCTCAAAGATGCTGCCAGCCGGCGCCCATTTCAGGAGCGGCTCAGACTGGCCTATATCGGGGTCCCCCCCATCTTTCCGGACATATACGCCTTTCTTGAGACGCTCGGCGCCCGTGTGGTTTTCAATGAAACCCAGCGGCAGTTCGCAATGCCTTACGACATCGCCGACATGGTAGAGCAGTACCGTTCCTACACCTATCCCTATGACATCTTCCATCGTCTAGCCGATATCATTCCGGAGACCGGAAGACGCAAGGTGGATGCGGTCATACATTACGTCCAGTCATTCTGCTTCCGCCAGATCGAAGACATGATCATCCGCAAAAAGCTACCTCTCCCTATACTTACCCTTGAAGGAGACAAGCCCGGCCCACTGGATGAGAGGACGAAGATACGGCTGGAGGGTTTCGTGGAAATGCTGGGAGACAGGGACCAGGGACCAGGGACCAGGGACTAGGGAGAGGAGAGTTCGATTCAATGAGAATCGGCATAGACCTGGGAAGTCGCAAGGCCAAATTCGCGCTTTTTCGGGACAATAACTTAGACCGGCTGGCCGATTACGACACCATAACCTTTTACAAAAGGTTCGGCAGCCTGGATGGGGATGATCTCTCCCTCGACC
>Ga0210377_10000793_pt1 | contig 30012 bp, 31 predicted proteins | sample PLM4_65_b1redo_FD_155480 | JGI IMG/M metagenome (GOLD analysis project Ga0210377, IMG submission 155480) | Groundwater sediment microbial communities from an aquifer in East River, Colorado, USA - PLM4_65_b1 redo | ecosystem: Environmental > Terrestrial > Soil > Riparian zone | place: USA: East...
GCCGTCATCTCGATCTGCGGCCGGGAACTGATCATCAAGAAGATTCAGATCCCCGAGGTGCCGGCCGCCGAGATCGACGACGTCGTGCGGCTGGAGGCCGAGCACCACATTCCGTTCGCCATCGACGAGGTCTTCATCGATCACTACACGGTCGGCCGCCACGGAGGTCAGCTCGACCTCATCCTCGTGGCGGTCAAGAAGGCCAAGGTCACCGACTACATGACGGTCGTCGAGCAGGCGGGCTTCAACCCGTCCATCGTCGACGTGGACGGCTTCGCGCTGGGCAACCAGTTCGAGGCGAACTTCCCCGGCGGGGACGACGAGGCGGTCGCGCTCATCGACATCGGCGCCTCGATCATGAAGACCAACGTGCTCCGCGCGGGCGCCACGATCTTCGCTCGTGACATCTCCTTCGGCGGGAACAACTACACCCAGGCCATCGCCCAGCGGCTCAACATCTCCTTCGAGCAGGCCGAGGCTGCCAAGCTGGGCAAGGACGTCGGGGTCAAGTGGGAGACCCTGGTGCCGCCGCTGGAGGCTGTGTCCCGCGATCTGTCGCTGGAGGTCCAGCGGACCTTCGACTATTTCGCCTCCACCGCCGAGTCCGAGCGGATCGGCAAGATCGTGCTCGCGGGCGGCTGCGCGCAGCTGCCCGGACTGAACGAGTACCTGTCGTCGAACTGGGGGATCCCCGTCGAACTGGCCCGGCCGCTGGAGCGCATCCAGGTCGCGCCGGCCTATGCGGGGGACGTCAGCACGCTGGCGCCGGCCTTGGCCGTTGCGGTCGGACTGGCGCTGCGCCGGCCCGGCGACAAGGAACAATCCAAATGATCCGGATCAACCTCGCCCCCGTCGAAGCCCGGCGCCGCATGCCGTCGATGAGCCTGTCGATCCCGGCGTTCAACCTCGGGATCCTGTTCGGGGTCCTCTACGTGCTCGCCGTCGCCGGCCTCGGCTTCTACTGGTACGGGCTGCTGTCCGAGGAAAGCACGCTCGCCGCCGACGTCGACCGCCTCAACCGCGAGCTGGCCTCGCTGAAGACCACGATCGGTGAGGGCGCGGGCGTCAAGACCCAGCTGAGCGAGGTGAAGCGGCGGGTGACGATCCTGGAAGACATCACCAAGGGCCAGGGCCGGTCGATCGTCCTCCTCGACTCGTTCATCGACACCGTCCCCCGCGACCTGTGGATCACCAGCCTCGAGCAGAAGGAGACCGTGCTGAGGCTGAGCGGCACCGCCTTTTCGACGACCGCGGTCTCGGACTTCATGTCGAACCTCAAATCGTCCGGCAAGTTCAAGGACGTCGACATCGTCGTCTCCCGACAGGCGATCGACAAGACACCGAGCCTCGTGACCTTCGAGGTCACGTGCAAGTTCGAGATCTGACATGGCACTGCCGGCGCCCCTCCAGAACTTCGTCGATGGTCCCAAGCTGCCCAAGGTCGTGCTGGGCGTGTTCGGGCTCGTGGCGCTCGCCGTGGCCAGCTACTTCTTCCTGATCGCGCCGATCCAGGAGCGCATCGCCGCGCTGGTGCAGCGGAAGACCCAGGCCACCACCGAGGTCAACCAGGCGCGGGCCCAGGTCGCCGAGATCGAGCGGTTCCGTCGCGAGCTCGCGGAGCTCGAGAAGAAGCTCGTCCTGCTCCAGGACCGGCTGCCATCGGAGAAGGAGACGCCGACCCTCTATCGCGCCCTGTCGTCGGCGGCCGAGCAGGCCGGGCTGGGCGTCTCGCTCTTCCAGCCGCGCGAGGCGCGGGCCAAGGATGTCGTGAACGAGATTCCGATCGTCCTCGCCGCCGAGGGTAGCTACCACCAGGTCGCCAAGTTCTTCGAGCGGGTGGCCGCGCTGCCGCGCGTGGTCAACGTCAATGACTTCAAGATGTCCGGCTTGGGCAAGGCGAGGAACTCCATGAGGGTGGATCTGACGCTGGCGACGTACATGTACAAGTCGAGCCTGGCCCCGGCGCCGGCCCGCCCCGCGGCGCCGGTGGCCCCGAAGCCGGGCGCCTCCCTCCCCGGATCGACGGGAGACCGCTCGTGAGGCGCGCCGGCGCGCTCGTCGGTGTCGCTGGTCTGTGCGCGGCGCTGGGCGCGTGCGGGGGCTCGCCGCCGCCACCACCGGCCGCATCGGCGCCCAAGCCGGTCGCCACGGCGCCCGCGCCCGCGGCCTCCAATCCGAGCGCGCCCGCCCCGAGCGGACGGCCGGCCCCGCTCGTCGCAGCGCCCATCGTGCCGCAGGGCGATGGGACGGCGTACGAGGCGAAGGGACGCCGGGATCCGTTCGTCGCGCTCGACATCACCGGCGGCTCCAAGGGACTCGAGGTCGCAACGACGAAGCTGACCGGGATCGTCCGGAGCGCGAGGACCACGCTCGCGCTCGTCGAGGCCCAGGACGGCATCGGCTACATCCTCAAGCCGGGCGACACGCTCGGCGACGGTCGTCTGGTCGAGATCGGCGCCGACAACGTCGTCTTCGCCGTCGCGACGAAACCTGGATCTCAAACCAACCGCGTGGTCTTAAAACTGGCGGTCAATTAGATGACTAAGCGACGGGTGGGTATCGTGCGGCGGGCGTTCGCAGTTGCGTGGCTGCTCCTGCTCCCGATCGGTGCGGTGGCGGATGCCCAGTCGGCACCCGGCATCGAGCTCCGCGACGTGACCGTCACCACGCAGCCCGATTCGGTGACGATCGTCGTGAAGACCACGGGTGAGGTGAAGTATCAGGCCGAGTTGATGGACCGTCCGTACCGCCTCGTCCTCGACTTCGAGGATACCAGCTACGCCTGGCGGAAGACGCCGCTGGCCGTGCAGGCCGAGCCGCTGAAGCAGATCCGCGGCAGCCAGTACCGGCGCGGCGTCGCCCGTGTGGTCGTCGACCTCACCCGCAAGGTCGGGTACGCAATCCGCGAGGAGAATGACGGGCTCGCGATCGTCATCCCGACCGCCGCCAGCGCACAGCTGGCCGAACCCGCGCCCAAACCGGTTGCGGCCGCGAAGCCGGCGGCCCCGAAGGCGCCGCCCATGGCCGCAGCCGCGTCGCCGGCTTCGGTCCCGGCCGCCAGCGGTGAGGCCAAAGCGCCGGAGCCCCTGCTGGTCGCCCAGGCTCCGGCCGCGCCCGCGCCGACCGCTCCGGTCCCGGCCACGCCGCCTCCGCCGCCCGCCATGCCGGCGCCACCGGCGGCCCCGGCCAACGGCGCGCGGCTCATCTCGCTCGACTTCAAGGACGCCGACGTCGTAAACCTGCTCCGCATCCTCGCCGCCGAGAGCACGCGCAATATCGTCATCGGTGAGGACGTGAAGGGGAAGATGTCGATCACCCTGCGCAACGTCCCCTGGGACCTGGCGCTGGACACGGTGATGGAGGCCAAGGGCCTCGTCAAGGTCGAGCGCGACGGCGTCATTCGTATCGTGAGCCAGGATCAGCTGGCCAAGGAGCGTGAGTCGCGGGCGAAGCTGGAGGAGTCCAAGGTCAAGGCCGAGAGCGAGGTTCGGACCAAGCGGGCCGAGGCCATGCTGAAGGAGCAGGAGGTGCAGGCCCGTCAGTTCGCCGCCGAGCAGGCGGCCGCCGAGCAGGAGAGGCGCGGTCCGCTCAAGGAAGAGACGATCCGTCTCTCCTACGCCGATCCCGAGGAAGTCGCCAAGACGCTCGAGGGCATCCTGGGCCTGCAGGGCGGGACGGCTCCGGCGGCGCCGACCTCCGGCCCCGGCATCATCCCGGCCCCGCCGTTCTCCCAGCTGTTCGGTCCCGGCCAGCAGGCCGGGCCGCCGCCGCCGCCGCCGTCGGCGGACGTACTGGCCAAGGGCATCACGATCAAGGCGCACAAGCCGACGAACTCGCTGTTCATTCGCCACTACGAGAAGGACCTCGAGCGGATCCTGGTGCTGATCCGCGAGAAGCTCGACATTCCGTTGCCGCAGGTCAAGATCGAGGCGCGTATGGAGATCCTGGCGCGCAGCGACCTCTTCGCAATCGGTGTGCAGTGGGGCGGCGGCGGCGTGGCGACCGGCAGCCAGGCCACCCTCGTGGGACGCGGCTTCACCAGCCAGCCCGGCAATACGCTCACCACCGGCGGAATCCCAGCGAGTGGGCTCGGCACCTTGCCGAACCCCAACCTGAACGTCGGCACCGGCACCGGCACGATCCTGCCGGTCAGCTCGACGACGGGTCTGCCACAGGGCGGCAACCTCGTGAACCTGCCGATCGGATCGGTCTTGCCGAGTGTCGTGTCGGCGGGTACCGCCGGTATCGCCTTCGGCATCGTCGGGAGCCGGTTGAACCTCAACCTCGCGCTGGAAGCGCTGAAGAGCGAGGGCAAGACCCGCACGCTGGCCCGTCCCGAGATCGTCACCGTCGAGAACAACAAGGCGGCGATCTCCCTCGGCGAGGAAATCCCCTACGCGACGGTCAGCTCGGCGGGCACGCAGATCCAGTTCAAAGAGGCGGTGCTCAAGCTGGAGGTGACGCCGACCGTGGTACGAGAGGGCGACATTAACCGCATCAAGATGATCGTGCTGGTGGAGAACAACTCGCGCGGCGCCACCGTCGACTTCGGCAGCGGCGGGGCGCCGCCGGCCATCAACAAGCGCAAGGCTGAGACGCAGGTCCTGATCAAGGAGGGCGAGCGGCTCGTGATCGGCGGTGTGACCAACAGCGAGAACGAGGAGGCGGTCCGCCGTGTCCCGCTGTTCGGTGACATCCCGATCCTGGGCTGGCTCTTCAAGCAGCGCGGTGACCGAAATACCTCGACCGAGCTGGTCGTGTTCATCACCCCGTCGATCATCCGGCGGGACGCCACCACGGCGTCGGTCCCGACTACGCCCAAACGATAGCGAATCCCCCGCTTCCGCCGCCCCACCCGGGCTCGCCCGTGGTGAGGCGGCGGAGGCCTACCGGCGCCGCCGGCCGCGGCGCCGCTCGACGTTCCCGATGATCATCTCCGTCAACCTCGGTGCCCGGTCCTACTCGATCGTCGTCGAAGCCGGCGCGCTCGGCGGCGTGGGCGAGCGCCTGCGCGCTCTCGGGGTCGGGCGGCGGGCGGCGCTCGTCACCGACGCCGCCATCATGCGCCTGCACGGCGGCGCCGTGGCCGGCAGCCTCGAGCGGGCCGGCTTCACGCTGACGATCATCGAGGTGCCGGAGGGCGAGGCGGCCAAGACGCTGGCCGTCGCCGAGCACTGCTGGGATCGCGCGCTGACCGCCGGCCTCGATCGGACGTCGACGATCCTCGGTCTCGGTGGCGGGGCGGTCGGCGACGTGGCCGGCTTCGTCGCCGCCACCTACATGCGCGGCATGCACTTCGTGACGCTACCGACCACGGTCCTGGCCCAGGTCGATGCCTCGATCGGCGGCAAGACCGCGATCGATCATCCCAAGGCCAAGAACCTGATCGGGGCCTTCCACCAGCCGAAGCTGGTCGTCGTGGATCCCGACGTCGTGCGCACGCTGCCCGAGCGCGAGTTCCGGTCGGGGCTGGCCGAGATCGTCAAGCACGGGATCGTGCTGGAGCGGACCTACTTCGACGAGGTGGAACGTGACGCCGCGCCCCTGCTCGCCCGCCGCCCGGATGTCCTCGAGCGGATCATCGGCGGCTCCTGCCGGCTGAAGGCGTCCGTCATCGAGCGCGATCCCGAGGAGAAGGGCGAGCTGCGCTTCGCCCTCAACCATGGCCACACCGTCGGCCACGCGCTGGAGACCACGACCGGGTACGAGCGGTGGACGCACGGCGAGGCGGTGTCGCTGGGGATCGTCGCCGAGGCCCACCTGGCCCGTCGCCTGGGGCTGGCCGACGAGGCTACCGTGACGCGGCAGGAGCGGCTGCTGGCGGGGCTGGGGCTGCCGGTGCGCGCCGGACAGGTCGATGTCGAGGCGGTGCTGACGGCGATCACCCACGACAAGAAGGCCCGCGACGGCCGCGTGCCGTTCGTGCTGGCGCCGCGGCTGGGCGAGTTCCGTGTGGTGTACGACATACCCCCCGCCCAGATCCGCGCCGCGGTGCACGAGCTGGCCCCCTCGTGACGCGGGGGCCGGGCCATGCCCCCGCGCCGTTGACAACGAAAACTACGCATCCGTATAGTCCGGCCATGTGGCCGCGCGCTGTGCTCCGGACGGTGCGCAGGGAGGCGGCGTGAGCGACGACCGCGTGCTGGCCGAGGCGATCCGTCGACACGAGGACCGGCTGGCGCGCGACCCCGAGTCGCTGGCCTTCGCCCAACTCGCCGATCTCTACCGCAAGGCCGGCCGGACCGCGGACGCTGTCAGCCTGTGTCGCGAGGGGCTGCACCGGTGGCCACACTATACGACCGCGCGGCTCATCCTGGCCAAGACCTTGCTGGCCGAGGGCCAGCTCGATGGCGCGCTGGCCGAAGTCGACGCCATTCTGCAGACGAGCCCGAAGGACGTACAATGTCATCGTCTGGCGGCCGAGGTGCATCGCCGCGCGGGCCGCCTCGATGCCGCGGTGGCGCACCTGGAGAAGGCCGTCGGCCTGGATCCCGGCGATCGCGAGTCGAACGCGCTGCTGTCGCTGCTGCGCGCCGACACCGCCGCTCCCGGAGACGCCGCCGGCCTGGCCCGGGTGCTGGGCGACGACACGTTCGCCACGCTCTCCTTCGGCACCCTGTGCCTGGAGCAGGGTCTGACCGACGAGGCCGCGCTCGTGCTCACCCGTGTCGTCCGGCGGTCGCCCGAGAATGCCGAGGCGCGCGAGCGGCTGGAGGCCGCGCTGCGGGCCCGGCCACGACGGAGAGGGTGAGATCTCATGGTGGTGTCGACCGCGGAGTTCAAGAAGGGGCTGCGGATCGTGTTCGACGGGCACCCGTACACGATCGTCGATTTTCAGCACGTCAAGCCGGGCAAGGGTGGCGCGTTCGTGCGCACCAAGCTCAAGCACATGCGGCAGGGCAAGGTGATCGACAATACCTTCCGCTCCGGCGAGAAGGTGGAGCTGGTCGAGTACGACGAGAAGCACATGCAGTTCCTGTACAAGGACGACCGCTACAACTTCATGGACACCGAGACCTACGAGCAGGTGTCGCTGTCGGCCGACGAGGTGGGTGACGCGCGCGACTACCTCCAGGAGAACGTCGAGGTCGACGTGCTGTACATCGACGGCGCTCCGGCCGGCGTCGAGGTACCGAACTTCGTCGAGTTGACCATCAGTAGCACCGATCCCGGTGTGCGCGGCGACACCGCCCAGGGTGGCACCAAGCCGGCCACGCTGGAGACCGGCGTCGTCGTCCAGGTGCCGCTGTTCCTCAACGAGGGGGACGTCGTCAAGGTCGACACGCGGACCGGCGACTACCTCGGGCGCGTGTCGGTGGCGGGCTGATGGCCAAGGCTCGTCGCTCGGGGCTGCCCACCGCCGCTCCGACGGGCGACGAGCGCACGGTCGAGCTGACCCGGCGGTTGGCGGCGCTGCTCGGCGAGCTGAGTCTGTCCGAGGTCGAGGTCGAGTCCGGCGACATCCGAGTGCGCGTCCAGCGCGCCGGCGCCGTCGCGCCCGCGCCCGTGACCCCCGCCCCCGCCGCGGCGGACGAGCGCCCGCTCGTCGCCGACACCGTCTCGCCGGCGCTGGTGACGGTGGAAGCGCCCATGGTCGGCACCTTCTATCGCGCCTCGTCGCCCACCACAGATCCGTACGTGCAGGAGGGCGATGTCGTCAAGGAAGGCCAGGTGCTCTGCATCATCGAAGCGATGAAGCTCATGAACGAGATCGAGTCCAAGGTCGGCGGGCGCATCGCCCGGATCCTGGTCGAGAACGGGCACGCGGTCGAGTACGGCCAACCCCTGTTCCTCATCGACCCCCAGTCCTGAGAATCGCCGCATGATTCGCCGCCGCGGCCTGTCCATCCTCGCGGTCCCGGCCGTCATCCTGCTCGCGGTCGCCGCCGGCGCCTGGTGGGGCGCGCGCGTGCCCGGCGCGCCCGACGTGCCGCGGCTGCCCGCGACGCCGGCCGCGCGCCTGACGGCGCTCACCGACGAGGCGATCCGCCTCTACGCGGCCGGGCAGTTCCCGCGCGCGTGCGAGCGATTCGGCCGAGCCTGGGAGAACGATCCGGCCAACGTCGCCCGGCGCGAGGACGTCGCGCGGTGCTTCGAGGGGTGGGGCTGGGACACGCTGCGTCAGGGCCGTCCCGACGAGGCGATGCTTCTCTTCCGCCAGGGTCTGCGCCAGAGTCCGGACACGCCGGCGCTGCTGCGCGGGCTCGGAGTGGCGGCGGTGCACGCGGGCCGGGCCGAGGAGGCGCTGGTGCCGCTGGAGGCGGCGACGCGCGCCGATTCGGACGCCGAGGTGCGTCTGCTCCTCGCCCATCTCTACGACCGGCGCGACGACGCCCCCCGGGCGCTCGAGCACCTGCGTGCCGTCCTCGACGCGGAACCCGGTCACGAGGCGGCGCGGCGCCTGCTCGACAAGGTGGAGCGCGAGGCCCGCGCCGAGGCCGGCTTCCGCCGCGAGGTCACCTCGCACTTCGTCGTCAAGTGGCGCGCCTCCGGTGATGCCGACGCCCGCCGCGCGCTGCTGGCCGGGCTCACGACCGCCCGCGAGCGGGTGGTGGCGCAGCTGGGCGAGGCGCCGCGCGAGCGCGTCACCGTCATCCTCTACGACGCCGCCCAGTTCCAGGAGGTGGCGCGCGTGCACGGCTGGGTCACCGGCCTGTTCGACGGCAAGATCCGGCTGCCGGCCGGGGGCGCGCTGCCGCCGCGGCGCGAGCTGGAACGCATCCTCGTCCACGAGTACGCGCACGCGACGATCCACGACCTCGCCCGCGGGCGGGCGCCGCGCTGGCTGCACGAGGGTCTCGCCCAGGCGATGGAGGGGGCGACGCCCGATCCCATGCTCCGCGTGCCGGGGCGGCCCACGCTGGCCGGCCTCGAAGAGCTCCTGAGCGACGCCGACCCGGCGCGGGCTCGCACCGGCTACGACGTCGCGCTGTGGGTGGTCCACGACCTCCTCGATCGCGGCGGCACGCCCGCGATGCGGCGCCTCATGGCCCGCCTGGGCGGCGGCGAGACGATCGCCACCGCGGTGCCCGCGGTGTACGGGCTGCCGCTGACCGAGCTCGAGCACCAGTGGCGCCGGGTGCTCGGCGGCTAGCCGCTCCGTCATGTTCCACAAGATCCTGATCGCCAACCGCGGCGAGATCGCGCTCCGCATCATCCGCACGTGCCGCGAGATGGGCATCCGGACCGTCATCGCCCACTCCACGGCGGACGCGCAGTCGCTGCCCGTGCGTGTGGCCGACGAGTCGATCTGCGTCGGGCCCGACGACGCGCGCTCGAGCTATCTCAACCTGGCCTCGATCATCTCGGCCGCGGTCGTGACCGACAGCGAGGCGATCCATCCCGGCTACGGCTTCCTGGCCGAGAACCCGGCCTTCGCCGATATCTGCCGCGCGTGCGGCCTCACCTTCATCGGGCCCTCGCCGGAGGCGATCCGCCTCATGGGCGACAAGGCTCAGGCCCGCGTGATCGCCGGCCAGGCCGGCGTACCGGTGGTGCCGGGCAGCGAGCTGCCGCTCAAGGACGAAGCCGAGGCGGTCGATGTCGCCGACACCGCCGGCTATCCGGTGATCTTCAAGGCCGCCGCCGGCGGCGGCGGCCGCGGCATGCGCATCGTGCGCAGCCGGGCCGAGGTGGGCCAGGCGTTCGCAGCCTGCCAGGCCGAGGCGGGGGCCGCCTTCGGCTCCTCGGAGATCTACTGCGAGAAGTACATCGAGGCGGCGCGCCACGTCGAGGTCCAGGTGCTCGGCGACAAGAACGGCATGCGCCTGCACCTGGGCGAGCGCGATTGCTCCGTGCAACGGCGCCACCAGAAGCTGATCGAGGAATCGCCAGCGCCCTCGCTGCCGGCCGCGACCCGCGCGGCCCTGCACAAGGCCGCGCTGGCCACCGCCGCCGCCGTGAACTACGCGAGCGCCGGCACCGTCGAGTTCCTCGTCGACGCCGCGACCGGCCGCTTCTACTTCATCGAGATGAACACACGCATCCAGGTCGAGCACCCGGTCACCGAGATGATCACGGGCATCGACCTCATCCGCGAGCAGATCCGCGTCGCGGCCGGCGAGGCCCTCGGCTATCGCCAGGACGACGTGCGTCTCGACGGCCACGCGCTCGAGTGCCGTGTGAACGCCGAGGATCCGGTGACCTTCGCGCCCAGCGCGGGCCGGGTGACCGCGTGGATCCCGCCGGGCGGGTTCGGCGTCCGCGTCGACAGCCACCTCATGGCGCCCTACGTGGTGCCGCCGTTCTACGACTCGCTGCTGGCCAAGATCGTCGTGCACGGCGGCGATCGCGCCGAGGCCATCGAACGGATGCGTCGCGCGCTGGCCGAGACGGTCGTGGAGGGCGTGAAGACGACGATCCCCTTCCACCTCAAGGTCCTGGTCGATCCGGCGTTCGTCGAGGGGCGCTTCACCAGCGTCGACGGCGCCCGCCTCGCCACCGCGTGATCGATCCCACGCTGTACGTGATCCTCGACCGGGGTGTCGCCCGGGGGCGGGACCTGCTCGACCTCCTCGACGCCGCCGTCGCCGGGGGCTGCCGGATGGTGCAGCTCCGCGACAAGGAGTGGCCCTCGGGCCGGCTGCTGCCGCTCGCCGAGCGGCTGCGCGCACGCTGCGCCGCCGACGGCGTGACCTTCATCGTCAACGACCGGGTCGACCTGGCCCTCGCCGTCGGCGCCGACGGCGTGCACCTGGGCCAGGAGGACCTGCCGGCGAAGGTCGCCCGGCCGCTGCTGCGGCCCGGCATGATCCTCGGCGTCTCGACCCACAGCGTGGCCCAGGCCCGCGCCGCCCAGGCGGACGGCGCCGACTACATTGCCGTGGGCTCGATGTTCGCCACCCGCTCCAAGGCCGAGTTCGAGCTGGTGGGACCCGATCTCCTGAGGAAACTCCGCGGCGAGATCCGAGTTCCGTTGGTAGGCATCGGCGGGATCACGCACGACAACGTCCAGGAGGTCGTCCGCGCCGGCGCCGACGGCGTCGCCGTCATCTCGGCGGTGGCGGCCGCCGACGACCCGCGGGCGGCCGCCGAGCGCTTCGTCGCGCTGATTCGCACGGCGCGGGGCTTGACCGCCCCCCGGCCGTCGCTATAATTGGCGGCGCGTAAATCCCTGATTCGACGATCACAAGGAGGCTCCCATGAACTCGAAGTACCTCCGCAGCGTCCTGGTCCTCGGCCTGGCGCTGGCCGTCGCCCTGTTACCGGGAGCCTCTCCGCTCCAGGCCCAGGGCAAAGGCACCATCAAGATCGCCACCCAGAGCCCGCTCTCGGGCGGCCAGGCGGCACTTGGTGAAGGCATCAAGCTCGGCGCCCAGCTCGCCATCGACAAGTTCAAAGGCAGTCTCGAGAAGGCGGGCTTCAAGGTCGAGCTCGTACCGTTCGACGACCAGGCCAAGCCGGACGTCGGCGTGGCCAACAGCAAGAACATCATCGCCGACAAGGACATCCTGGCGGTCATCGGCCACCTGAACTCCGGCGTCGCGATTCCGTCGTCGGAGGTCTACAAGGAAGTCAGCCTCGCCATGATCTCGCCCGCCAACACGAACCCGACCGTCACCGACCGCGGCTACGGCAACGTCAATCGCGTGTGCGGGCGTGACGACGTGCAGGGCGTGGTGGGCTCGGAGTTCGCGGCCGGCACCGTGAAGGCCAAGAGCGTCTACATCGTGCACGACAAGACCACCTACGGGCAGGGCGTGGCCGAGTTCTTCCGCGACGACGCCAAGAAGAAGGGCCTCACCGTGGCCGGCTTCGACGGCACCGAGGAGAAGTCGAACTTCGACGCGATCCTCACGCCGATCAAGGCCAAGAACCCGAGCCTCATCTACTTCGGCGGCATCTACGACCAGGGCGCTCCGTTCTTCAAGCAGGCCAGCGAGAAGGGCATCAAGGCGAAGTTCATGGGCCCCGACGGCATGGACTCCTCCGACCTCACCAAGATCGCGGGCAAGGCCGTCGTCGGCATGTACTACACGTCGGCGGCGGGTCCGGCCTCGGCGCTGGCCGGCGCCAAGGGCTTCGTGGACGACTTCAAGAAGAAGTTCAGCAAGAACCCGGAGCCGTACGCGGCCGAGGCCTACGACGCGACCGCGATCGCGCTGAAGGCCATCGAGGCCGCGGCCAAGAAGGGGGGCAAGGTCCCAAGTCGCGAGGACGTCTCGACGGCGATCCGCAGCGTGAAGCACAAGGGCATCACCGGCGAGATCGAGTTCGACGGCAAGGGCGACCGCAAGAAGGCGCTCTACTTCGTGCTCCAGGTCGTCAGCGACAACCCCGAGAAGTGGGGCGACAACAAGATCGTCAAGCAGCTCACGATCGCGGCGCCGGCCGCCGCGAAGAAATAGCGCGCGGTCGGGAGGCGTGAGCGAGGGCGGGGGGCCGGCGCTCCCCGAGGCAAAGGTCGCGGCGGCCCCCCGCCCTCGCTCACGCCTCCCGGCTCACCCTCGGCGGCGGCCGGCGCCCCGCGACCGCGCAGGCATCCACGCAAGTCTCTGATGGACTACGAGCTCCTGATCGGGATCTTCCCCCAGGTTCTTCTCGACGGCATCTTGCTGGGGTTCATGTATGCGTTGATCGCGCTGGGGTACACGATGGTGTACGGGGTGCTGGAGTTCATCAACTTCGCGCACTCCGAGATCTTCATCTTCGGCGCGTTCGTCGGCGTCGAGATCTTGCTCTCGCTGCAGTCGGCCGGCTGGCTCGCGCGTATGCCGTGGGTCGTGGTGCTGATCCTCGTGATCCTGGCCGGGATGCTGGCCAGCGGGCTCCTCGCCGTTACCATCGAGCGCGTGGCCTACCGGCCGCTCCGCACCGCGCCCCGCCTGATCCCGCTCATCTCGGCCATCGGGGTGTCGTTCTTCCTGCAAGACGTCATCCGGCTGTTCGAGTCGATGTGGCGCAACGCGTTCAACCTCGTCTATCCCACCATGGACGTGATGAACATCCGCTTCGAGCTGACCAGCACCCTCGACGTGTCGGTCCGCTCGCTGGTCGTGATCGTGGCGGCGCTGCTGATGTTGTGGAGCCTGCACGTCCTGGTGAACCGCACGAAGATCGGTACCGCCATCCGGGCCGTGGCCGAGGACCAGGCGGCGGCCAGCCTGATGGGCATCAACGTCAACCGGATCATCTCGCTCACGTTCCTCATCGGCGGGGCCATGGGCGGCGCCGCCGGCGTCCTATTCGGAATTCAGTACAGTCTGATCAATCCGTATACAGGATTCATCCCAGGGCTGAAGGCCTTCACGGCGGCGGTGCTGGGCGGCATCGGCAATATTCCGGGCGCGATGCTCGGCGGGCTCGTCCTCGGCCTGCTGGAGGCCTTCGCGGCCTCGTACATGTCGCTGCTCACCGGCGGCGCGTTCGGCGCCGAGTACAAGGACATCTTCGCCTTCTCCGTCCTCATCCTGATCCTGATCTTCCGGCCCAAGGGCCTGCTGGGCGAGGTCGTGCGGGGCCGCGCATGATCCGGGCGGTGGCCGCGATGGCCGCGGTCGCGCTCTCGGTCACCCTGGTCGACCTCTTCCCGCGCTCCATCCTCGTGTTCCTCGCCTTCCAGCTCTCGCTGCTGTACGTCTACGTCACCCGCATCCCGGCCTGGTTGCGGACCGGGCTCCTCGGCGTGGCGCTCCTGGTCCTGATGCCGCTGATCGGGTTGCGCAACGGCTACTACCTCGAAGTCGCCACCCAGGTCGGCATCTTCGCGGCGCTGGCCCTTGGACTGAATATCGTCGTGGGCCTCGCCGGCTTGCTGGATCTCGGATACGTGGCGTTCTTCGCCGTCGGCGCGTATTCATGGGCGATCGTCGGCTCACCGCACGCCAACCTGATCTTCGGCGGCGGCTTCCCGCTGGCCCCGGGCTGGTTCTATGTGTTCCTCTTCGTCGGCTTGGCGGTGGCGGCGATCACGGGTGTCCTGCTCGGACTGCCGGTGATGCGACTGCGCGGCGACTATCTCGCCATCGTCACCCTCGGCTTCGGCGAGGTCATCCGGGTGCTGGCCAACAACCTCGACAAGCCGATCAACCTCACCAACGGCCCCAAGGGCATCACGCCGATCGGCCGCCCCCCGCTGCCGTTCGGCATCCCGTACTCGGAGGGCTTCTACTTCCTGGTGCTGCTGATCGTCGCGGTGGTGATCCTCGTCAACCGCCGGCTGGAGGACTCCCACATCGGGCGGGCGTGGGAGGCCATGCGGGAGGACGAGCTGGCGGCCCAGGCCATGGGGGTGCCGCTGGTGCGCGCCAAGCTCCTGGCCTTCGCGTGCGGCGCGTCCTTCGCGGGCGTGATGGGCGTGGTCTTCTCGGCCAAGCAGATCTTCATCAACCCCGAATCGTTCACGTTCCTCGAGTCGATCGGCGTGCTGGCCATGGTGATCCTGGGCGGCATGGGCTCGATCCCGGGGGCGGTGGTCGGCGCCACGGTGGTGACGGTGCTCAATCTCCAGGTGCTCAAGGGCTTCTCGTTGTGGCTCAACGAGCTGAAGAACGCCGGCGTCACCGTGCTCGGCTACAGCCTGGCCGACCTGCCCACGCAGCTCGAGCCGGCAAAGTACGAGCGGATGGTGTTCGGCATCATCCTCGTCCTGATGATGATCTTCCGGCCGCAAGGCATCTTCCCCGCCCGGCGGCGCCAGCGTGAGCTGGCCCATACCGACAAGGTGCCGACGGCGGTGGTGCCGTGACGGCCCTGTTCGACGCTCACGGCATCACCAAGCGTTTCGGCGGCCTGGTGGCGATCAACCAGGTCGACTACGCCCTCGATCGAGGGATCTCGTCGATCATCGGCCCCAACGGGGCCGGCAAAACGACGCTCTTCAACGTCTTCACCGGCCTCTACGAGCCCGAGGCCGGCGAGGTAACGTTCCGCGGCCGCTCGCTGGTCGGGCTCAGACCCGACCAGATCACCGCGCTCGGCGTGTGCCGCACCTTCCAGAACATCCGCCTGTTCGCCAACATGACCGCGATCGAAAACGTGCTGGTCGGCATGCACGCCCGCGTGCGGCTCGGCCTCTGGGACGCCCTCACCCATCCCCCCCGCTTCCACACGGTGGAGCGCGGCCTGTGGCAGCGTGGCGGCGAGCTGCTGGAGCGCGTCGGCCTGCGGGACAAGGCCAATGAGGTCGCGCGCAACCTGCCGTACGGCGACCAGCGCCGGCTGGAGCTGGCGCGCGCGCTCGGCTCCGAGCCCGCGCTGCTGCTGCTCGACGAGCCCACCGCCGGCATGACCCAGGGCGAGGCCGGCCACCTCATGGGGTTGCTGCGCCGCCTCGTGGCCGATCTCGGCCTGGCGATCCTGTTGATCGAGCACAACATGCGGGTCGTCATGGAAGTCTCCGACCGGGTGACGGTGCTCGACCACGGCGAGAAGATCGCCGAGGGGTTGCCGCGCGAGGTGCAGGGCGACGCTCGAGTGATCGAGGCCTATCTCGGGCGGAGCAGCGCGTCCCGGAGCCCGCGTGCTCCGTCTTGACGGGCTGCAGGTGTACTACGGCGAGATCCACGCGCTGAAGGGCGTCTCGCTCGAGGTGCAGCGCGGCGAGATCGTGGCGCTGCTCGGCAACAACGGCGCCGGCAAGACGACCACGCTCAAGACGATCTCGGGCCTGCTGGTGCCGCGGCAGGGCTCGATCCAGCTCGAGGACAAGCCGCTGGTCGGCACCCCGCCCCACGCCGTCGTCGGCCTCGGCATCGGCCACGTGCCCGAGGGGCGTCGCATCTTCAACCGCCTGACCGTGCGTGAGAATCTCATGATGGGCGCGTTCTTGAGATCCGATGACGGCATCGACGCCGATCTGCAGCGCGTGTTCGCGCTGTTTCCGCGTCTCTCGGAGCGCATCACGCAGGTGGCCGGCACGCTGTCGGGCGGCGAGCAGCAGATGCTGGCCATCGGCCGGGCGCTGATGGCGCGCCCGCGGTTGCTCCTGCTCGACGAGCCCTCCATGGGCCTGTCCCCCGTGCTGGTCGAGCAGATCTTCGAGACGATCGGCGAGGTCAACCGCCAGGGCACGACGATCCTGCTCGTCGAGCAGAACGCGTCGATGGCGCTGAGCATCGCCCACCGCGGCTACGTGCTGGAGACCGGGAGCATCGTCTTGACCGGCACCGCGACGGCGCTCAGCGAAAACGAGGAAGTCCGCCGCGCCTACCTCGGCGAATGACAGAAGAAGGGGAACAAGCGTAAGCGAGTTTGACTGCAGGCGAGCCGCACGCGACGATCGGGGGATCGAGCGCGATCGGAAGCCCGCGCGAGTCCCCGTTGGGGGGTCCTAGGGGGGAGCGGCGGTCGCTCCCCCCTATCAAGAGAGGACAGGCAAGGATGCACGCACACGGAGTAACGTTCGAAAAGCACAAGGTCGGTGACGTGTATCGCACGCTGGCCCGAACGGTGTCGGAGACCGACATCGTGAACTTCGTGAACCAGTGCGGCTTCACCGAGCCGTTGTTCATGGACATGGAGTACGTCAAGCGGGAGTCCGTCTTCGGCCGCCGGGCCGCGCCGGGGGCGCTCACGTTCTCGCTCAGCGAGGGGCTCGTCATGCAGACCGGCCTCATCCACGGCACCGGGATGGCCTGGCTCGGCGGCGAGCTGCGCGTGGTGGCGCCGGTGCTGGAGGGCGACACCATCCGGGTCGAGGTCGAGGTGGCCGACAAGCGCGAGACGAAGAAGGCCGACCGCGGCATCGTCACCTATCGGCACCGCGTCCTGAACCAGCGTGACGAGGTCGTGCTGGAGGCGACCATCCAGCGCATGATCAAGCGCGAGGGCGCCTGAGGTGGCCGACCGGGGCCGGATCCTCCAGCTGAGCGTCTCCGGCGGCGGCGTCCCCAAGCGCGCGGTCGCGGCGGCGCGGGTGACGCGGCTCGGCCTCGAGGGGGACGCCCACCGCGACGCCGAACATCACGGCGGGCCCGAGCGCGCGGTGTGCCTGTTCCCGCTGGAGGCGATCCTCGCGCTCACGGCCGAGGGTCACACGATCACGCCCGGCGCCATCGGCGAGAACGTCACCACCGAGGGGCTGGACTGGAGCCTGGTGGTCCCCGACACGCACCTGCTGCTCGGCGAGCAGGTGCTGCTGCAGGTGACGCGCTACACGAGCCCCTGCGTCAACATCGCGCCCGTGTTCCGCGGGCGCGACTACAGCCGCGTGTCGCAGAAGCGCCACCCCGGCTGGAGCCGCGTGTACGCGCGGGTGCTGGTCGAAGGCGCGCTGCGCGCCGGCGACGGCGTCCGCATCCCGAGCGAGCGCGAGGCCAGCCGGATCGGCGTCACCGGGCGGTGAGCCGCCGGGCCTCCTTCGTCTCATGACCGGAGCCGAAGCGGCGTGACCGCGCCCGCGGTCGCCGTCCTTCTCGTCACCTTCGACGGAACCAGGCACCTCGACCGGCTATGGGCGAGCCTACGCGCCCAGCGCTATCCGGCCGAGCGCTGGCGGCTGACCGTCGTCGAGAACGGGCCGGAGCGGCGCGCCGCGCGCTGGTTCGGCGAGCGGGCGCCGGACGTGCCAGTGCTCGTGCCCGGCGGCAACACCGGTTACGCCGGCGGCAACGCGCTCGGCATGCAACAGGCGCTGGCGGCCGGCGCCGACTACGTCGTGATCGTCACCCAGGACACGCACCTCGAGCCCGACGTCCTGGCTGCGCTCGTGGACGTGGCCGAGGCGCACCCCGCGGCCGGCGCCGTGCAGCCCAAGCTGCTGCGCCGCGAGCCCGACGGCCGCGTCGTCATCCACTCGCGGGGCAACGCGCTGCACTACCTCGGCGTGGGGTTCGTCGGCGGCGACGGCGAGCCCGACCGCGCGCTCGACGTGCGGCCGATCGCCTACGCCAGCGGCGCCGCGGTGCTCTACCGGGCCGCCGCCCTGCGCGCGGTCGGCACGTTCGACCCGGCGCTGTTCATGTACCACGAGGACTCCGACCTCGGCTGGCGGCTGCGCCTGGCGGGCTGGGACTGCCTGCTGGCCCCGGCCGCCGTCGTGCATCACGACTACGACTTCGCCCGCCCGGCCTGGAAGCGCAAGTGGTACTACGTCGAGCGCAACCGGCTGATCAACGTGCTGACGCACTATCGGGCGGCGACGCTGGCGCTGCTGGCGCCCGCCCTGCTCGCGTTCGAGCCGGTGGGGCTGCTCTACGCGGCTCGCCACGGCTGGCTCGGCGAACGGCTGGCCGTGTATGGATTCTTCGCGCGGCCGGCGAGCTGGCGCTATCTCGCGCGCAAGCGTCGCGCGGTGCAGGCGCTGCGGCGGCGGCGCGATCGCGACCTGGTGCGGTTCCTCTCCGCGCGGTTCGCGTTCGGGCCGGTCGCCACCGCGGCCGTGCGCTTCATCCTCGATCCCGTGTTCGCGGCGTACTGGAGCGTGGTCCGCCGCCTGATCGTCTGGTGAGCGCCAGCCCGCCCGCCAGCGCCACGTGCTCGCGCTCGAGCGCGGCCGCGCTCACGGCGGGGCCGTAGCGCTCGGCGGCGAACCGGGCCGCCGCCGCGCCCAGCCGGCGACGCAGCGCCGGATCGCGAAGCAGCCGCACCACGGCGGCCGCGAACTCCGCGGGCTCGTCGGCCACGAGCAGGTGGACGCCGGGGGCGGCGCCCAGTCCGTCGTTGCCGAGCGTCGTGGTCACGACCGGACAGCCGGCGGCCAGCGCGTCGATGGTCTTGCCGGCGATGCCGCCCGTGATGCGCAGCGGCGCGACGAACACGGTCGCCGCTCCGTAGTGCGGCTCGAGGCTCTCGACGAAGCCGGTGACGCGGACGCCCGGCTGGGCCGCCAGCCGGGAAACCTCATTGGACGGCTCACCGCCCGCGATGGTGAAGGTCACCGCCGGCACCTCGGCCCGGACCCGCGGCAGGATCTCGCGGCAGAAGTGGGTCACCGCATCCACGTTCGCGTCGCGGTGCATCGCGCCCACGAAGAGCAGGCCGGCGTCCTCGCGCCGAACGGCGCCCGTCCGGAGGGGGTCGATCCCCATCGGCAGTGGCAGCACGCCGACCGACAGCCGGGGATCGGTCGCCAGCAGCGCGAGGCGGTCGTTCTCGGACATCGTGAGGATGCGGTCGAACTTCCGGCAGATCCGCCGCTGCACACGCCCGATGGCACGCCAGTAGAGCCACGCGCCCAGGCGGGCGCGAGGGCCGCGGGCCAGATGGAGCCGGTGGCGCGCGGGCTTGGCCAGCTCGTCGATGGCGACCGCGACCTTCGGTACCGGCAGAGCGGCATCGATGCCGAGGCCGGTCTCGAGGTACTCGACGTGGAGGAGGTCGAATCCACCAGACCGGAGCAGCCGATTGGCGGCGCGCCCCAGGTGCACGTACGAGGCCGCGATGCGGGCCGTCGCCAGCGCGCCGACCGGCCGCCGGAATTCCTGCAGCTGGAGGCCGGCCAGGCGCGGGCGCCATGCCTCCGCCTCGGCACGCTCGGCCGGCTCGATCCGGCACACGAGGGTGACCTCGTGGCGCTCGGCCGTCCACCGGATCCACTGGGCGAGGGCGCGACCGCCGGTATGCGGCGCGTCGGGCTTCGGCAGGAACGGGCTGACCCAGAGAATGTTCATCCTACGGATCGCGGGCCGCACTTACTATAGTCGAAGGAGCGTCCATGAAAGTCGTGCTTCTCGCCGGAGGGCTGGGCACGCGACTGCGGGAGGAGACGGAGTTCCGTCCCAAACCCATGGTGGCGATCGGCGGGCGTCCGATCCTGTGGCACATCATGAAGAGCTACGCCCACTACGGGCACAGCGAGTTCATCGTGTGCCTCGGCTACAAGGGCGATGCCATCCGCGACTACTTCCTGAACTACGAGGTCCGTCATCGGGACGTCACCGTCACGCTCGGCTCGCGTGAGGTCCAGGTGCACCACCCGCACGGCGAGGCGGGCTGGCGGGTGACGCTCGCCGAGACCGGCGAGGCCACGCTGACGGCCGGCCGGCTCGGCCGCGTCGCGCGCTACCTCGACGGCCAGCAGTTCATGGTGACGTACGGCGACGGCGTCGCCGACATCGACCTCGATCGGCTGGTGGCCTTCCATCGCGGTCACGGCAAGCTGGCCACCCTCACCGCGGTCCGTCCCTCGTCGCGCTTCGGCGAGGTCGTGATCGAGAACAACATGGTCCAGGTCTTCCAGGAGAAGCCGCAGGTCCACGGGGGGTGGATCAACGGCGGTTTTTTCGTGTTCGAACGCGGCGTGCTGGACCTGATCGCCGGCGACGAGGAAAATCTCGAACAATCGCTGCTGATGAAGCTGACCGGCATGAAGCAGCTCGCCGTCTATCAACATCACGGCTTCTGGCAGTGCATGGACACCCCGCGCGAGATGGACTTGCTGAACGAGCTGTGGCGGCAGGACAAGGCTGCCTGGGCCGTGTGGCGGTGATCGATGGTCACGCGTGAGTTCTGGCGTGATCGGCCCGTCTTCGTCACCGGGCACACCGGCTTCAAGGGCGGGTGGCTGGCGACGTGGCTGCTGGACCTCGGCGCCCGCGTCAACGGCTACGGCCTGATCCCGCACACCACCCCCTCGTACTTCGCGCGCTGCGGACTGGCCGAGCGGGTGACCACGCACTTCGCCGACGTGCGCGACGCCAGTGCCCTGCAGGCGGCGCTGGCGGCCGCCCAGCCGCGCGTGGTCTTCCACCTGGCCGCCCAGCCGATCGTGCGCCTGTCCTACAAGGCCCCGCTGGAGACGATCGCCGTGAACGTGCTGGGGACGTCGACGCTGCTGGAGGCGGTGCGCCACACGCCCTCCGTCGAGGCCGTCGTCGTCGTGACCAGCGACAAGTGCTACGAGAACCGCGAGCGCCCCGAGGGCTACCGTGAGGACGACCCCCTCGGCGGCCACGATCCCTACAGCGCGAGCAAGGCCGCCGCCGAGCTGATCGCCGCCGCCTACCGCCGCTCGTTCTTCGCCGCCGGCGGGCCGCGGGTGGCGACCGTGCGCGCCGGCAACGTCATCGGCGGCGGCGACTGGGCCGCCGATCGTCTGGTGCCCGATGCGATGCGCGCGCTGGTGGCGGGCGAGCCCATCTGCGTGCGCAACGCCGCGGCGGTGCGGCCGTGGGAGCACGTACTGGAGCCGCTCGGCGGCTACCTGCGCCTGGCCGAGCGGCTGGCCGGCAGCGACACCTTCGCCGGTGCGTGGAACTTCGGCCCGCACGACGCCGACGCCGTGGCCGTGGAGACGCTGGTCGAGCTGATCACCGGCCAGTGGGAGGGCGCCCGCTGGGAGTCGAAGCCGGAGGGCGACGCGCCGCACGAGGCCGGCCTCCTGCGCCTGGACTGGAGCAAGGCGCGCACGCGACTGGGCTGGCATCCCGGCCTCACGCTGAAGGAGGCGGTGGAGCTGACGGTCGCCTGGTATCGCGCCGCCGCCGGGACGGCGTCGGCACGCGCGATGTACGAGCTCAGCGTCGAGCAGATTCGCCACTACCAGGCGCGATGGCAGAGCGCGCGGGAGTCGTGAGCGGGCGCGCCTGCCTCGGCTGCGCCGCCGCCCTCGCCGACCCGTTCCTCGATCTCGGCGCGCAGCCGCTGGCCAACGCGTTCGTCCGTCCCGAGGACGCCGCCCGGCCGGACCCTCGCTTCCCGCTCGCCGTCGCCTACTGCGCGCGCTGCCACCTGGTGCAGCTTACCGCGACGGCGCCGCCCTCGGCGCTGTTCGACGAGTACCTCTACTTCACGTCCTACTCCGAGTACGGCCTCGCCCACGCGCGGGCAATGGCGGCGGCGCTGAGTGAGCGCTTCGCACTCGGCCCCGGCCGCCGCGTGCTGGAGATCGCCAGCAACGACGGCTATCTCCTGCAGTTCTTCCTCGAGCGCGGGGTGCCGGTCCTCGGCGTGGAGCCGGCCGTCAACGTGGCCGCCGTGGCCGCGGCCCGCGGCATTCCAACGCTGGCCCGTTATTTCGGTCCCGACGTCGTGGACGAGATCGTCGGGGGATTCGGACCCGCCGACGTCATCGTCGGCAACAACGTGCTGGCCCACGTCCCCGCCATCAACGAGTTCCTCGACGCCGTCCGCGAGTGCCTGGCGCCGGCCGGCGCCGCCGTCTTCGAGTTTCCGTACCTCGGGGACCTCCTGGCCCGAACCGCGTTCGACACGATCTACCACGAGCACGTTTTCTACTACTCGCTGGCCGCCGTCGCCGGCCTGGCCCAGCGGGCGCGGCTGGAGGTGTTCGACGTGGAGTACCAGCCGGTGCACGGCGAATCCCTGCGGGTGTTCGTGCAGCACGCGGGGGCGCGTCCCGTCGCGCCTGCGGTAGCGCGCCTGCGTCGCGAAGAGGACGCCACCGGCCTCACGAGCGAGGCGCGCTTCGCCGGCTTCAGCCGCGACGTGACGGACCTCTGCCACGACCTCGCCGGTCGGCTGCGCCGGCTGCGCGATGAGGGACGGCGCCTGGCCGCCTACGGGGCGCCGGCCAAGGGAACGGTCCTGCTCAACGCCTGCGACATCGGCGCCGATGTGATCGAATTCACGGTGGACCGCAGCCCGCACAAGCAGGGTCGCCTGGTACCGGGCGTCCGGGTGCCGATCCGGCCGGTGGAGGACCTGCTGCGCGAGATGCCCGACTTCACGCTGCTGCTGCCGTGGAACCTGGTGGATGAGATCGTCGCCCAGCAGGGTGAGTATCTTCGCAAGGGCGGGGCCTTCATCGTCGGGATCCCGACGCCACGAGTCATCGGCGCCGCCCCCTGACGCCGCGTGCCGACCTGTAACCTCTGTGGCTTTCCGGTTCTGCGCCTGCACCCGGGCGACGCTGGACAGCGCTGCCTGCGCTGCCTCTCGACGTTCCGTCACCGGGCGGTCGGCGCCGTCCTGACCAAGCTCGGCCTCCGGCGCGACGCGCGAGTGTACGAGATGTCTTCGCGCGGGGCTCTCTGTCGCCATCTGCGACGGACGTTCGCGCAGGTGACCGTGTCCGAGCTGTTCGACGACGTGGTATCGGGCGGGTTCCGGGACGGCGTGCAGTGCCAGGACGCGCAGCGTCTGACGTACGGCGACGACGCCTTCGACCTGGTGACGAGCACCGAGGTCTTCGAGCATGTCCCCGACGATCGCCGCGCCTTCGCCGAGATCCACCGGGTCCTGCGCCCGGGCGGCTCGCTGGTCTTCACGGTGCCCTTGATGGACGCGCCGGCCACCCTGGAACGCGCTCGAATCGAGAACGGCGCCATCGTGCACCTGCTCGAACCCGAGTACCACGGCGACCGGCTGCGGGGCCGCGGCAAGGTGCTCGCGTTTCGCACCTACGGCCTGGACATCCTCGACCGGCTCCGCGCGGCCGGCTTCGAGGCGGCGCTCGAGCGCATCGACGACGCCGCCCACGCCGTCGCCGACGGCAAGGTCGTCCTCGGGCGCAAGCCCGCATGATGGCGACGGTGGGCCGGAACATCCTGGCCAACGTCGCCGGCACCGGCCTCGGGATCGTAGTGTTTCTCGCCGTCGTCCCCGTGTACCTGCGCCTGCTCGGCGCCGAAGCGTACGGCCTCGTCGGCCTGCTCACGACCGTCACGATCGCCGCCACCGCGCTCGATCTCGGCCTCGGCGCCACCATGAACCGGGAGACGGCCCGGATGACGGCGCAGTCAACCGCCGGTGACAGCTTCGCCGACGTCGCCGCGACGTTGCAGGCCGCGTGCTGGGTCGTGGGCATCGCCGCCGGAGTGTTGTTCGCCGTGCTGGCGCCGGCGATGGCGACCCGCTGGCTGAGCTTTTCGATGCTGTCGGTGGGCGAGGTGCGGAGTGCGCTCGGGCTGATGGGCGCGGCCCTTCCGGCGCTGGTGGTTCGTGGCTTCTACTTGGCGGCGCTGAACGGGCTGCAGCGGCAAGGCCTCGCCAACCTCATCCAGGTGGGTGGCACCCTCGCCCGGGCGGCGGGAACCGTCGCCGCGCTGCAAGTGGTGAAGCCGACGGCCACGGTGTTCTTCGTGACCCAGCTCGTCCTGTTCTACGTCGAGGTCGCGGTGCTGGCCGCGGCACAGCATCGCTCGCTGCCCGTCGTCGCCCGCCGAGGCCGGGTCCGCTCGGCGGCGATCCGGCCGGTGGTGGCCTTCAGCGCCGGGTTGGCGGGCACCATGCTGCTCGGGATGGCGTTGACCTCGATGGACCAAGTGATCCTCAGCGCGATCCTCCCGCTCGCCGAGTTCGGCTACTACACGCTCGCCGTGACGGCGGCGGCAGCGGTGGGCCAGGTCGTGCGTCCGGTGACGACGGCGGTCTACCCTCGCTTCAGCCAGCTGTTCGAGCGGGGCGACACCGGCGGGGCCGCCGAGGACTACCACTTCTTTTCGCAACTGGTGGCGATCGTCGTGCTTCCGCTCGGCGCGCTCCTGGTCTTCTTCCCCGGCGACGTCCTCACGTTGTGGACGCGGGACGCTGGGCTCGTCCGGCACGCCGCGGTGGTGCTCAGCCTGCGCACGCTCGGCACGGTGCTCAACGCGCTCATGCACGTCCCGCACGTCGTCCAGCTCGCCTTCGGGTGGTCGACGCTGGGCGCCAGCGTCAACGCCGTCGCCTTCCTCGTGATGGCCCCCGTCATCGTCGTCCTCAGCCTGCTGTGGGGCGGTCCCGGCGCGGCGCTGGCCTGGACGGTCCTCAATCTCGGCGTGCTCGTCGTCGCGATGGCCCGGATGCACAGCCGCGTCCTGCCTGGCGAGCTGGCGCGCTGGTACGGTCAGCTGCTGCTCCCGGCCGTGGCCGTCGCCGCCGTCGGCGCGCTGGCCCGCGGCGCGATGCCGGAGGCGCTCGGTGCCGCGGCGCGGCTGGGATGGCTGGCGGCGACGGGCGTGCTGGCGGCCGGCGCGGCGGTCAGCGTTGCCCCGACGGTACGCAGGCGCGTGGTGGCGGCCGCGCGCCTGGCCTGACGAGCATGGCCGGGGCGCGCGTCTCGGTCGGCATGCCGGTCTTCAACCTGGAGCGCACGGTCGCGCGCGCGATCGAATCGGTGCTCGACCAGACATTTGGCGACCTCGAGCTACTCGTGTCCGACAACGCGTCGACCGACGGGACGGAGGCGATCTGCCGGCGCTACGCCGCCCGGGATGCTCGGATCCGCTACACACGGCACCCGGCCGCGATCACCGGCTGGGACAACTTCCGCTTCGTGCTCGACGCCGCCCGGGCCCCGTATTTCATGTGGTTGGCCGCCGACGACTACGCGCTGCCACACCTGCTCGAACAGGCGATCGCGACTCTGGATGGTCGCCCTGACGTCGTCTGTGCCGCACCCCGGGTTGACTTCCTCGATGCCGACGGCGGCCGCCGGCCCGCCCCTGGCGGCTTTGCCCTGCTCGGGAGCGTGCGCGAAAACCTCTGCCGATTCCTCCGTGACCCGCTGGACAACTCCCGCTTCTACGGCCTGTACCGGCGCGACGTGGTGCGGCGAGTGCTCCCTGAATCGGCCTACTACGGGTTCGACTGGGTCGTCACCGGCGGCACCCTGCTGCACGGCAAGCACGTGCAGCTGGCCGACGTGCTGCTCGTGCGAGAGACGACCGACCCGCTCAAGTACATGAAGATGATCGACGTCGTCCACTCCGGGCGCCTGGCCCGCCTGCTCCCTCTGGCGCGATTCACGCGCGCACTGCTCATCGACCTGCGGGTGCCTCCACACCCATGCCTGCTTTACGCGCTGCTCCGGCTCAACGCCGTCCACCACGTGATGTATTGCCGGTATCGCTACCCGCGCTATGGCGGCCTCGCCTATCGCCTCGCGCTGGGACTCAAGCGACTCGGCGTGTGAGGAAGGATCACAAGTATCTGGAATCGTTGACGAGAATGGATGACTGTTTCGATGACCGTCTGAGCTACCGTGAGGAAACGGTCGCGATCATGCACCAGCTCACGCGGTTCTCCGACGAGGCAGCGCGCGACAACGCCCGTACGCGACGCCCATCGCAATGAGAATCGTCGTCACGGGCGCGACCGGGTTTGTCGGACGGGCGTTCGTTCGTCAGGCCGTGGCCGGCGGTCACGCCGTCGGCGCGCTCGCCCGTCCGAGTTCGGCGGCGACGCTTCCGGCGAACCCTGCACTGACGGTGATCGTCGGGACACTGGCCACTCCGCCATGGAAGGTCCTGACGCGCTTCGCACCGGACGTGTGCGTGCACGCGGCCTGGATCACCGACGCCGGCGTCTACCTGCAGTCGCCCGAGAACGACCGCTACGTGGACGAGAGCCTTGCGTTCGTGATGGGATTGTTCGACCGCGGGGTCGGCCACGTCGTCGCCCTGGGCACGTGCGCCGAGTACCGACCGTCAGCGCAACCGCTCAACGAGGCCCGCTCGCCGCTCGAGCCGCGCTCGCCGTACGGGCACGCCAAGCACGCGCTTCGCCTGGCGCTCAGTGAGCGAGCACGCGTCGCCGGCGCCCGCCTGGCATGGGCACGGATCTTCCAGCCCTACGGCGCCGGCGAACCCGCCGCGCGTTTGTGCAGTACGGTGGCCCGTCGCCTCGCCGTCGGCGAGCGTGTGACGCTCGACACACCGAACGCCGTCCGAGACTGGATCCACGTCAACGACGTCGCCGCCGCGCTGCTCTGCCTGGTGGAGGGGCGCGTCGACACGGTCGTCAACGTCGGAAGCGGTGTCGGGCGCACGGTCGAAGACGTTGCGCTGACCATCGCGGAGCTGCTCGGCCGGCGGGACCTCGTCGCCGCCGGCACGGCGGCCGCGGATGCGTTCGGTCCTCTCGTGGCCGATCCCGCGCGCCTGCGCGGGCTCGGCTGGAAGCCGCGCGTCGAGCTGGCCACCGGGCTCGCGACGCTGATCGAGGAGCTTCGATGAGGGTGGCGTGCCCCGGCTGCGGCGCCGACGCCGTCACGGTCATGCGGGTGGAGGGCCAGCCGGTGGTCCTCAACTACCGGTTCGCCGATCCGGCGAGCGCACGCGCGGTGCCGCGAGGCGACCTCGACCTCGTGCAGTGCTCCCGCTGCGGTCTCGTCTCGAACGCCGCCTTCAGCGCCGCGCTGCTGCCGTACGACGCGCACTACGAGAACAGCCAGTCGCACTCCGCGACTTTTCGAAGCTACCTCGAAACGGTCGCCGGCAACCTCGTCACGCGCCATGGCGTTGCCGGCAAGCGCGTGCTGGAGATCGGGTGCGGCAAGGGCGCCTTCCTGGCGCTGCTTGCCGAGCGGGGAGACAACGCGGGTGATGGATACGACACGACGTGGGAGGACGACGGGCGACCTCACGACCGGCGACTGCGCTTCTTCGCCCGGCGTCTGACGGCTCGCGAAGTCACCGGCCCCTACGATGCCGTCGTCTGCCGTCACGTGATCGAGCACGTCCCGGACGTGCGCGGCTTCCTCGGAGAACTGGCGGCGATCGCCGCGGCGGCGGGCGATCCGATCGTCATGCTGGAAACCCCGGCGCTCGAATGGATCTGCGCCCACGCCTGCTTCTGGGATCTCTTCTACGAGCACTGCAACTACTTCCCGCGGGCGACGCTGGCGTGGCTCTGTAAGCAGGCCGGCTTCGAGGTCCTCGCCCATGACGAGGGCTTCGACGGGCAATACCAGATCCTGTGGCTGCGCCGGGCGGGGCGGCCGTTCGCGTCCCCGGCACCCGATGTGGCAGCCGCCGACCTCTCGGCAGCCGCGGTGGCGATGGAGCGCCGCCGACGGGGGCTCGAGAGTGACCTGGCGGCGGCGGACGGCGCGCGTGGCTGGGCGATCTGGGGCGCCGGCGCCAAGGGCGTGACGCTGGCCCATCGGGTGACGTCACCACCCCGCTGCCTCATCGACACCAACCCGGCCAAGCAAGGCGGCTACATCCCGGGCCTGGCCACGCCAATCGTCGCGCCCGACGCCGCGATCGTCCGCGACGTCGCCGTCGTCGTGATCGCCAACCCGAACTACGCGGACGAGATCCGAGCCGAGCTCCATTTCCGTGGCTTCACTGGTGGCATCGTGACACTGTAATTGCTATGAGGATCATCATCGATACCGACGCCAGACGCCTGACCGTGGACGGGCCGAGCGGCTCGAGCCTGCCGCTCTACTCGGACGCGGCATTCGAGATCCTCTCGGGGCTCTGGACCAAGGTCGGCTGGAACCAGAAGCATTCGTACGGGTTCTCGTGGCTCGGCCGGCCGATCATCCAGCTCCCGTCGGACGTCGTACGCGTCCAGGAAGTGATCCACCGTGTACGGCCCGACGTCATCATCGAGACCGGCATCGCTCACGGTGGCTCGCTCATCCTCTACGCGAGCCTCTGCAAGGCAGTGGGGTGCGGCCGGGTCGTCGGTGTCGACATCGCGATCCGGCCGGCCAACCGCGCGGCGATCGAACACCACCCGCTCGGTTCGTTGGTGACGCTCGTGGAGGGCGACTCGACCAGCGCCGACGTCGTCCAGCGCGTGCGGGCCCTCGTGCGGCCCGGCGAGCGCGTGCTGGTTCTGCTCGACTCCGACCACAGCCGCAGCCACGTGGCTCGCGAGCTCGAGGCCTACCACGGCCTCGTGACACCGGGGTCCTATATCGTCGCGACCGACGGCGTCATGCGCGACCTCTACGACACTCCACGTGGCGCCCCGGAGTGGCGCACCGACAACCCGGCAACGGCCGCGGAAGAGTTTGCCGCTCGGCACCCCGAGTTCGTGCTGGAGCGTCCGACGCCACCGTTCGACGAACGCTCGGCTCCCGTCGAGGTGACGCACTGGGGCGGCGGCTGGCTGCGACGCCGCGAGGCCAGCGTCGCCGCGTGAGCGGCGGCGTGATCGGGTGGCACTCGTCGTGATGGCTCTGCGGCGAAGTGCGGTCGGCGGCGAGCAGGTGCAGCTGCGGCCCTTCCGCCGCGCCGACCTGCCACGCGTCATCGCCTGGCGACACGACGAAGAGCTGCGCCGGGGCGCGCTGTGGAGCGACGCGCCGTTCGGGCGGCGCGAAGCCCTGCACTGGCTGCGCGCCGTGTCCGACGGGGTGGATCCCAGCCGCCTGACCTTTGCGGTGGAGTTACGAGCGTCGGCCCGCCTGGTCGGACTCACCAACCTCACCCGCATCGATCGCCGGGGCGGCACCGCCTACTTCGGCGTCGTGATCGGCGAGAAGGATTGCTGGGGACGCGGCCTCGCACACGAGACGCTGAGTCTCATGCTGCGCCGGGCGGTGGCGCTGGGGCTGCGCAAGGTCCTACTGGAAGTCGCCGGCGACAACCCGCGCGCGATCGCACTCTACCGCCGGGCCGGGTTCGAGACCGAGGGGGTCCTGCGGCGTCAGCTACGGCGGGGGCCGGAGTGCGTGGACGTTTTGATCATGGCGGCCTTTCTCGCGTGACGGACGGCCGGCGATGAAACCGCTCGTCCTCGTCCCGGCGTTCAACGAGGCGGCGCGTATCGGCGGTGTGCTGGCCGGCGTGCGCGCGGCAGTACCCGACGCCACGATCCTCGTCGTGGACGACGGATCCAGCGACGACACGGCGGTCGTCGCCCGCGGGGGTGGCGCCCGCGTCATCCGCCTGCCGTTCAACCTCGGCGCCGGCGTCGCCGCCCAGACCGGCTACAAGCTGGCGGTGCGCGAAGGCTACGACTGCGTCGTCCAGCTCGACGCCGACGGTCAGCACGAGCCGGCCGACATCCCCGCCCTGCTGGGCGTCATCGCACGCGGCGAGGCCGACGTCGCCATCGGCTCGCGCTTCCTCGGCGGCGCCGCCTACCGCCCCGGCCCCCTGCGCCGGACCGGCATGGGCCTCTTCCGCTGGCTGGCGTGGCTGCTCACCGGCGTGTGGTTCTCCGACGTCACCTCCGGCTTCCGCGCGCTCGGCGGCGACGTCGTGCGATTCGTCGCCACCGAGTGGTACCCGGCCGACTACGCCGACGCCGACGTGCTCATCACGCTGTGTCGCGCGGGCTTTCGCCTGCGTGAGGTGCCCGTTCGGATGTACCCGCGCACGGGCGGGCTCTCGATGCACGCGGGCCTGCGCCCGGTCTACTACGTGTTCAAGATGCTGCTGTCGGTGGCGCTGGCGCCGCTGAGGCGCGAGCCCGCCGAGCGCAAGAGGATCTGACATGGCCGAGCTG
>Ga0210377_10000794_pt1 | contig 29962 bp, 47 predicted proteins | sample PLM4_65_b1redo_FD_155480 | JGI IMG/M metagenome (GOLD analysis project Ga0210377, IMG submission 155480) | Groundwater sediment microbial communities from an aquifer in East River, Colorado, USA - PLM4_65_b1 redo | ecosystem: Environmental > Terrestrial > Soil > Riparian zone | place: USA: East...
CACCCCAGCGGCCCTTTTCGTACGTCGTCAGTTCGCGATTCGTTTCCCCTGGGCGCTCCAGACGGTCGCTGCGCACCCCGACGCGATCGTGGCAGCCATGCCCCGGGCACCGGCAGAGCCATCGCTTGTTGGCCGCGTCGTCGGTCCCGCCGAGCGACTTCGGGACTCGGTGATCCAGCTCGAGGTTCCGCGTGCAGCCACAGTTCTCGCACGCCGCGGAGGCCCGGCCCTCGCGACGCTGGATCCTGTGGGTCAGGCCGTAGCCGCGCTCGTCCTCGGTCCGCTGGTGCAACGCGCAGCGCCCCCGATCCACGGCGGGATGGGGGCACGGCTGCTGCGTGCAGGCGGACGGCGCGGCGATCGGCATGATCAGCCCCAGTGCCCCCGTCGCTCAAACCACCCAGCAAGCGCGAGCGCCGCCAGGGCACCCAGGCCGGCCATGCCGCCGCCGAGCATCACGATGCCGAGGACGGTGTCGGTCATCATCTCGCCGGGCTCACGAAGAACCGGGTCACGATCCCGACCACGATCGGGAGCGCCCAGCCCGACTGGGGATCGATCGCCTTGCCGACCGATGCGGCGAGATCCGGGCTGATGACCTCGTTGCCGGCGAGACTCTGTACCGTGGCCAGGACGGCCGCGGCGATGATGCCGATGACGACCGCCGGCTCGCGCTTGATACGGTCGATGATGCGGGTGAGCATGCTGTGCCTCCTACGTTGCCGACTGGACCGACCACGCCTCGACCGCTGATGCGGCGAATTGGTCGGGCGTCATGTAGCAGTTGCCGTTCTTGCCAAAGGTCAGGCCCCACGAGCTGCGGATCAGCAGACCGAGCGTCGCCCGGTCGTCCCAGCCCCAGGCGAGCCACAGGTGGAACGCACCGGTCCACTGGTCCTCGGGCTGGTAGGTATCGATCGGGGCGAGCTGCCCCGACGACGTCGTATCGCCCCAGGCCGTCGCGATCGCACTGACCAGCAGGACCGGATGGCGCGTCTGGTGGATCGCCTGCTTCACGCCCACGAGCGTCGGCGGGACCGCGTAGAACGAATCGATCCGGGTGTGCCGACGATCGCCATGGCCGCCGACGACCGGCGGGCCGAGCTCGCGCCAGGACATCAGCGTGTCGCGCACGACCAATCCGTCGGGGCCGGTCAGACCCTGCTGCGCGCGGAGCTCGTCGTACCAGGTCTCGGCATCGAAGCGAACGGTGCCGCCGAGCTCGTGGATCTCGCTGAAGCCCGCATCGCCCGCGGCCGCGTGCGGGACGCAGGTGCCGCCCTGTTGTTCGGTGACGACCGGCATCCCTGACAGGCGCTCCGCCGCCGCCAGGACCGGGTCCGCCGCGGCGAGGCGCATGGCCACCGGGAAGTCGCGCGGGTCGCGCGGGCTCGGGATCGCGCCGGTCGGGTACGGAAAGATCGCCATCAGTCGTCGACGTCCGTCGAGGCCCAGACCTCTGGCCGATGGCTGAGGAAGTGCCTGAAGGCGAAGTACGCGTTCCCGTTGCCGGCGATCGACCAGCGGCCCCAGCTGTTGCGCATGACCAGCGAGCGCCCGTTGATCCGATCGTCGTAGCCGACGAGCAGGAACAGGTGGCCGCCGACTCTGCCGCCCGACGGATCGCGCATGACCCGGTTGACCGGCAGGCGCATCCAGGCGGCGTCCCAGTCGCAGCGGACCAGGAGCACGCCACGGGTGACGAGCGCCGTCTTGATCGCGGTCTCGCTGAGCGGCACCCTCCAGTACGTAGCGATCTTGCCGGCCCGACCGCCGCCACGGAGCGGAGTGCCCGAGCCCTTGAGGGTGCGCAGCACCGTTCGCGCCGTCGTGCCCAGGCGGCGGAGCGGGTCGGCCTGGCGGTCGACGACCTTGCACAGGTCGTACAGGGCGAACGGGTCGGCCGCGATGACGCCATGACCGGCGCGCTTCTCCTGCCATTGGCGCAGCCCGGCGCCGGCATGGCCGCCACAGGTGCCCGTGTTGCCCTGGTTGAGGAACGGCGGGAGGCCCGTGACCAGGTAGCGCTCGGGCAGCTCGATCGCGGTGTCCAGCTCGGCCGGGAAGTCGCGCGGATCGTCGGGCGATTCGAGCCCGTTGAGGACGCGGCCGTCGAACTCCAAGACGGTCACGGCAGCGGCTCCGGCGGTTGACTGTTCGACGGCGGGACCGGGGTATTGAGCGCCCTCGTCGTGGCCGTCGCCGTCGCCTTGGCGATCTCCTGTCCGAAGACGAACGAGATCGCCGCCGACATGAACCCGATGATCGCGCCCTTGACCAGATCGTCCAGCTCGAGCTCGTAGATCACGAGGGCATAGAAGCCACCGATCAGGACCAGGATGGCGATGAGGTAGGTCATCGCCGCGCGGAACGTGTCGGCGGTCATGCCGCCACCGCCTCGGCGTCGATGAGAGCCCTACGGAAGCGCCTCAGCGCTCGGGTGACATCGAGCTCGGCCATGTGCAGTTCGACCGCCCCCTGCTGACTCACCCAGCCTGGAACCGTCAGCCAGCCCGCCAGCGCAAAGGCGTTGATCGCACCGTCCGCACCAAGCTTGGCGTACGCCGATGTCAGCAGATTCCTGACCGTCTGCTCACTGATCCCCATCGCGGCGGCGGCGGTCTTGGCGTTGCCATGGATGGCGAGCGACGTCAATGCCTCCGTCTCGCGCGGAGAGAGCGGTCGCCCAAACCGCTCGCCGTACTCGCGATAGAGCGACGACGCCGGGTTCACGGCAGGACCCGCAAAGCCACCGGCCCCGCTACCCGGCGCCGTCATCAGTGGTCGCCCTCGCCGCGGTACGGCGTGTCGCCGGGCTCCGGAGCCGGCTCGTCGAAGCGGCCGGCCAGGAAGGCGACCAGCCACACGATCGAGGGCACCGACACCAGCAGCAGGCCGATGACCAGGATGGCGAGCGACGCCTCGGGCGCCAGGCTCAGCAGCTTGAGCCGGCCGAGACCCATCGTCGCCGCGCCCATCGCGATCACCGCCAGCACCACGGCGACGGTCGCGCGCTCCTCGAGGGCCGGCCAGTGGTGGCGCGCGGCCGCGGCGACGAGGACGGCGGTCGAGCCGACGTTGAGGACGGCGAGGGCGACCAGGCAGACGGCGATGCCATCGAGGATCATCGCTTCAGGCGGACCGACTGGTAGCCGGCCAGTCGGCGCTCGGCGAACTTGCGGGTCCGGATGGAGCGCTGCCGGATCCGCTCGGTCTCGGCGTCGCGGGCCTCCTCCCGGGCCGGCTCGTACCAGGGGAGCAATCGCTCGACGAAGGCGCGCAGGCGGTCACGGAAGCTCACATCAGCCCAGGTCGCGGTTGTCACCGATCGCCTTGGCCATCGTCGCCAGCGATTCGGAGTTGCGTTCGGCCTGCGTCTCGGCCTTCTGCCGCTGTGCCTGCTCGAGCTTGTAGATCCAGCCCGGGACCAGGTCGCCCCGGACGATCCAGACCAGCACCACGCTCAGGACGACCAGCGCCCCGAACGGCCCGTAGAGTTCGGCGGGCATTCACCGGGCCGCCGACATGAGCGCGCCCGGCCCCAGGAGGAGAGTGGGCCGGGCGCGGCGGACCGGAAGGCGTGCGGTGATCACGATGCGATCGCCAGACCATGACGAGCCCGGCCCTTGGTGACCATGTCTCGCACGTTGTCAGCTGGCGTCCCGAGAAACAGGTGATCAGGCCGGACGCAGGGTGGGTTGTCGCAACGATGCAGGACTTGGAGCCCAGCCGGGATCGGGCCGACCTCGCGCTCATAGATCAGCCGCGAGGCGATCCGGTTACGGGTTCCATCCCAGGACATCCCATAACCGCCGCGGCTCCGGGTCCCCGTCCACTCCCAGCAATCACCGCTGCGATCGACCTTCGACCAGGGTCCCTCGATCTCTTCGAGCAACGCCTCGGCATCAGGTCGCGTTGGGGCATAGCGCACGGTGACGCGGCGCGCGCCGCGGGGTCCTCGGCTCACAGCCGCCACCCATCGCCCATCCGATTTCCGCTGGTACACCGATCCCACGACGGGCAGCCTAGTCTGTAGTTTCGTGACAGTCACGGCCATTCGGCCGATGGATTGGGAATCACTGGAACGTGTTGGTGATTCCGTGCTCATTCCTGCGGCGCGACGAGCCCGCTGTCGGGGCCTCTGAGGGCTGCCTGTGGGTTGCGGACCTAAAGGTCGTGGGTTCGAGTCCCGCCGGGCGCGCCAGTTTTCCCTCGTGAAATCAGCGATCGCTGTCGATCGGCGTTGGGCTTGACAGTCACCGATGTAGTCACGGCGCCCGCGAGCTCGAGCAGCACGTCGGCATGGCAGGGCTGATCGAGCGGGCACCAGCAGGCGAGGTCGTGGCCTCGGAGCGGGGCCAGGGGGAGCTCGTTCTCGGTCCAGAAGCGCGTCGCTCGGCGGTACAGGTCAACGGTCTGCTGGGCGGTGTAGGGCTGGCCGTCCGCGCCGAGGTCGCCGACACGAACGAAGTTCCCCCACCGGCTCGGGCGACCGACGTACACCGCCCCTTCCGGCATCCGCCAGCCCTTCGTCCGCTGCCGCTGAATCCGGATCACCCGAGCGCCTCATCCAGCGCCGCGGCCGCGGCCCGCTCCGGTGCCTCCGTGGCGTGCGCGTAGCGCCTGGCCATGCCCGTCGTCGTGTGCCCGAGCCGCGACATGCGGACGTCCTCGGGGATCCCGCGGTCGCGCAGGATCGTCGCGTTCGTGTGACGCAGCCCGTGGAACGTCACGTCGATGCCAGCGGCTCGGGCGATCGCCCGCCAGCGGTGCGACACCCAGCCCCCGTTGAGCGGCCGGCCGGCCGGCGAGACGAACACCAGCCCGTCAGCGGTTGCCTCGCCGGCGGCCAGGCGTTCGGCCACCTGGCGGACCCGGTGCTCGTGGAGGGCCGCGACGACGAACGCCGGCAGGGCCAGCGCGCGCCGGCTCCGCGCGGTCTTCGGCTCGTCGAGGGCATAGGCCCCGTCGGTCCGGACCAGCGCGTAGGTCACGGTCAGCGACGCATCGTCGAGCTCGACGTCGGCCCAGCGCAGGCCGAGCAACTCGCCCTGGCGCAGACCGGTCCCGATCGCGGCGATCCACAGCGCCTCGAGCCGATCGCCCCGGACGGCGGCCATGATGGCGCGCGCCTCGGTCGGCCCGAGGGTGACCGGTTCCGCGCGGAACGCTCGGGGCAGGTCGACCAGGCGTGCGGCATTGCGCAGAACGTGGCCGCGGTCCAGAGCGACGTCGAGGACGCGCCCGAGGAAGCCGAGCACGTTGCGCTGGCCCTTCGGTTCGAGGTCGATCCCGGCCAGCATCGTGTCGACGTGCTCGGCGGTCAGGCGGGCGAGGGTCACGTGACCGAGCGCCGGGTCGATGTGCAGCCGGAGCGCGACGTCATACGTCCTCCAGGTCGACGCCTTGAGGCTGCGCCGGCCGGCGCTTTCCAGCCACGACCGGAGGTACTGACCAACGGTCGTCCGGCCGCTCCCGGCTACGGGCCGCGCGAGCTTTCGGAGATCGTCGAGCAGCTGCTGGGCCTCGGCCTTGCCCTCTTTCTTGGCCTTGCTCCTGGCGTATCGGACGATCGTCGTCCGCTTGCCGCGCGGTCCGACCGAGATCGCGGCCACCCACCGGCGATCCGACTTGCGCTGGTAGACCGAGCCCATGCCCGCCGCCTTCCTCGCCATCCCGAGAGTGTAGCCACGCCTCGAACTCGTCCACGGCCGTCAGCCACAGGCCGCCGACCTTCTTCCCCGGTACGAGACCCTGGGCGAGCCACTTGCGGGCGGTCTCGCGGTGGATGTTCAGCCTTGTCGCCAGCTGGCCCGGGCTGAGGACGAGCGGCTCAGCCACGGTCTTCCTCCGCGTCCGTCGCCGGCAGCTCGTCCACCGGCCACTCGATCGTCACGAACACCACGCCCAGGCGCCGGTAGTCGAGATCGAGCTGTTCGAGCGCCGCCGGCGAGAGGTCGATGACCGTCGGGATCCCGTCGCGATCGCCGCATGCGCAGAAGCTCACCACGGTGACCACCACGCACTGGGCGCCGCCGGCGACGCAGACCTCGACCGGGAACGGTCGATCGCCGTCGCGGAACCAGGGCACCGCGCCGAGCAGCGCCGGCGGGCCCCAGGCCTGGCAGCGCTCGGGCGTCGGGTCGCAGAACGTGGCCCAGCCGCCGACGAGCGCCGTGCCGATGGCGCTTTGATATGGGCCTGTCGGCCAGCCCGTTATCAAAGCCGGCGTTGGTTGCGGGGAGGCAGTCAGGCTACGTGAGCCCACCTCTGGCGGTTGACGATCTTCGTGACCGTCTGGTGATTGACCGGGTAGCGCGCCGCGATCGCTCGTCGGCTCTCCCCGGCCGCTGCCGCCGCTCGGATCTCCCTGACATGGTCGTCCGTCAGCTTCGAACTGTGGTTGGTCTCCCCCTGGTAGGCCGCCAGCCTGTAGCCACCCTTCGCGTGTCGGTCGGCGATGTTGACCCGCCGTGTCCCCTCGAACAGGTGCCCGGGGTTGCAGCACGGTGGGTTGTCGCAGGTGTGACAGGACTCCATGCCCGGCAACAGCGGACGGCCCAGCTTGAACTCGAGCGCCAGTCGGTGCGCTCGCACGCTCTTGCCCCGCCAACCCAGGCGGGCGTAGCCGGTATCGGACAGCGGCCCCGTCCACACCAGGCACTCGCCCTCGGGTCTGAGCCGCGCCCAGAAGTCCGCTTCGGTCGTCGTAATCCCTCGTGCCATGAGCTCCTCCATTGTCGCACGGCACCTCGCTCGGAGGCTGATCGGACGCACCCTGTGACACGTCAAACAGGGCCGTGGGGTGAGCCTCCGAGCTAGGAGCCGCGTCGACCTGGCGGGCGATGGCGACGACCAGCGCGAACAGGACGATGCCGATGCAGACGCCGAGGCCGAGCCAGGCGAGCCACGTCGGCATCGGGTCGCCGTCGCGGCGCGGTCCGAGCGTGAACGGGAAGACGACTGGCTCCGGCTCGACCAGGTAGCCGTCGTCGACGAGGTGGGGTGGGCGGGTCGGCGGGGTGGATATCATCGGAGGTTTGGCCTGACGACCCACAACGCGACGCCTCTGCGGTGTTCGCGCAGGTGGTCATTGCACAGAACGATGTCGTCGGTCGTCCGCCGGCTATGTGCCTGGTGGATCTTGAGAAGCCAGGTGACGGAGGTCACGCAGTCCAGGACGTCGCAGGTCGTCGGCGTCTCGTCGAGCCGCTCGGCATCGATCTCGAGCTGGGGCGTGGCGGCGTGCGGGTGGAGGATCCCGCGGTTGGGGGCGCTCTGGGTAACGTCGAACGGGTGAATGTTCACCGGTCGAGCCGCTCGAGGACGGCGAGGTCGAACAGCGTCCGGCCCGCTCCGGGTTGCGCCTGGTCGAACAGCGACTCCGCGATCGCTTCGAGCCGACGCCCGATGGCGTGCAGCTCCTCGGCCTCCTGATCGGTCATGCACTCGTGATCGGCCTCGCATCGGACCTGCGCCGCGGCCGCGCCAATGAGGGCGGCACTCACGGCCAGCTCGCGCTTCGTCTTCCCGGACGTCCTCACCTCAGCGTCCTCGCGATCGTGTCGATGTCTGCCGGCCGCCACAGGAAGACCTCGATCCTGGCCTTCCAGCCCCAGGTCACCTTGACCACCGGGCAGTCAGACCAGTGGTCGGCGCCTTGGTCATCGCGGTTGGTCATCGTCTGTGGCATCCCCCGGCCGGAACGACCGGCCACCTCGAGCGCGTCGCACTGGCACGGCGGGACGGTCAGGCAGCGCAACAACTCCAGCACCTCGGCCTGCCGGGCGGACAGCACGCCTTTCTCGGACTTGAGCTCGGCGAAGATCAGTCGGCGATCGCGCCGTCTCACGAGGGTCAGGTCTGGCCAGCCGGGCTCGGAGCCGAGCGAGTAGTGGGGGTGGTAGATCAGGCCGTCGAGCGGCGGCGCCTCGACACCGTACTGGGCGGCCTCGGCGAGCATCGCCTTGCGGGCGGACAGGGTCACGCCCCAGCCGAGCGAGCGCGCTTGGTCGATGACGTGGCGCTGGAAGGCGGCCTCGGTGACGAACGGGAGGGTGGCGGCGTTGGTGGCGCGCTTCATGTCGGTCGCTCGTCGGGCTGGCGGGCCTCGGGCAGCGACCGGATGAAGTCGGCGTCGAGCGTGTGCCCCGACAGGACCATCGTGATGCCGACGGCCAGCGGCTCCTCGAGGACGACGCCCTGGCGGAGGTCGAGGCGGACGACGATCCAACCGCGCTCCTCGGCGGCGTCCAGGATCGAGCGCTGCCAGTCGATCTGGCTCATGGGCGTTCCTCCTGGCGCAGGAACGCCGGCAGCGGGTCTGCATCGGCTGGCGCCGCCGCCGCTGGCTGCACGGGCTGAGCCGGCGGGGGGAACGCCTGCGCCTCGAGCACCAGCCGCGCCTGCTCCTTCGGCGGCAGCCCCTGGAAGACCCGGGCGTCGAACTGGCGGTACGTGCCCTTGCGCTCGTCGTAGCCGGCCCAGGCGTTGAAGCCCTCGAGCATCTTGCGCAGCTCGTCGGTCGGCCAGTCGCACCAGCCGCACGGCCTCGGATGGCGGGCGACGCTCGACAGCGTCCGCGCCGCGATGCAGATCGAGGCGGCGATGGCGCTTGCGGGCTCGAACAGGACGGTCACGGCTTGGCCACGGGCTCGGGCAGGCCGGCCAGGATCGAGCTGATCGACCCGCCGGCGCCGTTGCGCTCGGCCGCCTTCGTCGCGTCCCACTCGAGCTCCTCGGCCTGGACGCGGGCGCGCTGCGCCTCCTGCCAGCGTCGGTCGGCGTCCATCACCGCGGCCAGCGGATCCGCATCGAGCGGAGTCGACCGGATGGCCTCGGCGGCGAACGCGGCACCTGTCACGTCATGTCGAGCCAGGACCTCGTCGAGCACCCTGCGCTGCGCCCTTGACACCTTCGGCCAGCCGCGCTCGAGCAGGGCCTGCACGTCGTCGCGTTCGATCGGCGCGCCGGGAACGAGAGAAGACGAATCTCTTCCTGTAGATAGAATCGTCGCTGTCGCCGTCGTCGCCCGCGCGCGTGAGTCGGGCGTTACGGTCGCTGCCGTTTCGGCGTTACGGTCGCCGTTATGGTCTGCGTTACGGTCACCGTTACGCGGAGGCTCCTCGGGCTCGTCATCGGCCGGCTCCTCGGGCTCCTCCTCGGGCTCCTCGGGCCCGCCGTGGGTTGCCCGGTAATCGGCCTGGCGGTCGGCGTTGGTCGGGTCGCGCTGCTCGCGCAGGAAATCGTGGACGACGACCTGGCCGCGGCGCAGACCCCGGTTGCGGCGCTTGCACTCGGGGCACAGGTCCGGGGCGATCTCGACGAGCGTCTGGGCGACGTACTGGTCGAAGTACTTCCCGAACCGGCCGATGACCTCGACGAAGTGGGCCCGGTTGTCGTAGACGCCCATCCGCCGTTGGACCTTGGACTCGACCAGGGCCTTGAACCAGCCCAGACGTGCCGTGTCGTTCGGCAGGCCGGCGATCTTGCCCGAGCGGAAGATGCCGATCTTGACCTTGATCCACGGTTCGCGGGCCATCAGCGCCAGCCCTCCCGGATCGCCCACTGTTCGTGCCCTGTGGACGCGTTGTGGACATACACCGCCGCGGCGATCGCCGGATCGGTGTTGCGCGCCCGGATCAGCCCGCCACATAGGCACGGCTCGGCGACGATCTCGCCGAACAGGCGAGGGCCCTGGGCGCGGGCTTTCCAGTCGGCCTCGACCTCGTGGAGCGGTGCGGTGCGGACGCCGACCTGGCCGAGGGTCATGAGGCCGCCGCCGCCTTCCGCCGCTCGATGCTCGCCAGCTGGCCGAGGCGCATCCGCTCGCGCTGCTCGGGCGTCCGGGTCTGGCCGGTCGTCCCCTTCCGGGTCGTCGCCTTGGCGGCCGCGCTCGTCAGCTCGACAGCGCGCCGCTGGGCCTGCATCGCCGCCTGGCCGTTGCGCCGGCTCGCCTGCAGCTGCTCGGCCGTCGCACGGCCGCCCTCGGAGCTCGGCCGGACCGGAGCCGCGGCGAGGGGGTCCAGCAGTAGCCGCTCGTGGCGTACCTCGGCCTCACGGGGCTCAGGAATGGAATCGGCATGATCCGGCGGCGATTCGACAACGGGCGGCGGCGCTGGATCGACACCTTCAGGCTCGCGTAGTCGTGCCGCGTCATCAGGGAGGTCCAGCGGCGGCATGGCCCTCCAGGCGGCGGCCAGGCCACGCTGCGCGATCTGCCAGGCGGTATCGGCGATCGCCTTCGCGTCGCGCGCCTCGATGGCCTCGACCACGGCACCAGCGAGGTCCGACAGCGCGTCGTCCGCTACCGGAATAGTTTCGGGAATAATCGGCGCGGCTTCTGACACGGCTGGCTCCTCCTGGACGATCGCCGACCGCCGCGGCGCGATCGGGCTGGGTCTGGCCTCCTGGCGGATCGCCCGCTCGGCCTCGGTGATCTGTCGGCGTTCGACCGGGCCTGCACCGCCGGACGGGCCCATACCCGGGATGGACAGCCGCTCATGCATGGCGATCGGGTCGTGGGCGGCCGCGCTCGAGGGACCCTCGTCCGCGTACACCGGCCGGCGTTGCCGGCCCTCGCCCTCGTACCGCACGACGCGCCGGCTCATCGCGCGGCCGCCCCGATCGACTTGCGGTAGGCCTGGACATCGGCCAGCTGGCGAGGGTCACCGCCCTGGTCGGGATGCGTCCGCTTGAGCGCCTCCGCTACCGAGCCGTGCTTCTCGACCAGGAGCCGGCCGCGCTCGACGTCCGGGCCGCCCGGGCTGAGCTGTTGGAAGCCCGCGTACTGCTCGGTGCCCGTGGTGATCCCGTAGCGGTCGATCGCGCGGAGAGCCTCGAGGCCGTTGCTGATCGCGCGCAGGTTCGCCTGCAGGCTGTTGAACGCATCGGTGTGGAACGCCAGGCGGCCCTGCCCCGGCACGTCGAAGCTGACCTCCGCGCCCGGGTGCTTGACCTTGAAGCCGGCCTTGATCGTGCCGTCGAACATGAACTGCGAGTCGTCGGCCACGACCCCGATCAGGACGTCGCGCCCCTTGATCCGCTCGATCTCCTGCTCGAGGTTGCGCATCGTCTGGTTCCAGTCGGCCCGGAACGTGACCGAGGACTTCGGCGCGGGCGGATACGGCCAGGCCGGGAGCTGGCGCCAGGTTGCGCGCATCAGCGGGCCTCGTCGTAGACGGCCAGGAGCTTGCGCGCCTGGTCAGGGGTTGGCCCGAAGCCCCGTTCGATCCGCGACAGCGTGCCGGGATTGATGCCGGTCGCCGCCTCGAGATCCCGGAGCGACCAGCCCCGCGCGGCACGGAGCCGACCCCAGGGCGTGTCGGGTGCCTTCGGCGTTCGCTGTGGTGCGTTACAACGCAGCGCCTGTGCTCGATCGGGAGCCGTGCGGCTGATCGGCCGGGAAGCGGTGGAGGCGGCCGGGACGGGCGTCCTGACGCCGTTCATCGCAGCTTCGCGATCAGCGAGTCGATCGCCTGCGCCAGCGTGTGCCGGTGGGCGCCGAACACGCGACGCGACGGGCCGCCGCGGATCCACACCCGGTAGCGCGCGCCGGGCTCGTCCACGAGCTCGCTGACCATCGGCACGTCACCCGGGCGCAGGTGCAGCCGCAGGTCCTCGAACAGGGCGCGCAGGATCGGGTCGTCGCGCACGACCGGGTAGTCGCGGAGGGGGATGGGCGCGGTCATGCCGGGACCTCGAAGGCCAACGGCAACGCGATCTGCCGGGCCGCGACCGGGTTCAGCCAGAGAACCTCGGTGCGGTTCTCATTTACCTGGTTCTTGGTCGTCCGCATGACGCTCGACCAATGCGCCAGGCGTTCGCTGTAGAGCGTCGACGGGTAGCTCGACAGGACGACCGGGCCCGGATGTCGATCGAGCGCCTCGAGCAGCTCGATGTGCTCGGCCTCGCTCATCTCGTGGAGGTACAGCCGGAATTGCTGGGCTGCGCCGCCATTGGGCAGCCGCCTCCCAAGGTACGGGGGATCCGCGTAGATCAGCGTCTCTCGGCCGCGTTCGCGAGCCAGCTCGAGGACGTGGAGCGCCGGCCGATTCTCGATCGCGACGCGCTGGAACCTCGCCGCGGCGAGGACGACACGCTCGGGCAGCATGGCCCAGGTCGCCGCCAGGCTCTTCGTAGCGGCGCCGTGGATGTCGAACCGCCAACCGGGGTGTCGCCTGTTGAGCGCCCCTCCCCGCGTCTGCCAGCAGGCGATCGCCAGCCGGCGCGCCTTCTCCAGATCGTCATCCGGCGCGACGTCGTCGGCGCGCGCCAGATGCAGCTCCTCCCGAGCGTATGGTGTCAGCGCCAGCGATCGGGCCAAGTCCTCCGGCCGGTCACGGAGCACGCGGAAGAACGCGCAGACGTTGCCATCGATGTCATTGACGAGCTCGGTTCGACTGATCGATTTGCGGAGCAGCACCGCGCCCGAGCCGAAGAACGGCTCTACGTAGGCCTCATGCACCGGGAAGTGGTGGATGATCCAGGGCGCGATGCCCCACTTCGCCCCGGGGTAGCGCAGGACCGGCTGCAGCGCCTTCACGCCTAGTCGCCTGGCTCCTGGTCGGCGTCGCCGGAGGGGTTGTCGGCCTTGTCGATCAGCTCGGACCCGGCGTCGGTCAGGGCGTAGGTCGTGACCGTGGTCGACGTGTCGATCGCCACGAGGGGTGGATCCGCCTGGGCGTAGCCCGTCAGGCTGTCCTGGAGGTCGAAGCGGTCGGCCTCGGTGGCGAGCTCGAGCTCCCGCGCGATGACGTCGAGCGTCGGCGCCGGCGCCTCCTCCTGCCGCTCGGCCGCATCGGTGTAGCGGTCGCCGACGGTGGCCACGGCGCGCAGGATCCGCAGGCGGTGATCGTCGATGACGACGTCATCCATCCCGAGCTGATCGCCGGCCTCGCCGTCGAGCGACAGCTGGCCGTGGACGTGGACCGAGCCCTTCGAGTTGGCCTTGACGCTGAGCTCGGCGCCGTCGTCGTCGACGGTCAGCTTCGGGCCGAGCTTGACGGTGATGACCTGGGGTAGGGCGCACTCGGGGCAGATGACCGACGTGACGATCGTCGCCGGCGTCGCGACCTCGGCCCACGTGCTGGGCGGGGGCGGCAGCTTGACCATGAGCGCGCCAGAGACCTGGTCGCGCAGGACGCCGATCGAGACGACCTTGATGCCGTCGAGCGGGCCGCCCTCCATGACGGTCGAGGCGAGCTCGCAGCGGGCGACGATGTCGTCGAGGGCCGCCCGTCGGACGGCCTCGCGCGTGGTGAGCGTGTCCAGCGTCATTTGACGGCCTTCGCCGGGCCGATCGGCTCGTTGATGTCGTACCAGGTTTGATTGCCCTCGCGCCAGAAGACCGACGACTTGCGGCGGTTCTGGAACATGCCCGTGCCGACCTCCATCCACTCGGCCGGATGGGCGGTGATCGGCGTCAGAACGTCGAAGCTGGCTAGCCTCGTGAAAAGCTCGATCGTCAGCTGAGCGGATCCGCCCGAATGACCCTGGCTGGCGAATACGCGGACCAGGTCGACGACGTCGAAGGCGACCATGCCGTTGTAGTCGGAGTCGGACTTGAAGAGGCCCGCCAGGTCGAGCTCGCGCCGGGCATGGGCGAGCAGGTTGCCGCCGGTGTCCGGGAAGAGCGCCTCGAGCCCGGCGCGCCGGATCCGCTCGAGCTCGCGTTCCGAGCGATGCAGCTGCTCACTGACGTCGGGCGGGATTCCGACGGCGATGGCCTGAGCCGCGCCCTGCTCCTCGGTCGGCGCTACGGCCTCGGCGGTGTTGTCCTTGTCCATTGCGTCCTCCTGTCGCCTCAGGCGACCTGTTCGACCACGGACCCGCGTCCGTCTTTGGTCACGCGATAGGTGGCGTCGCCGAACTCGGCGAGGTCCTCGTGGTGACTCACCAGTACGACCCTCTCCAGCTCGCCCTGGTGGGCGAGGACACGCAGCGCCTGGCCGAACGCACGCCGGGCATCGGCATCCAGCCCGTCCGGTTCGTCGACGACGAGCGTCCGGATCGCGGCGCCGGCGCGGCGCGCGACCAGGCGGGACATGGCCACGGCGATCGCCAGCGACACCGACATCCGCTCGCCGCCCGAGAAGAGCGCGAGCGGCCGCTCGCCGGCGACGTCGCGGACGACCAGGTCGAGCGCCTCGACGACCCCCTTGCCGTCCTTCTTCGCACGCTGGGCGCGGATCGCGAGGGTCATGCCCGGGCGCAGCTCGGCGAGCAGCTCGTTGGCGTAGCCCTCGAGCTCGGGGATGACGCTCTCGATGATCCGGGCCGGGATCCCGGTCACGCCGAACGCGACGACCAGCAGGCGCAGGACCCCGAGCTCCTCGGCCGCGGCCGCCGCGGTGGCCACGAGCTCGTCGTGCTCGGCCCGCAGCTCCTCGAGGCGCGTCACGTTCGCCTCGGCGGCCGCCAGTACCCCCTCGGCCTGGCGGCGTCGCGCTTCGGCCTGGCCGACGACGCCACGGCGCTCGAGGTCCTCGGCCCGGATCCGGATCTGCTCGTCGCGGATCGCCGCCAGCCCGGCGACCTTGGCGCGCGCCTCGGCCAGCTGCTGGGCCAACGCCTCGCCGGCGGCCGTGATCCTGGCCAGCTCGGCCGTCGCCTCCGCCGCGGCCGTCTTGGCCGTCTCGAGCGCCGAGCGCGCCGCGGCGATCGCCTCGCCTCGAGCAGCCGTGCGCTCGAGCCTGGATAGCGTCTCGCGCGCAGTCGCGAGGTCCGCCGGATCGCGCAGCTGCAGCGTGCCGAGCCGGGCCTCGAGGCGTGTGAGTGCGGCCTGCTCACGGTCGATGACCAGGGGCCGCTTCGGCTCGGCGTCGCCGATTGCCCTCAGCGCCGCGCGCGCGGCCGCCAGCTGCTCGAGCGCGACATCCTGGCCGATCGGCTGACCGCAGGCCTGGCAGACCGACGTCCCGGCCCGCCCGCGCGTCTCGGCCTCGACGGCCTTCGCGGATGCAGCATCGCACTGCGCCTTCCAAGCGTCATGAGCGCGCTCCCACGGCCGCTCGAGCGCGAGCACCTTCTCGCGCTGGGCCCGGGCCTCGTCGCGGAGCCGTCGGTCCTCAGCCTCGCCGCGCTCGCGCGTCTCGACCTCTGCCCGGACAGCCGGCAGATCGGCGATGGCCGCGTCGACGTCGGCGGCGGTGGCCACGGTCGCCCGCGCCGTGTCGGCCGCGGCCGCGGCGTCGGTGATCGCCTTCTGCTCGCGCCGATAGCGCTCGGCCAGGGCGGCGCGCTCGCCGTCCAGGCGGGTGACGTCGGCCTCGGCGGCCGCGCCCGCAGCCAGGTCGGCCGCGAGCTCCAGCTGGCGGGCCGCGATCACGTCCTGGCGATCGCCGGCGGTGGAGATCTCCGCGGCCGCGACGTCCCGGATCCCGATCGCCTGGTCCCGCAGCTGCTCGGCCCCGGAGAGCTCGGCGATCGCGTCGACCAGGCGGGCGACCCGGTCGCGTTCCACGGACGTCCGGGCCTCGATGTCGCGGGCGAGCTCGCGGGCTCGCGTCTCTGCGCGGGCGTAGACCTCGAGGTCGAGGACCTGGCCGAGGATCCGTTTCCTCTCCGCGGCGGTCGCCTCGGCGAAGGCCATCGCGTGCCCCTGGCCGAGGACGACGCTCGTCTCGAAGGCTCGAGCATCCATTCGGAGCAGCTGCGCGATCTTGTCCTGGGTGTCGCGGATCGTGTCGCCGGTCAGCGGCATCCAGCCGCCGTCGACGGCCATCTGGAACTCGAGGTAGCTCTTGCCGCCCGCCTTGCGGGTGCGGCCGCGCTCGACGGCGTAGGTGTTGCCGGCGAAGGTGAACTCGACCCGCGCGCTCATGTCGGTCGCGCCGAGGCTGACCAGGTCGTCGGTCCGGCCACGCGCGTCGTCGAAGAGCGCGTACAGGAGCGCGTCGACGCTGAGCGACGACTTGCCGGCGCCGTTCGCCCCGACGATCGAAACGAGGCGGGCGCCGTCCGGCTGCCAGTCGGTGTCGGCGTGAGACACGAAGCCGTGCAGCCGGATCCGCTCGAGTCTCATGCCGCGGCCGCCTGCGGGCGCCGGCGGATCCTCGAGCGAGCCGAGGCGACGCGCCAGCATGGTTCGCACAGGTCGATGGCGCCGGCGCCTCGCATGGTCATCGTGCCGTCGGGCCGGTAGGTCACCTTCGTCAGCGAGAAGTGGAGGATCTCCCGCTCGACGTCGAGGGCCGATCGGCCGCACCGCTGGCACGTCGCCTTGCGCGGGCGCTTCCGGTACAGGCGGGTCACGACCCGACCGCCCGGTTGATGAGGCTTGCCCAGCGGCCCATGAGTGCCGGCGCGTCGACGGGGTGCTGTTCGAGATAGCCAGCGACGAGCTCGCGGCGCGCGACCTGGTCGAGGCTGGCGCCGATGACCATGCCGGCGAGCATCAAACCCGCCGCGACGTGGTCGGCCCCGTTGGTTTCGCGATAGGACTCGGCGGCGGCGATCGCCGCCTGCTCGACGCGCTCCCTGGCGGTCACGCGACGGCCTGCAGGATCTCGCGGCCGCGGGTCACGACCGGCTCCGCATCCGGGGTTTCTGCGAAGTAGGCGGACAGCGCCTGTTCCGCAGACAGCGACTCAGACAGCCCGCCCGCGACGGCCGCCGATTCGCTGCGCCGGATACGGATCTCCTGGACCTCGAATGCGCCGTCGTCCTCGAGCGACGCACGCAGGCCGGCCGCGTCACCTTCCGGCGAGAGGTTGATGACCCGAACGATGGCGCCCTCGACGCGGAACATTTCCGGGGTCCATTCGCCGTCGGCGTCGATCGTCACGAACCGGCGCGCCGGCGTCTCGACGAACTCCCACTCGAACCGCCCGCGCTCGACGTCGGCAACGACGAAGCCCTTCGTCTCGAACTCCTCGCCGAAGTCGACCCGCTCGATCGAGCCCGTGTACAGGACCGGTCGATCGCCGGGCACGACGACCTGGTGACGGTGCAGGTGGCCCGCGACGACGGCCTCGAAGCCGATCGCCGCCAGGGCGCCGGCGTCGACGACCAGGGCCTGGTCGCCCAGGAACGCGCGCTGCGTCTCGCTCATCGCCGCCCCGCCGAGCGTCTGGTGGCAGACGAGCACGACACCGGCGTCCGGGTAGTCGCGCCGCGCCTCGGCGTACAGGCCGCGGGCGATCGTCAGGAACTGGTCGGCCAGGACGCCGTACAACTCGGCGTCGGGCATGCCCTCGAACCCGGGCTGTGCTCGGAGCCAGTGCCGGTCGAGGAACGGGATGCAGGCGAGGACGGCGTCGAACGCGATGAGCTCGAGCGCCGGCCGGCTGATCCCGCTGCGTCCCGTCTCGTCGTGCTCGTCGTAGCCGTCGTCGAGGACCGACACGACCGATCCGCCGGCGATCTCGCCGTCGTGGTTGCCGCGCAGGTAGATCTGGCGACCCGGGCCCTGCGACAGGGCGCCGCGGATCCGGCTGACCAGCCAGGGTGCGGGATGCCTTCGCTCGGTGAAATCGCCGGCGACGACCAGGGCGCTCGCGCCGCGGCGATCGGCCTCGGCCGCGACCCACGACGTCGTGGCCAGGTAGTCGACCAGGCGGGCGTTGAGCCCCGACGCGGGATCGATGCGCGACCCGTAGGCGTCGACGTGCAGGTCGCCGGTGAACGCGATCCGCGTCATCCCCGGGCACCAGCACGCTCGAGCTCCGTCTCCGGGGCCGGTTCCCGCAGCCATGACGGCGCGGCGGCTTCGTCGGCCACCTGGCCCTCGAAGCGCTCGGCCTGGACGGTCCGCCAGCACATCCCCTTGAAGGTCCCGCCCTGGCAGGTGCAGACGAGCTGGCCAGCCTGCCGCAGCCCATCGCCGACGCGCGGATCGTCGAGACGCGCCGGCTGGATGACATGCCACCCGGTGCCCTCGCGGTTGAGCCCCGCGTACAGCCGCCGGGTGGCGTCCAGGACGACGAGCGTCTCGGGCTGGACCGACAGGGGCGACCAGGCGATGTTCATCCCTCGAGGCCCGCCATCGCCCGCCAGGCCGCCTGGAAGGCCTCGGGCGTCTCGTAGCTGCGCGAGATTCCGATGATCGCCTGGGCCTGGTTGGCGGTCAGCTGGTTGACGTCGAGCTCGGGCCACAGCGCCTGCAGTCCGGCTGTCGTGGCCCGGCCACCGAGCGGCGCGAAGATCTGCTGCAGGCTCTCGATCTGCGGCGCCTTCGCGCCTCCGACCATGCCGCCGGCCGCCGCAGTGTCGCGGATCCTCGTCAGCAGCGAGGGCTCGGCGTCGGCTGCCGGCTGGTCGGTTGCCCAGGCCGGGAGCGGGTCGTCGGTCGCCGCCACCGGCTCGTCGTCAGGGATCTCCGGGACGGTCGTGACCGGTGCGCCGGCGCCGATCTGCGTGGCGGGCTCCGGTCCGTAGAGCTGGGCCGTGCGCGGGGCGACGCTGTCGAGGTACCGCTCCTGGACGGCGGGGTGGTTCATGTTCGGCGCGAAGCTGACGACCGCAAACGGCTTGGCGACCTCGGCGTCCGAGTAGCTCGACTTGAGCGACAGGAGCGCTCGCAGCGCCCGGTTCCGGGCCCTGGTGGACACGTGCTCGTAGAAGAAGCTCTTGTACTTGGCCCGCTGTTGCGGCGACGCCCAGGACTGGCTGTTGAGGTTGATCCACTTCGTGCCGGGCGCCGTGATGGTCTGCCCGGTCGGCAGGAGCATCGAGGCCGTGACGGTCACGCCGATCACGTCGGGATCCGTGCCGTCGTCGACGCGCTGCTCATTGAAGAAGCTGACCGCGGCCGCGGTGGCCAGTTTGTTGAGGCCGCGGGCGGTCAGGGCGCGGTGGCCGGCGGGCACGTCGGGCGACTTGTAGTGGTCGGCGGACTTGCGGTCCTGGCCGGCCGCCGGATCGAGTTGCACGACCTGGACGACCGGCGCCAGGAGGTCCGACGGCATCCGGATCGTCTGCGTCGGGATGACCCGGTTGAACTTGTCCTCGGGGAACTCGCCCAGCTGGATGTTGATCGACTTGGGCTCGATGACGGCGACGGCCGTCTCGGGATTGGCGCTCATGCCGGCACCGCGGCCGCGCAGGGCCCATCGATGCCGTTGCATGTCACACAGCCGTCACGACGATCGATGTGATCGTCGGTGTGGCCGCAGCTCGGACAGTTCGGATCGTAGTCCTCATCGAGGGCGATGGCCGTCTCGGGATTGGCTGCCATTGAGTCACGCTCCTCGTGGTTGCTCGGGCGGCCGCCGACCTCCTCGCCGGCGACCGCCCTTCGGTGGTCCCGGGTCAGAAACCCAGGAGTTGGAGTCCGGCCCCGGCTCCCGGAGAGGGCGCAGGTCCGGCATCCTTCGTAGAGCCGGCGCAGCGTGTCGCCGGCTCTACGAGCGAGGTCGGAACGCGATCCTGCCGATAGCGAGCTCGTTTGGTGGTGTTGTCACAGGTCCGGCACCGGGCGCCGATGCGCCCGCCATAGCGCGATGCAGCGTTATCGCCGGCGACGCGATGACCTCGGCGACAGACAATCCGCATAGCCGGGTATCGGCCACGCGCGTGAGCCTCGAGCTGATTCAGGCTTTGGTCGCCGACGTGCAGGTGGGTTGGCCTGACGCAGGGCGGGTTGTCGCACTCGTGCAGGGCGTATTCCTCGGGCGCGAGCTCGCGACCGATGGACAGCCCAAGGCTGATCCGACTGGCACGAAACCGCCGTCGCTGAATCCAGAAGTGCCCGTAGCCGCGAGGCGATCGTCCGCCCCTCCATAGCCAGCAGGGCCCCAGCTCGGGTCGCCCGGTGGGCACCGGCCCACGGACATCGACATACGACCAAAAGCGAAGGATCTCGGTGTCTTTCACAGTCCGAGCCCCAACGCCTCAGGCGCCCGGGAAGGTGTGACATCGGCCGATGCGCCGTCGGTGTCCAGTCGAGCCGCTTCCGCGGCAACACGCCTAGCCGCTGTTCGCCGGCACGCGGCAGAACAGGTCAGGCGACGCTGGCCGTGGCGACCAGGGGGGAGTGGTCCACCACAGCCAGCGCAACCCGAGGAAGAGGCGCCCCCGGACGCCTCGCTCGGCACCGCAACCGCGTCTCGGCTCTCCGTGGCCTCTCCAAAGGCACGGGCCAAGTCAGGGCTGGGATGCCGAGCGGGGAGCCCGGCGGCCTGGTTGCAGAAGTCGATCGCCTCGCGCGGCGTCGCGAACGGCGTGCCGACGTCGAGCTTGTAGAGCCCGTTGACCAGGCGGAATGGCTGGTAGCGGCCGCCGGCATCGACGCGGATGTAGAGGTCCATCAGGCGGGCGTCCCCTGGGGGATGACCAGCGCGGCCACGAACACCACCGCCATGATCCCGACCACCACGCCGGCGAGCTCGCGGTCATGCCGCCGCTTGTCGGCCGGCAGCTGGGCCTGCCGTCGCTCGTCGAGGACCAGCGGGTTCGGTCCCGCCAGCTCGGCGAGCCAGGCGACGAAGACCATCAGGCCGATGACGCCGGCACAGATCAGTCCGAGGGTGACGCCGGTCACCGTGGTCCGCCCAGGACCGTCAGGAAGATGACCGTGCAGACCCACAGCACCGGCGCGCCGGCGACCGCGGCGATGCCCATCCGGATGTAGGCGGCGGCGGTCATGCGGGGACCGCCTCGTGGACCGACCGCCCATCGCAGCGGACGAAGGGGCCACCGGTCGGCAGGGAACCAGTCGGCAAGCTCGACAATCCGCAAACCGGGCAGCGTGGATCGAGCGGCTGATGGGAGCAACCCGACAGATTCGCGAACGAACAGCACGGGCAGAGCAGCACGCCCTTCATGTCGTGGCCGGGCAGGTCCCGCATGTGCCCGTCGAGCAGGTTCAGTTCGCCTTGACGCTCCAGGTCCTCACGCCGATCAATGAGCACCGTGTACATCCGGCAGTCGTCACGCCCGCACCGGCCGCAGACGAAGATCCCGGGCTCGGGCTCGCCACGGGCGGCGCGCTCGCGCATCTCCCGATCGACGCGCTGAACGGGCGATTCCTTCGTCAAGGTCACGCCGCCGCGGCCTTCCCGGTCCACGTCGTGTCCTTGCCAAAGGCGAACCGCGGCGCGCGACGCCGGGCGTCGGCCTCGATCAGCTGCTCGACTTCACGCTCGCAGCGTCGGCAGCGGGTCTGGCGGAGGTGGTACAGCTCCATGGCATCGCCACAGCGCGGACAGCGGCGGATCATGCCGCGACCTCCTGCCCGAGCACCCGGGAGACGGCGTACAGCCACTCGAAGGGCGGTTTCAGGTCGCCCCGCGAGTAGGCGTAGACGGTCCGGGGAGACTTGCCGGTCTGGATGGCGAGCCATCGGAGGGTCCGGCCCTGCTCACGTAGGACGGTGCGCCAAGCGGTCTGCGGTGTCGGGGTGTCCATGTGTGATGCGGACGATACACATCGCACATTGCCATGTCAACCCCTTGACATGACACTTCCACCATGCAGAATGAGCGGTCCGGTGCGCGAAGGCAACGGAAATCCAAGGGGGAAGGGGAAGTGCTATCGCCTGCTGAGGCTGCGAAGCGACTCCGAGGACGGGACCTGAAGCGCTACCTGCGCGCCGCTGCCGCCCTGAACGAGCTGTATGACGACACCACGCTCGCGGACGCCATCGGGGTCGGCCGGGGCGCGTTGGATGGTTGGTGGACGGGCGCTCAGATGAAGCCGGACAACATCCGGGAGGCGGCCAAAGTCACCGGCCTGTCTCCCGAGGGCCTGACGCAGTTCCTGTATTTCGGCGGGCCGCCGCCGAAGCTTCCGACGCCGTCTGGTCCGGCTGGTCTCCGAGAAGGAGTACGACGGGCCGAGGAACGCCGAGACGACGAAGGTCCCGATACGCCCGCTCGGTCGCCTGGGCCACTTCCTCCCGATGGCGGAGCAGGACACGAATGACCGCCGGGTCGGGTTCGGAACGCCTGGACACAGTACGCCCCCACGATAGCGATGATTGCCCGCCCATCGTGCGCGCGTCAGGGGTGCCACCGCAATGAGCCGTGACCATTGACGGGCGCGCGCTGACACCGGACGAGGTTCCGCGCGGAACGTTGACCCGTTCCCGCCGCCTGCTCATCCCGCTCCTGGCGCTGATGCTCTGGGCCGGCCTGGCCGCCCTCGCCGCCTCGAGCGTGGCCCCGGTCGGCGCATTCGACGCGATCACGCCCGGCCCGGGCTCCGGAGGCTGGTGCTGGTTCGCCGAGCCGCGCTCCCTCATGGTGGGGGATCGGGTCGTCTACGGGTTCATCAACGGTCGGGGCGACGTCGGTCTCGCCGATACCGAGGGCCGCGAGCTGATGCTGCACAAACGCCTCGAGCAGGACGACCACGACAACCCGACGATCGTGGAATGGCGAGGCTCACTGCTGGCCTTCTACACGCGTCACGTCGGTCCCGAGTTGTACGTCCGGCGGGTCGAGACGGATCTCTCGAGCGCCGGCCCCGAGATCGACCTGGCGCCGCAGCTCGGCATGCCCGCCTACACCTACCCGAGTCCCGTTGTCCTCGACGGCCGCCTCTACCTATTCTGGCGAACGCACCTCGACGAATGGACGACGGCGATGTGGTACTCGAGCTCGGACGACGGCGAGGCTTGGGCGCCCGGCGAGCTCGTCTACTCGATCCCCGGTCGGTCGTCCTATTGGAAGGTCGCGACCAATGGCGAGCAGATCCTCATCGCGACCTCAGACGGCGCCCCGGTATATGACCACGATGCCTCGATCTGGCGCTTCAGCTTCGACGGTGCAACGTTCAGCCGGCCGGAGCTCGTCAACGACGATGAGACGGCGTGGCTATGGGACATCGCGTCGGACGGCCGCATCGCGGTCGCGACCTACCACGGGCAGGGACGCGCTGATTACCGCGTCCTCCACCCCGACGGGCGGATCGAGGACGCCGGACCCACCGGCCCGTTCATCGGTGGCGACATCGGTCCGTACTACGTCGGCGGGATCTCCCTGTCATCGACCGGCTGGGCCACCTCGAGGTGGATGGGCGAGGCATTCCACGTCGTCGACCAGGATGGTGTCGATCTGACGCCCGGGTCGGACGTCGACAACCTGCGCCCCGAGATCGCGGGTGATACGACGCTGTGGCTGGAGGGCCGCTACACTACATATCGCGATTACGATCAGGCGACGCGCTACACGCCCGCCCCCGAGGTCCCCTCCGAGTAGTTGAGGTACGTCACGTACGAGCTCACGGGCGACCAGACCCACTGGAGGCTCGGGTGGTGGCCTTGTACCCCGATCGGGCGGATGTTCATGCCGCTGGTCTCGATCGTCTCGTAGGTGAAGTTCGCCCCGCCGTCCACGGTCGCATACAGCCGGATCTCCCAGACCCCGCCGCCAACGCCGACCGAGCACATGACCTTCGTCGGGTCCTCGCGGTCGAGCACAACGCCGCCGGAGTAGCTCTGGAGCGTGACCCCGCCGACCGAGTTCGTGCAGAACGGCCCGCCAGCGGACACGATCTCATTGGCGTCCCATGCCGAGCCGGTCCAGCGAGCGTAGTTGTAGCGGTGGTCGGACCATTGGGTCGGATAGGTGACATAGGTCACGACGGGCTTTCCGTCGACGCCCATCGCGACATCCCACAGCCACGCCGCGGTCGTGGTCCCGTCGTACACGAGGGTCATATCCGAGGGCGCGAAGGGCAGCGACGCCGTGATCTGGGTACCGTCGCTCTTGTAGTAGAGCCCGGCCTTCATGTAGAAGTGATAGATGCTCGGCGTCCCGTCGCCCTGCGCCGGGTCGGGGTGAGGCGAGCACACGAAGTCGATCCGGTCGGTGCCGCTCACCGCGAACTGGTGGTACGTGATCGTGGCCACATCGACCCGGGCGCCCCATGTCGCGCCGTTGTCGGTGGACTTGCTGTATGAGAGATGGGCGACGAGGCTCGAGTTGTGCCAGCGGAAGAACATGTACAGCGTGTCGGCCTCGGAGCTCAACTGCGCCAGCCCCGCGTAGGTGTAGCCATAGCCGGCTCCGCGAGCGCCGACCTGGCTCGTGATGTTGACCACCTGTCCGCCGGATAGCCCGGTCGGCAGGACGCCGGCGCTCAGTCCCTTGGCGAAGTACAGGTCTCCGACGTGGATGGCGAAGCCCATGCACACGAAGCCGTCCGAGGCTCGCACCAGGAACGACGGTGCGTCATGGTCGTCCTGCTCGAAGGCCGGGTACACCACTTGCTCGGCGCCGACGCTCAGGGTCGTGTCGTCGATCGTGCGGGCGCACACGTCGCCGTTGGTCCCGTTGACATAGCCAACGTAGCTCTGGCCGGTGGTCGGGTTGCGAACGGCGCATGGCCCGTTGAACCAGCAGGTTCCACCGTGGGGCGCGGCAGCGAGGGCGGACACGTCCCAGCCGGGAGCGACGAAGCTCCCGCTGCCGCCCATGAGCAACCGACGCTGGAACATCTAGGTGGCGATGATCTGGTAGCTGAGCGTCCCCGTCGTATAGGTGAGGCTGATTGACCCGATCTTGTCGAGTCGTAGCTTGATCTGTTCGACGGTCGTGGGGATCGCAACGGCGCCCGTTCCATGGAGCGTGCTGTTCTTCCCGGCCGCGGTTGGGTTGTTATCAATCGTCGAGCCGTACTGCGTGTCGGTTTCGTCGACGTCGGCCCCGTTGATCTTGGCGGTCCAATGGTTCGTGCCGTCCATCGCGCTGGGCGCGTTGAAGAACCAATCGAAGCCGATCATCCACAGCGCGTAGGTCCCGCCATATGGCATCGGCAGCCGGCCAACATTCGCCGTTCCAGCGAAGGTGGTGAATGCCGATGTCGGCGGGAAGGAGACGGTCTCGACATGGGTCGACCGCCACTGGGTGCCGTCGTAGAAGAACTCCATGCCGAGATCGGTACGCCAGTAGCGATCGCCTGTCGCGGCTGCCGGGAAGCTGGTCCCGGAGTTCCACGCCACGGCGCCGTTGACCCGAGACAGTGCCCCACCCGCCGCCCCGATCGCAAGGCGCGCGGCAGTGTTGGCCCCGGTCCCTACAACGGTATCTCCGGCCGCATCCCAGATGGTATCGGTGGCGACGGAACCGGCCGCGCCGGGATCGCTGACATCATCCCACGACGACCCGTTGTCGCGATATGAGAACGGCTCGGTGGAGAAGTAGAGGCGGCCAGGCGAGCCCGCGGCCGGACGACTGCCGATCGCCCCGCGACCGATGGCATCGGAGAGCAGAGCCATCAGTTCAGCCCTCGGAGCAGCCGAGCCGCCCTCTCGCTCGCGCGAGCCTGTGCCCGTGGATCGGGCGCGATATCGGTGATCATCGCGGCGCGGAGCTTGACGTCATGGGGCTCGAAGCGGCGACAGGGACACGGTCCCGCCTTCCGCTTGACGCGGATCGTCGCCGAGCACGGGTCGTGCAAACCGAGCGGGTGCCCACAGGCCGTGCAATCCATCGCGTTTAGCCTCCGATCCACATCATCACAACATCGTCATCCATCAGCAGCAGCTCGCCGTCAGTAACGACCGGCTCCCAGCGCCCAATGTCCCGGACCGCTGCCTCCGTCACCGGATTGGCCGGCATCGCATGCTTGTGGTCCCTACGTGCCGCGACGGCTGCCACCCCTGTAGCCGCCGAATCCCCGAACGCCTGGGTCGTCGGCACCGTGGCGTCGAAGGCGACGATCGTCGCGTCCGAGCGGATCGTGGTCGCAGCAGCACCGGCAGCAGCCGCCGTTCCGAGGACGATGGCCGGCGTGGCAAACGACACGCCCGCTCCCAACTGACCGCCGACCCAAAACGTGCCGCCGTTGCGGGTCCCGAATAGATACATCGTCGTCGTGCCGGCAGTCGTATCGTGGTTCGGAGCGGAGCCACCGAGCCACACGACTGACCCCGGCCACGTCGGGCCCCAGCCGCCCGTCCCATCCTCGGCCAACTCCAAGAGGAGCCAGCGACCGGCGGTATCGGCAATAGTTGCGAAGGTCAGCGTGCAGTCTTGGTCAAGAGTTCCATGTTGCCAGTTCCCATTGACCAGATTGACCGCCTCAGTTGGTCCAAGAGTGCCCAGCGGAAAGACCGTTTCGCCGCCGCCGTTGATGACTTCGAGGAAGTTGCCCGTGCCGATGAGGGCGGCGAGTTCGTCTAGAGCCGCCTGGATCTCGGTCGCGGTCAGACCCGACGATGTGTTGTCGTATGTGGTCCCGGTCGCCGGCCGGTTACGGGCAACGGCGAGCTCGAGCCGCCGGAGCCGGTCCCTCAGGTTGCGCAGGGCTCGATCCAGGACGAAGTCGCTCATACGGCGTTCGTCCAGAAGAAACCGTCATACGTCGTATTGCCGATGCCGATGTCCTCGATCATCACCCAGTGGATGCAGAAGCCGTCGTTCGGGATCTCGACGGTCTGGGTGTTGCGACCACCGCCACCTTCCGTACCGCTGCTGTCGGTGACAACGAGCCCGCCACCATCCAGGTGCTGGAGCTTCCAGCCGTATTGGGCGGTCGGTGTGCTGGATCGTGGGACGGTGTAGATGTCCATCGTTCCCGGACCGACCGCGTATAGCCGCGCGGCGTTGGAAGCGGCCGCCACGTAGCCATCGACCCAGCCAGCCGGGTTGTGCGCCCCGGCGTCGGCGATCTGGTAGGTGCCGAAGTGCCAGGGCGATGCCCCGGTGTAGAAGGGGCTCGGCGAGTTTGCGTTTCCGTAGCCGCCGCCGGCGCGCCCGTAGATCGTTCGCCCGTCGGCATTGACGGTGGGGCCGTTGGGCGCTCCGAGCGGTGGGACGTACCCGTCCTCGTAGAGCGCAATCTCGTAGTCGTCGCAGGGTGTGGGCGCGATGGGCGCCGAGAGCTCGGGGATGATGTCGAGCTCGTGGTTGTCGTCGCGGCGGGCGATCGTGATGGCCAGGACGCGGGCGTTGAGCTCGTCGTAGTCATATGGGCCCGTGCCCGTGTGGATCCGGACGCGATCGTTCAGCCAGAAGTCGCCGTTGGTGCCCTCGGGTCCCGGCAGGTAGAAGCCGGTCAGGGCATCCTCACCCAGCGTCGCGCCGACACTCACCGGATCTGACAGCACCACATCGGCGGTCCGCCGGTTGGCGATCGGGAAGGCGACCATCTCGGCGACGTACAGGCGCTCGCGCAGGTCCACTGCCCCGATTGCGCTGAGCGTCGCCGTGCCCGTCCCGAAGGCCTGGGCGAATGCCTCCTTGGTCACCCGCGAGGAGGCGTCGCCCAGGGCGGCGGTGCCGTACTTGTCGCCCTCTCCCTGGACCAGGATATGGGTGGCGACGCGGGTGACCTCCTGCTGGCGGTGGAGATCGGTGGCGATGTTCACGCCGCGCTCGAAGCGCACCACGCCAGCGCCGAAGGCATCGCCGGTCAGGTCCCGGCCGAGGTTGGCCGGGTTGTACGCGGAGAGGAGGAAGCTCGGGGCCATCTGGACCTTGATCTTCTTCGTCTCGAGCAGCCGGAGCACGATGGCCAAGCCGTCCTCACCGACCTGGTAGCTGAACTCGTCGGTCGCGTCGGTCGTGTCCCATGGATCGGTCGTCGAGTCGTTGTCGTAATCGAAGTCGACGGTCATGTGAGGGAGCGGCTGTTGTGGCCGGTCCGGATCCTGGAACTCCTCGATCTCCCGTCGTAGGATCTGCCCTGGCGCCGATCCGGTGCCTGCGGCGTAGGCCCGCCAGACGCCCGCTATCGGATCCTGTCCGCCGACGATGTAAGACTCCGACCAGGCCCGCGCATATTCGAGGTACGAGAGGATGCCTCGCCCGCCGAAGTGGAGTGTCTCGCCGCCGGCCTCATCGGACGAGATCAGATCGAAGTCGCCTGTCTCGATGAAAAAGGCAAAGATGTAGTCGGTGTCGATCTCGGGGATGCGGACCCTGACGAGGTTCCCCTGGGCGAGGATCGCCTCAGTGCACTGAGGACTGGCCCTGTTGATCGCGAAGGATCCTGTGCCCGTGTCGTCGAGCTCGACGCGGATCGATTTCTCGCTCGCCTCGTAGAGCGTGGCGAGATATTCCGGATCGCCCGAGCTGTCGAGCAGGACGAGCGAATAGACATCCCATTCCTCGGCCATCTAAACGATGACCCAGTCCGGGTCCGACGACTCGAGCTCGATCGACACCTCGGCGAGGTCCGGCGTGATCTGGTTCCAGATGCTGTTGAGGGTTCGTGCGGCGATCGTGGCCACGGTGCCGTCTTCGAGCGCCGCGATCAGATTGGCCGGCTCGGCCGTCGGGTCGAACAGGCCGCGCACGATCTTGACGTTGGTCCGGAAGACCTCGCGGTCGCCGGAGCTGCCGGCACTGTCCACCTGGCGCACCTGGTCGCCGGCGTCGTGGTTGCGCATCAGCGGTGCCGTCAGCGGGATCGTCGTGCCGGCGGTCCAGGACGGGTCAACGCGGCGGATCTCGGTCTCGTCCGTGTCTCCGATCCGCAGGTACTGGTTGTCGGCGATGCCCGTGGCACTCGTCAGAACGATCGAGGTCGCACCCGCCAGGGCGTCCGCCGACATGGTCGTGTCGACGCCACCGCCCGTCTCCGCGGCCGTGGCCGGCGTGCCCGTGCCCATGACGTAGCCGCGCAGCTCGATCGTGAGTGCATCGGCCACGCGGTTGCGGACGATCCGGCCGGCGCGGGATGGCACGATCAGGTCGACCCCGCGCACGGCCGGGGGTTCGTTCAAGCCGCGGACCAGCTCCAAGAACACGCCGAAGTCGGCGGCCTGGAGGTCCGTGCCGTCGTAGGTCAGCCCGATGACGGCGACCGCGTTCGTCATGCGCCCGCCCGCCGCGGTGTCAGCACGCCGAAGCTACCGAGCCGGCGCTGCTCGGTCACGATCTGGAAGGGATCCTTGTACGGGATCAACCCCTGGACGTTGAGGTTGTACGTGTTGCCGGCCGCCAGGCTGTCCGGGACCCGCGGCTCGATCCTGCCGCCCACGTCGGGAATGAGCAGCTCCGGACGCAACTCGCCGACGATCATCGGTTCGCGCGGCCGGAACCGGCCACCGAGGGCATGGCGGTCTGGGTTGGGCGAGATCTGCGGCGTGGCCGTTCGGGGGCGATCCGGGTTGGGCGAGTTCTGGTTGGATGCCGCGCCTCCGCGATCTTCCTTCTGGTTGACGGTTCCGCCCGGACGCAGCAGCCCTTGGAGGCCCGCACCCAAGGCCGTCGCGATCGTGGTCGGGAGCTTGTCGATTGCGGTGATCGTGTCAATCTGCTTGCCGACGATCCCCGCCGCCATCGTCCGCTGGTGCGTGAGCAGGTCCTGCTGGATGCCCTTGAGCGCAGCCACCTTCTCGGCGGTCGTCATGTTCGACGCGACGACCTTGCGGGCCTCGGCGATCTGCTCAGCCTGCCACTGCCGACCCTTGGCGAACGGCTCCAGCTTGGCGATCGCAGCCGTATACATCGCGATCAGGGCTGGTTGCTGAGTGTCGTCTCGTCTTGCCTTGAGGTCAGCGATGATCGCGTCCGTGGTCTTTGCTGATCCGACTCCACCCCTGATCGCGGTCACGACCTGCGCAAGCGCCTCCCTCATATGCACGTCGTCGGAATCCAGGTTCTTGATCGCCTGTTGCAGATCCTCATGCAGCTGCTTCTGCATCGCGGTCAGCGGGTCCTTGAAGCCGAGGTTGAAGCCGGTCGAGATCGCGAGGTTGAGGGTGTCGATGCCGGGGGTCCTGATGTCGGTCGTGACCCCGCGCGGTGTCCCGCTTAGCATCGCCGCGCGCAATCGGGCGATCTCCACTCGCTGCTGCTCGGCCTGCCGAGCAGCCATCCTGTCGCCACTCGCTGCGCGCTGGTCGAGCTGTACGAGCCCGCGCTCCAGATTGGCGATCTGCTCCTCCGCGACGTTGGTCCCGCGGAACGTCTTGCCGCCAAACCGATTGGCATTGGTTTTGAGCTGGTGGTTGGGCTGCAGGAGGCCCGATGCCTCCAGGGCCGCGGCGAAGCCCGCGACTGCGACGGCGCCGATGACCGTGACTTTGAGGGCGTTGCCCAGGAAGCCGAACCGGCCCCCCGCCCCT